>OBLW0100001032.1_pt1 | contig 24055 bp, 18 predicted proteins | sample 1520161 | NCBI WGS metagenome assembly OBLW01 (sample SAMEA3539309, study PRJEB22396) | soil metagenome | biome: tundra; feature: field; material: soil | place: USA | collected 2010-05 | depth 0.15 m | reverse complement strand
AGGCAATCCCGAACTCTTCGTCACCGACGCCAGCGGCGGCAACCCCAAGCGCCTAACCTTCGCCAACGGCGCCAGCACCTCGCCAGCCTGGAATCCGAAAACCGGCCAGAGCGTCGTCTTTGTGAGCGACCGCGGCGGCATCCCCAAGCTCTACATGATGAACGTGGACGGCACCAACTCCACCGAGATGGATTTGCCCGACAAAGGCTATCTGATCGACCCTTCTTGGGCTCCCAATGGCCAGATACTGGCCTTCAGTTGGCGCCGTCCCGAAGGCAACTATGATATTTACGTAATGGACCCCACCACGCGCCAGATCGTCGAGCTCACCCGCGACTCCGGCCGCAACGAGCGTCCCAGTTGGGCCCCCGACGGCCGCCACATCGTTTTCGAATCCACCCGCGGTGGCACGCGACAGATTTGGACCATGCTCGCCGATGGCTCACAAGCCCGCCAACTGACAACTCAGGGACACAACGAGTCACCCAATTGGTCATCCCGTTGATTTTATTCTTTACGAACTTTGTGTCCGATGTATAACAATTGGGGCACGAGATATCTCCGAAAGTCAGCACTCGATGCTAGGATGTTGGCTACCGTGGGAAGAACACTGGGATTACACTTCTGAGGAGGATTTGAATGATCGAGGTCTCCCGATCTCTGCAACGCGCGAGCTTGTTCGTAGTGCTCGCTGCTTCTGTCTTCGCGTTTGGGTGCAGCAAGAAGCCCAAGCAAGTCACCGCGCCGCCATCCGCTCCACCCGCACCAGCAGCGGCCCAGCCTACCGTAACTCTGCAGGCTAGCCCGAGCGCCGTTGAAAAGGGCGACTCGTCAACGCTGAGCTGGACCTCCACCGACGCGACCCAGTTGACGATCGCGCCTGACGTTGGCACCGTCAACGCGCAGGGCTCGACCAAAGTCACTCCAGCCGCCTCGACTACCTACACGATTACTGCCAGCGGCCCCGGGGGCTCTGCAAACGCCAGTGCCAGAATCACGGTGGCAACGGCCGCGGCCCCAACCAGCGAACCGACGATGGACGAACTGTTTACTAGAGAGGTCCGCGACGCATACTTCGATTTCAATAAAGCGGACATCCGGTCAGATGCGCGTGATGCTCTTGGGAAAACCGCCGACTTCCTGCGCAACTACCCACAGATTCGCGTCACCATCGAAGGTCATTGCGATGAACGCGGATCCACGGAGTACAACCTGGCTCTAGGGGATCGCCGCGCCAGCGCCGTCAAGCAATATCTGATCTCTCTGGGCATCTCTGCCGATCGCCTAAACACCGTTAGCTTCGGCAAAGAAAAACCTTTCTGCATGCAGTCCACCGAAGATTGCTATCAGCAGAATCGCCGCGGTCATTTTGTCCGTTCGAAGCAATAAGCTAGCCCGACGGCTCATTGCCGCCAATCGCATCAACGAGCCGCGCGCGTGCAAACTCTTGCTCCCGCGCGGCTCTGTCGTTAAAGTTAAGTAGTACGTTCGACGGTCGTCTATAATGGTGCTCCCTCCCGGCCGGCATCAGGTCAACCAGACTCCCGTACGCTCGTAGGAGGAATTTGCATGCGTTTACGCAACATTGCGATATTCAGCGCGGTCGTGCTCGTCGCCGCTATCTGCGGAAGTCTCGTCGGCCCAAGGCCCGCCGAAGCCGTTGCCCGCGAAATTATCGAGCTACAACACGACGTGACCACGCTACTGCAAGGTCAAAAAGATCTAGCCACGCAGATGACCCAGGATCACACGGTGATGAAGACCCTCGTTGAGCAGACCGGCGACAACGTCGGTAAACTCAATGGCACCATGAGCTCGCTCCAGAAGTCTGTCCAAGACGTTCAGGCCAATTCCGGCGCCCGCCTAGACACCATGTCCACTCAAGTCCAAGGCCTCTCGGACAACCTCGAGGAAATCAAGTCTCGTTTAGGCAAGCTCAACCAGCAATTAGTCGATTTGCAAAACACCGTGCAAAGTCTGGACGCCAAGATTTCCGGCACCGCGCCCCCGCCAACCACCCCAACGTCCAATAACACCTTCACTCCGTCTCCTTCCAGTGGCGGCGGCAGTGTTCCGGCCAGCAGCGTGCCAGCCGGCCCCGCACCATCCGCCGACACCCTCTATTCCAACGGTCTGCGCGATATCACTAGCGGCAAATACGATCTCGCTCGCCAGGAATTCCAGGACTATCTACGCTACTACGGCGATACCGACCTCGCCTCCAACGCCCAGTTCTATCTGGGAGAAATCGCCTACTCGCAACGCAGCTACGATCAAGCCGTAACCGAATACGATCGCGTCCTGACCAACTATCCTAAGAGTTTCAAACTCGCCCCCGCTCGCCTGAAAAAAGGTATGGCGCTCCTCGAGCTCGGTCAAAAAAACACTGGTGTTCGCGAACTTCGTGAAGTCGTCAAACGCTATCCCGGAACCGAAGAGGAACGTCGCGCTCGAGCCAAGCTGAAAGAACTCGGTGTAGCCACCTCGGCGGCCGCCGCCCAATAGTATTTGAAATGGGCCTTGCCGCACCGGGCCGAGCCTACAGATTACCTCCCCGCCGTTTCTCTCCTTCGTCAACTGCCTAAACGCCGGAGTAAAGCCTAACCGTTCGATCGCGCTGTTCCCCTGTTGGGCCCAGCATTGCTGCGCCCCAGCCAGCCCGGGCTGCGAACGGGATAACCCACTAGACAAGACCTAACACGAAGGCGGAGTATTACCTTGAACGATGTTTGCCGGAGGCAAGCATCGTAAGCAAGCGGGAGGATCCCATGTCCAAATCACGACGCAGTCTGCTGATAACCCTCGCCGGTGCAGCCGGCATATTCGCGGTGAGCGCCCTTCTACCGGCCCAAAGCATAAAGCCGGTCCCATCGCCCAATGCACCCGATCCAAATTTTCCCCACCGCATTGGCGATCCCGAACCCACCGTAGGCGACCCAAAAGCGATCGACAAGCAAAATCAAGCGCAGATCAAACTCGAAGTTCAAAAACTGTACGATTTAGTCGGCGAACTCAAAGAACAAGTCGATAAGACCGACGCCAATTCCACTCTTTCTCTTTCCGTAGTCAAGAAAGCCCAGCAAATCGAAAAACTAGCCAAGCAAATCAAAGATCGCGCGAAGAGTTAGTCCTGCGAGCCGGGCAGCCCGCGCAATTTCAGTGCCCCTAGTTGCTCTGCGCCTCAAATCCACACGTGCGCCCATCCGATTTCTTGCTCCCTACGACTCTGCCATCCTCATCTGCAGGGAGAGGCTTGCTCCGCCCGGCGCCTGCCTGCACTGTTGCCATTCCGGTGCGGTAGCGTCCCGCTCTCAGCCGTGCTATCGTCCTAGTAACAGGGGGCAAAATATGTCAGTAAACAAAGTGATTCTCGTCGGGCGCCTGGGCCGCGATCCAGAAACACGCTACACCGGCGGTGGTCAAGCCGTCGCCAACTTCTCCGTGGCCACCGACGAAACCTACAAAGACAAAAACGGCGAACGCCAAAAGCGTACCGAATGGCACAAAATTGTCGTCTGGGGCAAGCAAGCCGAAATCGCCCAACAGTATTTGAAGAAGGGCTCGCTGCTTTTCATTGAAGGACGTATACAATCCCGCGAATGGCAGGATAAAGAAGGTCAGAAACGCACCAGCTTCGAGATCGTAGCTAATAACTTCCGCATGCTTGGCGGCCGCACCGACGGCGCAGCAGCGGGAGCCAGCGCAGGCGCTTCACGCGGCGGTGACGATTTTGATCACACGACGGGGCCTTCAGAAGAATCTTACGGCGCAGGCGGCCCTAGCAGTCACGCGCCAGCGGGACCTGAAATCTCCGATGAGGATATTCCCTTCTAGTCTTGGCAGAACCGCAAATCGCTAACTTTAGCTTCGCTACGGCATATGTTGGGGAGCGCTTTAAACGCGGCTGAGTTGGCCGAGTCCTGCATACCCAAGGGGCCGGGCCCTCCACATTAGGAACCGCTTCCACTACCGCTCCGGCGGCGGCATATTTCGCTTTCTCTCCTCGTCCAACCTCTTCAAAAACTCTTCAAACTTGGGCGTCTGCTCCGGGGTCAATATCGCCCGAATCTTGTTTCGCCCCCTCTGTCTGGCCTCATCGATCTGAGCGTCATTCTGCTCATGAAGCGCTTTATACTCGACGTGAATCTCCGTCAGTATAACGTCCAACTGCTGTGCCTGTTCGGGCGTAAGGTTCGCTTCCCGGGTAAGCTGCTCCACCTTTTGCGTCCGCTTTTGCTGCGCCGACAAGGGCGCATTGGCCGACACCGAGCGATGCGCGAACGTATATCCCAGCATGCCGCCTAAAGCAGCCCCTAGCAGGAACACCAGGGCGACCCACAGCGCCGCCCGTTGCTTAGCAGTAGTCTCGTTCACGATCCCTTCTCCGCTAGACTGAGCAACAATTCGTCGTTGTTAAGGGGAGGCGAACTTTCCAGCACCGGCTCACCGGTGATATCCGTTACCACCGGCTTCAACGAAGGGGCTGACGTCGGCCGTCCCAGCAGCCAGGTACCCGCCAACACCAGCGCCAACGCAGACACCCAACTGAGCCTTCTCGCCAGCTTCGGAACAATCGTCCACGCATCCATCGATCGCCGTAATTCCGATTCGCCCGCCGCGATCGCCGCCATCACTCGGGGCGCAAACCAAGGCCCTAGACCCGCCTGGCGCGGGAGCGCGCGCAACAGTTCCCTGCTCACCGCCAACTCATCCAGAGCAGCCTCGCAGTCCAAGCATTCCGACGCATGCTCTCGCAACGCACCCAGCGCGTCCCCGCCTCCCACCTCCTCGAGCGACTCGCGAAACCGATCGCATGCATTACCCGAACTATGGAAAGGGTTCCACATTCATTGATCTCCTAACTTCTCCGCTTCCTCAAGCCGCCGTCACATCGCCGCGTTTCCGCGCTTCGCTCACGATCCTTCGCCGGGCCCGAAACAACCGTACCTTCACCGTGTTCGCGTTCAACTCCAGAATGTCCGCAATCTCTTCCACCGCAAACCCCTCAACCTCTTTCAAAATCAACATCATCCGGTCACGCTCGTCCAGACATTCCAGCAATCGTTCCACTCTCTGCCGCGCCACCAATTTATCGCTGATATCCGTTGCGGGCGTCGATCGTTCCTCTGGCGCTCCATACTGCCGCGCCTGCTCCTCGCTCAGGTTCGACTCATAAACCAACGGCCGCACTTTCCGTTTCCGCAGCAAGTCCCAACACTCATTTACGGTAATCTTATACAGCCAGGTACTGAAAGCCGCTCGCTGATCAAATCGCTTCAGAGAAAAATAGGCCTTCACAAATACCTGCTGCGAGATATCCTCGACATCCTCCCGCTGCCGCAGGATACCTCCGGCCACTGCCGTAACACGCTGCTGATGGCGGCGCATCAACTCCTCGAACGCTACGTGATCCTCCGCTTGCGCCCGACGCACCAACTCCCGGTCGTCCACGCTCACGGCCTTGCTGGCCGTCATTCGCGCCGCTACCGGGTATGCCACCGCTGCAGCCACTACTTTTGGGACGCGTGCCATGCTCTTTAGGTTACGCCTACCCCTCCGCAGGTTGCCATACCCTGCGTACCCACCGCGATCTGCCGCATCCGCCGTGCAGCATGTGTTTCACTTGACCACCCTTAAACTTTGTACTTGCGTGCATCTTACCTACATGCTATAATACCTCCATGATTATTGGTGACCGCCTCCGCGCACTGCGTGAGGAAAAGAAACTTTCCCAGGGCGATATCGAAAAGCGTACGGGGTTACTTCGTTGTTACATTTCCCGCGTCGAGAATGGCCATACAGTACCGGCTATTGAAACGTTGGAAAAGCTCGCTCGCGCTCTAGAATGCCCACTCTATCAACTCTTCTACGACGGTGAAGAACCGCCCCAATTGCCGAACCTTCCCAAGCGTAAATCGTCCGACGACATCGCCTGGGGCAGCTCCGGCAAGGAAGCGCGTTTCCTCAACAAGCTTCGCCGTCTATTGAGCAAGGCCGACGAAGAGGATCGCAAGCTGATTCTGTACATGGCCCAGAAAATGGCCAATCGGTAGCTTTGCGGTTTCTTTAGGAATTGCCAGTCGATTGAGTCGAGGGCCGTGCTGCTGCTCGCCGTACGGCCTATCTCCTGTGACATCTCACCTCTGCCTCACTCCCCCTTCGGCAGCTTGCTTGTTTTTGTCTCAATTTACTCCCATTCGATAGTACTGGGCGGTTTAGAACTGATGTCGTACACCACTCGCGTCACTCCCGAGACTTCATTCACGATCCTAGTAGAGATGCGTTCCAATACCTCCCCCGGTAGCCGCACCCAGTCCGCCGTCATCGCGTCTTCCGACTCCACCACCCGCACCGCCACCGTCAACCCATAGGTGCGTCCGTCGCCCATAACCCCAACGCTACGTACCGGTAACAGAACGGCAAACGCCTGCCAGACCCTCTCATACAGACCCGCTCGCCGTATCTCCTCCACCACCACCGCATCCGCCTCCCGGAGAGTTACCAGATGTTCACGGGTAATCTCACCAAGCAGCCGCACCGCCAACCCCGGCCCCGGAAACGGATGTTTCAGTAGGATCTCATCCGGCAATCCCAGCTCCCGACCGATTCGCCGCACCTCGTCCTTAAACAAGTCCCGAAGCGGCTCAATCAACCCAAAGGGCATGTTCTCCGGCAACCCGCCCACATTATGATGCGACTTTATGGTCGCCGAAGGCCCCTTAACCGACACCGACTCAATCACGTCCGGATAAAGCGTCCCCTGCACCAAATACTCGATTTCCCCATGAGCCTCGCCATGTTGTAGCGCCAAAGCCTGCTCTGCAAACACCGAAATAAACTCATTCCCAATAATCTTCCGCTTCCGCTCCGGATCGTCAATCCCCTCAAGTTCCTTCAGAAATCGGTCCGTAGCATCCACGCCAACCACCACTAAACCCAACCGTTCCCGCAACATCTCCAGCGTGTCTTCAAACTCATTCTTTCGCAGCAACCCGGTATTCACGAAAATGTTCGTCAGGCGATCCCCAATAGCCCGATGCACCAAAACCGCCGCCACCGTAGAATCCACCCCGCCGCTAAGCGCGCAAATCACTCGCCCAGTCCCAGCCTTCTTCCGAATCGCCTCGGTAGTCTCCTCAATAAACGCCGCTCCGCTCCACTTAGCCTCCGCCTTGCACACCCGAAACAAGAAATTCCTAAGAATCTCCGTCCCCTGATCCGTATGCTTCACTTCCGGATGAAACTCCACGGTATAAATCTTTCGAACCGGATCCTCGGTAGCCGCCACCGCGTTATCGGTATGCCCTGTAGCGTGGAAGCCCGCCGGCAGCGCAACCACGTGATCCCCATGACTGTTCCAAATCCGTACACTCTTAGGCAGCCCCGAAAAAAGCTCCGACTCCCGGTGCCCCTCCGCCGACCCGTTCGCTAGCTTGAGCCAAGCGCTCCCATATTCCCGCCGCCCAGCCTTCTCTACCTTCCCACCCAAAGTCCGCGTAATCCAATGCATCCCATAACAAATCCCCAAGACGGGCACGCCAAGCCCCAGCACCCCATGGTCGCAAGTAGGCGCATCCGCGTCATAAGCCGAGCTAGGCCCCCCAGACAAAATCAACCCCGAAGGCTCATACTTCCGAATATCCGCAATCGAAGAGGTACAAGGCAAAACCGCAGAAAACACCTGCTGCTCCCGCACCCGCCGAGCAATCAACTGCGTATACTGCCCCCCAAAATCCAACACCACCACGCCGCCACGTTCCGACTTAGGCTTTCTCGATTCTTCCGCAACCCGCACCCCGCCAGACATCAGCCACCTCCGCCAACCCAACGGTCAAGCACCATTGATAGGGATGCAGCCCTGCTGCGCCCCATCTCGGCACCCAACGCTCGCTAATCTCTCTCCAGGCGTTTTCCGTCCCGGCCCACCTTCAAGCCACCACCAAATTCACCAACTTATTAGGGACGACAATCTGCTTCACCACTCTCTTCCCACCCAAATGATGCGCCACCGCAGGATCAGCCATAGCCTTAGCCACCACTCCAGCCTCGCTCAACCCTGCCGCCACCACCAATTTTCCTCGCACCCGCCCATTCACCTGCACCACAATCTCGACTTCCTCTTCCCGAGCCAATTCCGCATTAAAAGCCGGCCATTTAACGGTCCACAACCCACCCGAATGCCCCAACATCTCCCACAACTCCTCAGCCAAATGAGGCGTCATAGGCGCCAGCATCAACGTCAACGATTCCAAAACTTCCTTGCGCACCGCGGGCCGCACACCATCCCCTAAAGGCTCCGCAGCATAAATCTCATTGTGCAATTCCATAATCAAAGCAATCGCCGAATTAAAATGCCACCGCACATCAAAATCCTGCGTAACCCGCCGCAAAGTCTCATGCGTCTTCCGCAACAATTTTCGCTCTTTCTCGGTAGCCCCATGCAAATCCGCAGCCCGAGCCTCCACTCCGCGCAATTCCCCAGCATGGCGTTCCACCAACCGGTAAACCTTATTAATAAACCTCCAAGCCCCTTCAATGCTGTCCTCACTCCATTCCAAATCCCGCTCCGGCTGATTCGCAAACAACATATAAAGCCGCCCAGTATCGGCCCCATACTTCTCTGCCATATCGATAGCCCCAACGATATTCCCCTTGGACTTCGACATAGCCGTCCCGCCCTTCAACACCATCCCTTGCGTAAACAACCGAGCCGCAGGCTCGCTATGGTTAATCAACCCAAGATCCCGCATAACCTTGCACCAAAACCGCGAATACAAAAGGTGCAGAATCGCATGAGTAATCCCGCCAATATACTGGTCAATCGGAAACCAATAACCAACCTTAGCCGAATCAAAAGGCGCCCGTTCATTGTGCGGATCGCAATACCGGTAAAAATACCAAGACGAATCGACAAACGTATCCATCGTATCGGTCTCGCGCCGCGCCGCCCCACCGCACTTAGGACAAGTGGTATTCACAAACTCCGGAGTAGCCGCCAAAGGCGACCCACCCTCGCCAGTCAAAGCCACATTAGCAGGCAACACCACCGGCAGCTGCGAATCCGGCACCGCCACGATCCCGTCATTCTCGCAATACACTACAGGAATCGGCGTCCCCCAATACCTCTGCCGCGAGATTCCCCAATCCTTCAACCGATAGGTAGTCTCGCGCCGCCCAAATCCCTTCTCCGTAGCATGCGCAACCATAACCTCAATCGCATCATCCACCGAAAGCCCGTCATAAGACCCCGAGTTCACCAATTTTCCGGCGGCATGTTCACTAAACGCTGCTGTCATCGTCTCGCCGGAAAGTTTGTCTCCATCCGCAGGCTGCACCACCACCCGCACCGGCAACCCGTACTTCCGGCAAAACTCAAAATCTCGCTCATCATGAGCAGGCACCGCCATAATCGCCCCGGTCCCATACTCCATCAGCACAAAATTCCCAACCCAAATCGGAATCTTCTCCTTGCTAAAGGGATTGACTGCAAAACGCCCGGTAAAAAATCCGACCTTCTCCGCAGTCTCCAAATCCTCAGCCTTAACCGAAGCCAACCGCATCTTCTTCAATTGCTCTTCAGCCGCACCACGCGAAGCCAACCCCTCCAACAACTTCCCCACCAGCGGATGACCAGCCGCCAAAATAATCGCCGTAGCTCCATAAATCGTATCGATCCGCGTAGTAAAAACTTCAATCGGCGAAACACCCTCAACGTCCGCCACCGCAAACTTCACCCGTGCGCCGACCGACTTCCCAATCCAATTCCGCTGCATAGTAATAACGCGGTCCGGCCACTGCCCTTCCAACAATTTCAAATCATCAATCAACTGCTCCGCATAAGCCGTAGTCTTCAAAAACCACTGCTCCAGCTCCCGCACCTCCACCAAAGTATCCTCATGCCGCCAGCAACGCCCATTAACCACCTGCTCGTTAGCCAAAACCGTGCAACACTTAGGGCACCAATTAACGCGGCTCTTCTTCCGATAAGCCAACCCGCGCTCCAACATCCGCAGAAAAAACCACTGATTCCACCGGTAATACTGCGGCTCGCAAGTAGAAATCTCCCGCCGCCAGTCATAACTGAACCCAAAACGCCGAAGCGTCCGCTGAAACTCCGCGATGTTGTTATTAGTCCAAGTCCGAGGGTGCGTATTGTTCTTAATAGCCGCATTCTCTGCCGGCAAACCAAACGCATCCCAACCCATAGGATGCAAAACATTGAATCCCTGCATCCGCTTAACCCGCGCAACTACATCCCCGATAGCATAGTTGCGCATATGACCCATATGCATAGTCCCCGAGGGGTAGGGCAACATCTCCAAAACATAATATTTAGGCTTGGAAGGATCGGCCTCCACCTCGAAGACGCGCTCCTCATCCCACCGCCGCTGCCACTTAGCCTCGATAACCCGGGGATCGTACTTAGACCCTTCGACCCCCGCCCCGGACTCCTTTACCTGCTCGTCAGCCACGCCCCAAGATCCCTTCTCTCGTGCTTTTCTGTCTCTGCGCCCTCTGTGGTGAGCCTCTTGTTCTTTTTCCGCCCTTCAGCGAATCTCCCACCTCCGCGTTTCAGCATTATCTTTTCTCTTTCTTCGTTTCTCTCTTTTTCTTGCTGGCCTCGGCCTTCTGAATCTCCGCAGCCCGCTTCTTCCCAGCTGCAGTCAACATGGAATACCCCTTCTCCGCCGCAGGTGCCGAGTCCTTCAACCCAGCCAATTCCCAAAGCGCAGCCACATTCTTCCGATCATCACCAGGATCATCGATAGGCGTCTCCGCCAAAAACGCCCGTCCAACCAATCCTTCAACCCCTGAAGCTCCCAACCGCGGATGCGTCAACATCCGACGAAAGGCCGCAGCCCCAATCTTGCCCTCCCCAATATGCTCATGCCGATCCACTCGCCCACCCAAAGCAATCTTCGAATCATTGGTATGAAACACCGGCACACACTCCAAGCCGATCACCCGATCAATCAAATCCAAAGTACTTTCCAACCCACTCTCACCCCGAATGTCATATCCCGACGCAAACAAATGAGCCGTATCCAAACAAGCCCCAACATTCAATGCAGCCAACCCCGAAACCATCTCCCCAACTTCCTCCAACCGCGACCCAATCGCCGTCCCCATCCCCGCAGTATTCTCAATCAAGATTCGCATTCCCGAATCCGGAAATCTTTTACAAGCCTGCTTGATTGAATCAATAGCCGCAGCCACCCCCTGCGCAGCTCGCGAATCCCCATGACACCCAGGATGCACCACCACAAAATCTGCCCCCAACGCCAACCCCCGCACCAACTCATCGCGAAACGCCTGAATCGACCGAGTCCGCAACATTGGCTGAGGCGCAGCCAAATTAATCAAATAATTAGCATGAATTACAAGCGGGCCCAGCCCCAACTGCTCCCGTCGCCCCCGAAACGCCGCAGCATCCACCTCCGCAATCCGTCCAGCCCCAGGCCCCCCAGCCCACATCCGCGGGTTAGCCGAAAAAATCTGCAAAGCATTACACCCAAGTTTATGCGCAGACTCCAGCGCGTTCAGGTGCCCCCCAGCAATAGAAGTATGCATCCCAATGCGCAGCGAGCCATCCATCCAGACCGGCGGCAAAGGTTCCGGCACAGGGTCCGGCCGATACTCATCCTCCGGGTCAAAAGCACTAACGTGTGTAACCGTCTCTTCAGCCATGTGCGTGACAATCTCTTCAGGCATTCCCAATGAAGTTTTCCGTCCCTTCGTAAACCAGCCATTCTACCACACGCCCCAAATCCCTCTCCCCGCCTTTCCTAGGCAGGGCTGGCTGGCCCGGCGCCAACTTCAGGCAACAAGTCGCAACCTATGGGCAACCGTTGTACCTCGCGGACCCACTCCCGCCCTAAGAACCATCCGACTAGGATCGCCGCTCGGGGATTCCGGCCCGGCCGGAAAGGAGTCCCAACGTCGGAAGCTTTCGCCCGAAGTTTCGGTCCCAGCACCTCCGCTAAATTTTCCCAAATCCGCGGAAACAAAATCCGCCCCATCTCGTATCTGTAACCAGACTCAAAGCCCAAGTAGCTGCTTCCATAGTCGTCCTGGTAGCCGCGGGCCTCTTTTACCGCAGCCTCACCCGCGCCGAATCCATCGACCTCGGCTATGACCCCCGCTACCTCCTAAACGTAGGTATCAATCCCGAACTGCAAGACTACGACCGCCCCCGCGCCGAATCCTTGTTCCGCGAACTCCTGCGCCACGCCAAATCCCTCCCCGGCGTGGAATCAGCCACCATCGCCTACTCCGTCCCTCTCAGTTACTACAGCCAAGGCAGCTCGATCTACTTCGAGGGCCAAATCCTGGATCAATCCAATCGCGCCCCTACCGGCGGCTACAACATCGTCGATCCAAATTACTTCTCCACCATGCGCATGCCCATAGTCGCCGGCCGTGCCTTCACCGACGCCGACACCAATTCCTCGCAACCCGTCGCCGTAATCAACCAGTCCATGGCCAAAGCTATCTGGCCTAATCAAGATCCCATAGGTCACAAGTTCAGCTACAAAGACGAAAAAGGCCCCTTCGTGACAGTAGTCGGTGTAGTCCGCAACGCCCGCGTCTCCGATCTCCTGCACGAACCAAGAAACTATTTCTACATTCCCCAAGCCCAGGACTACAACGCCACTCACGTCCTCCAACTACGCACCACCGTCCCACCCGAAACGTTAATAAACGCCGTGGAATCCCAAATCCAGCAACTCGATCCCAACCTACCGGTCTTCGACGTAATGTCCATGGACCGATCCCTAATGGGAGCCAACGGCTTCTTCATCTTCAAAATGGGCGCAGCCCTGGCAGGCACCCTGGGCGCCCTAGGTCTCCTGCTAGCGATCGTAGGCGTCTACGGCGTAGTCTCCTACCAAGCTGCCCGCCGCACCCACGAAATCGGAGTCCGCATGGCCCTAGGTGCAAAACCCAGCCACGTCTTCATTCTAGTCCTGCGCCAAGCCGCCATTCTGGTAGGCGCCGGCATACCCATCGGCCTGGTAGCCGCGCTAGCCGCAACCAAACTCCTAGCCAGCCTACTAGTAGGCGTCACTTCCTACGACCCACGAACTTTCGCGACCGTAGCCCTACTCCTGGCGGCCTCTGCCTTCCTAGCCTGCTATATCCCGGCCCACCGAGCCATGCGCATAGACCCAATGGAAGCCCTCCGCTACGAATGACGACCGCGATCGGTAACCACAGCGACATTTACTCCGATCTATACACTCAATCATTCCCCGAAAAACTCAGCATCCCGCCGACTCGATCTTCCCCATTCGCCTCCTGCGAATGGGTCGGCCCGCGCAGAGAGAAATCTCTTTTCGATCGCCCCGCAGCCCAGACTGGACTCTCCGTCATTCGAAGGTTTGTCGGCATTTCCGTGAAACGCGCCCGTCGCTTGCGCGCTAGAATAGATTGTCAGTATATATTATTTATAGTAATATTTTACCTGGTAGCATGCGTCATTATACTTACCAGCTAGTTTCGCCAGCCCCCAAATCCTTTAGCGTCCGCGCTTTTAAAAAAATTCGCCCGTAACTCCTTTACGATCTACAGATCCAAAAACAAGAGGCTTAAAGTCCTTTCAGCATCCGCAGATCCGATCCAGCGTGGGGAAGGGGTAAATTGTTAACGGGAACTCCGCTTTCCAAACGACGCCAGTCACGCCGAACGGACGCCTTGGTCCGGCGCAAATTTGTTCACGTATCGCCGATGCAGTACACTCGTCTACCCCGGACCGTCGCGGAGAGGGGCTTAGCTCTTTCCATTCAGGGGAATTCATCCATGCTCGTCGTGATGCAGTCCCATGCCACCGAGGACCAGGTCCGCGCCGTCTGCCAGCGCATCGAAAGCCTCGGCCTAAAAGCGCACCCCATCCCGGGCGCCGCCCGCACCGCCATAGGCATCACCGGCAACGACGGCGCTGTCGACCTAGGCGTCCTCGAATCCCTGCCGGGCGTAATCGAGTGCATCCCGGTAAGCAAGCCCTACAAATTGGTCAGCCGCGACGCCAAACAGGAAGACACCATCCTGCGGATTCCCACGCCAAGGGGCGAAGTCCTGATCGGCGGCGGCAACCTAGCCATGATCGCCGGCCCCTGTGCCGTCGAAACCGAGACCCAATGCATGGCCATCGCGGAACAAGTAGCCAAGTCCGGATGCCGCCTATTCCGCGGCGGCGCCTACAAACCCCGCACGTCCCCCTACAGCTTTCAAGGATTAGGTGAAGCAGGCCTAAAGATTCTTTCGAAGGTTCGCGAAGCCCACGGCTTCGGCATCATCACCGAAGCCATCGACAACGAAAGCCTCGATCTGGTCGAACAATATGCCGACGTAATCCAGATCGGCGCCCGCAACATGCAAAACTTCTCCCTGCTGAAGCGAGCCGGTCGCGCCAAAAAGCCCGTCCTCCTAAAGCGAGGCATGTCCGCAACCCTCGACGAATTCCTCATGGCCGCCGAATATATCCTCTCCGAAGGAAACTACAACGTAGTGCTCTGCGAACGAGGCGTCCGCACCTTCTCCGACTTCTCAAGGAACACTTTAGATTTAGCCGTCGTCCCTGCAGTAAAAAGACGCAGCCATCTCCCGATCTTGGTCGATCCGTCCCACGGCACAGGCAAACGACACAAAGTCCTACCACTCTCGCTAGCCGCCGTAGCCGTAGGCGCCGACGGCCTATTAGTGGAAGTACATCATGAACCCGATAAAGCCCTTTCCGACGGCGTCCAATCCATAATCCCCGAAGAATTCGCCCAACTATCCGAACAAGTCCGCCAAATCGCCCACGTCCTCCACCGCCATGTCAACTAACGCAAACCTCCGAGTAGCACAGGCACCCTCGGCTGTATCCCTATCTCCCCGCTTTTTCAAATCCTACCCATGACCATCCGCCGCAAAAATCCCCGAGTGATTGCCCTAACCATCGCACTTCTCATCGGTGCCATCGCATTAGTAGCCCGCGAACACCGCCCTTCCTTCCTCCGCCCCGGCCTGCGCCTGAACGCCTACATCAGCACGCAAGACGGCAACATTAGTGTTGTGGACCTGGTGAGGCTGCGCGCCATCGCGCGAATCCCAGTCGGGCCAGCTCTCTCTGGCCTCCGCGAACATCCCACCCGCCCGGAAGTCTGGGGCGTCAGCACCCAAGGTGGTTATGTCTTCGTACTCGATGCGCACTCCAACCAAATCGCGCAACGAATCCCGGTCGGCCCTCTTCCCTACGCTCTGGATTTTTCCGCCGACGGCAATCGCATCTACACGACGTCATCGGGCAGCAATACGCTGCTGGCCATCGACTGCCGGTCGCGCCAATTTCTGAATCGCGCAAGCACCGGACGTGAACCGACACTGGCTCGCGTTTCGCCTGACGGCAAAACGATCCTGGTCCTCAATCGCGGAGACGCGTCGCTCGGAATTCACGACGCCACCACGCTTGCCTCCCGCGTTGTCGTCCCAGTGGTTTCGCAACCGGATGATGTGGCGATTCTTCCCGACGGCTCCGTCGCTTTCGTGCTAAGCCACAGTCAGCCACGCGTGTCCGTCGTCGACCTGCGCCGCGGCGCCCTGCTGGCAAATCTACAACTTGCCGGAACACCGTCCGACATGCTGCTGAAACCCGATGGCGGCGAACTCTACGTCATCTCTCCCGATTCGCACGGCCTGCAAGCGATCAACACATGGACTCATGAAGTCGGTGACTACGTGATGCTGGGCTACTCACCCACTCGAGGAATTCTCAACGGCGACGCCAGTCTTTTGTATGTCACCGACGCCTCCGCCAGTCGCGTCACCGCCGTGGACATCTATAACCGCCGCGTAATCCGCACCGTCAATGGCCGCGAACTTCTGATCTCCGCAGGCCAGTCCCCCGACGCGATCCGCTTCGATCCCGAAGAAAACCTGCTGCTGGTCGTAAATCGCGGCTCCGGAGACCTGTCCGTTATCCGCGCGCGCCTCGAGAATCAAAGCCTGCTGACCATGATTCCGGTAGGCGATCATCCGCAGGAACTAGCAGTCAAATTGTTTTGAGCCAAACAGCGAAGGCTACGTCGAGGGACGGAAAAAATCTGGAATGCCGTTGGACAGAACGCAAAGTTCGCAGGCAAGATTGCGCGCGCGCCACGTTCACATTATGCGTTCTCGATCGGCCAAGAGGCCTGTTCGTCGCCAAGCGCGACTTCCAGAAATCCTTCCGCAGGCAACACATCGACAGGCAAACCGCCGTGCCACAGCGCCACGCCCAGCCGCAAGGTCTTCTGCCCCTTCAAATTAAGCTCGCTGCGCTGCACGGAAACTTCCAGCAGGCGGTCGAACGCCGCGCTGGCCACTCGCGTCGGATTCAGCAAACACACCCCCCCCAACTCCACCGCAAACTCCTTCAGCCGCCCGCGTTCCAGTTTTACGACCACGGTTAGGTCCTCGGCGCCGCCGAACGTGATCCGAAATTCTGGGTCATCCATTTCGCAAAGCGCTGTGAAGAATGGATCAACGCACACGCTGATGCGATCTTCTTCAAATCCATATCGCAACTCACGCAGATAAAAAACCCGCCCGTGCATGGTGCCGCCGCGCCGCTCGGGAGAATACAGACCGGCTCCAAGCCATTCGAAATAAGAAGTCTCGCGCCCATCCACCGTCGTCTTCAGAAAAGCAGTAGGCGCCATCTGCAACGCATGTTCAGGCTTTCGTTTTATGGGCTTGGCCAAGTCCGACGGAGCTACCTCGCCGAGAGCGAGATAAATTCCCGTCAGGTGCTTGCGGAACAGCGCATCGAACTCGGCATCGTTCGCAGTGCTGTGCTCCGGACCGAACCACCAGCACCAGTCGCTGCCCTCCGCTGCCAGCAAAGATTCAAGTGCTTCTTTAAGTGCCTCGTCGGTCGGCGCATCGGTGCGCGACTGGGCCCGAGCTTCGACGCCTCGAGCATACGCCTGGCGGGCGTCCCACAAAAGTTCCCAGGCCGCGACGTCTTCGGCGTGGCCGATCCACACGTCAAAGTTCGCATTGATCCACGACGCCGGGAAAATTCCTCCGGATGTTGGTATGGTCTTGGCGGCGGCAATCGCCTCACTGGCGCTAAGCGCGCGAAAGTCCTGATCGCTAGCGATGCGCTTGTAAAACTGCCGGAGAAAATCGCGACCATTCCCCGGGTAATACTCCCACGCGTTTTCTCCGTCGAGAAAAATGCAAACAGTGAGCGGGTCCGCGCTCTGCACGCTTTCGCCGATGTGCCGCAATCGCATGTGCAAATCTTGCGCCGCAGCGTTGGCGTCCATTCGACTGTAGACGAAACCAATCAAATCGGAAAGCTGGTGGTCTCGAAACAACCCGGTGATTCCGTTGCTGCCCATTTGCACCCGCCAAGGTTTGTATAAGCGTTCCGCATTGGCAGCGATGCCGTTGGCGTCGCGGAAAAAGCCCACGTTCAGGGTTCGCCCCAAGACGCCTTCGTCCGTGCCAAACCACTGAAAACCCTCTTCGATGGCAATCGTGAGGACCTGATCGGAAACCGAACCTTCCGATGGCCAAAGTCCAGCCGGCCTCGATCCGAAGACGCGCTGGTGATATTCGCGAGCGCGACGCAACTGCTCGCGCGCATCTTCCGGATAGCGATAAGCGCGCCGAGGTAGCGGCGTTCCGGGATTCGCGACGCGGGCAATGTCGGAATCGCAGATCAGCGGAAGAATCGGATGGTAGAACGGCGTGGTGCTGATTTCGATCTGGCCGCTCTGGGCCGCCTGGCGATAGATCGGAAGCACCAAATTCAAAAGTTCCGCCTGCCTTGCTTGCAATGCGGTTTTATCGCGCTCTGTAAAATCTTTTCCCTTGCCGGCAAGCTCGCTGGTGACGGCATCTTTGGTGAGCCATTCTTCATCCATCCAAGCAAGTTGAGAAAGTACTTGAAGGTCGCGCCAGTCGCGCGTCGTGAAGGTCACCAGCGCCTGCGCGCCTCCCGCGGGGCGCGACCATTCCAAAAGCTCCACGAAGCGAGGCCAGCGATACAACAATCGTTCGTGGTTAATCTGAAAGGCCCGCGCCAGAATCTCGGCTTTGTCTTCCCGCGTGAGCTCGTTTGTTCTCTTGTAGGCCAGCGCGTACCAGGGTTCGTCGAATTTACCGCTCGCGTATTCTTCGATCTGCATGCCGAGCGACGGGACGACATTGAAGGTGGCGTGGAATCCGGGTGTCTCTTGCAACACTCGTACCATTCCCCAGTAGTCTTTAATGGCGTGCAGCCGAGTCCACGGCAGAACGTACCGGCCGGTCTCCGGGTCGCGATATTGCGGCTGATGCATGTGCCACAACACCACCAAATGAATGCGATTCATCGGGCAAGCCTCGCCCGCGCCGGAGCAGCGCTCGTGCTACACTCACCGGTCTTGTCATGCGCATCCTGGACCGCTACATTGTCCGCGAAGTTTTCCGTCATGCGTTCCTTGGACTCGTCGTTTTCACGTTTGTTTTTTTCGTTCCCCAACTCGTTCGCTTGACGGCTTTGTTCGTTCGCCACAGTGGCTCGGGCACCCAGATTGCCGAACTGTTCCTGTGTATTTTCCCCGGCGTTCTGGCGTTCACCACTCCGATGGCCATATTGATCGGGGTACTCCTGGGCTTGGGCCGCATGTCCGCGGACAGCGAAATCATCGCGCTGTCCGCGCTGGGCATCGGCCGCCGGCGCATTTTGGTGCCGGTGGGCGTGCTGGCGACCACCGGCGCGGCGGTGACCCTGGCCATGACTCTTTGGCTGGCGCCGCACGCACTGCGCACTTTCCGAAGCCTGGAAACGGAGCTACTCTCTTCGCAAATCAACTTCGCGGTGCAGCCTCGCGTCTTTGATGAACGCTTTCCCCGAGAGGTCCTCTACGTAAACGATATCTCAGCCAGCGGCACGCAGTGGCGCGGCGTTTTTCTGGCGGAAACCGGCGGGGAGAACGGCTCGCGCCTGACCCTCGCGGAGAGCGCCATTGTAGTCGCAGCGCCCAAGCAGGGCAAGTTAGAGCTTCACTTGAAGGGCGGAACCACGCACGAGTTCGATCGCAACGATCCCGATCATTACTCCGTTACCGCGTTCGGGCAAAGCGATTGGCCGATTGAAGTTACCGGATTGGTTCCCGCGCAACAGGCGCGCCAGATTAAGAACGATGAACGGTCGGTGCAAGAATTGGCTGCGGACCAGGGACCCAATTGGCGCGAAGCTCGGGTGGAACTGCAGCGGCGATTCGCCTTCCCGGCTGCTTGCTTTGCGTTCGCATTGATCGCGGTGCCCATCGCCGCACAGCCACGACGCGGGGGCCGAGCGGCTGGGTCGCTGATCGCTGTCCTGCTGATCGCGACGTATTATCTGCTGCTTATCTTCGGCAGCGGACTGGCACGGGAAGGCAAGCTGCCACCGGTGGTGGGTTTATGGATGGGAAACGCGCTGCTGGTGGCGTGCGGGCTGGCGCTGCTGCCGCGGATGGAACAATTTCACGGTGAGATCCGATGGTTTCGATGGATGGGCCGGCTGCGGGCGTGGCTGCGATTGCGCCGATTGCGGCGCTCCCGGGCGCGCGCCGCCGCTGCCGCTGCACGCGCGACCAGCGATGTGCGGCCGCAGAACGAAGCCGTCATGCCATCGAGTCAAAGTTTTCCACGATTGCTGGATCTTCACCTGCTCCGCCGATTTTTTTCTTACTTCGCGCTGCTGATGGGCGCGTTCATCTTCCTGTTTGAGGCTTTCACGTTTTTTGAACTGTTGGATGATATCGCGCGCCACCGCGTGCCATTTGTAATTGTGATGGACTACTTCCTCAATCTCACGCCATACCTCCTGTACCAACTGGCGCCGCTGGCGGCAATGGTCGCCACGCTGGTGACTGTCGGAGTCATGAGCAAGAACAATGAGATTGTTGCGTGTAAGGCTAGCGGGATCAGTCTGTATCGCCTCGCCGGGCCTTTGCTTTTGGCGGGTGTGGTGCTGGCTTCGGCCTTGATTCTGGTCGATGACACCTATCTGCCTTACGCCAACCAGCGGCAAGATGCGCTGCGAAACCAGATTAAGGGGCGTCCACCGCAGACCTATAAGCAGCCTGAACGATGGATCTTCGGGGACAATGCGAAGATTTACAATTACGATTTGTTCGATCCCAACCAAAATCTATTCGGCGGGCTAAGCGTCGTGGAAATCGATCCGACGACATTTCAAGTCCGCCGGCGGGTGTTTGCGGCGCGGGCGCAATGGTCGGAAGCACAGAACCTGTGGGTTTTGGAATCAGGGTGGGTGCGCGACTTCTCGAACGGGATCATCACGCGATACGACCGCTTTAATGTTAAAGATTTACCTGAGCTAACCGAACCGCCTGCTTATTTCCATCGCGAGGTACGCCAAGCGTTTCAGATGAACTGGAGTGAGTTGCGGCGCTATATTGACGGGCTGCACCGCGCCGGTTTCGATGTTGCGACCTTGACGGTGCAGTTGCACCGGAAGTTGGCGTTTCCGCTGATCGCGCCGATCAGCATGCTGCTGGCGTTTCCTTTCGCTTTCCTGGTTGGTACACGGGGAGCGATTGGAGGGGTGGCCGTCGGGGTGGCCATTGGAATTCTGTATTGGTTGGGAGCCGACTTGCTGACGGCGATGGGTGGAGTTGGGCAACTGCCGCCATTGCTGGCCGCGTGGGCACCGGACATTGTATTCTTTTTTCTGGGGTTGTATTTCTTCTTCAAGATGCCTACTTAGAATCCGAATGGCCCACCGAGGATCTGTGATGCTCTTTAGGGATTGGACAATTATAGGAAACCGATTCTCATGCCGGGTGCGCCGTCCGCCGCAGTTCTGGCCGCATGGACCGTCTCCGCGGGTTCGAGAAATCGAAAGAGGATCACGCAGAGACGCAGAGAAGCCGGAGATGATTGAGGCGCGCGGCTAAGTGAAGAACACGGCGCCTCGCCTCGAAGCGGTGTCGGCGGCGCGATTTTTGTCGCCGCGCCGACAGCTCGTGTTTTTGTTTAGATTCGATTCACCTGAGCGATCCTTCGCTCGCGCTTTACTTCTTGCGTTTCTTCTTTGCGGTTCTTTTTTCTTCAACCACCGCTTGAGCTGCGCCCAAGCGCGAGATGGGCACGCGGTATGGCGAGGCGCTCACGTAGTCCATGCCGACCTGGTGGCAAAACTTGACGCTATCCAGATCACCACCGTGTTCGCCGCAGATTCCGACCTTTAGCCTGGGGCGGCTCTCGCGGCCCTTCTCGATGCCCCAGCGAATCAACATGCCGACGCCCTTGGTGTCGAGGGACTGGAAAGGATCCGTGGCGAAGACGCCCGCTTTCTTCTCATCGACATAGTCCGGAAGGAACCGGCCGGCGTCGTCGCGCGAAAGGCCCATAGTCGTCTGAGTGAGATCGTTGGTGCCGAAAGAAAAGAACTCGGCAAGCTCGGCAATTTCGTTGGCCAGCAAAGCTGCGCGTGGTAGCTCGATCATTGTGCCGACAAGATACTCAAGTTTTATCCCAGATTTTTTAACTAGGTCGTCAGCCACTCGTCGAGTCTCCGTTTCGAGAATGGAAAATTCCTTCTTGTCCAGAATGAGTGGGTGCATGATCTCAGGTAATACCTTAATACCTGCTTTCTTGCACTCGATCGCTGCCTCGATGATCGCACGCACCTGCATCTCAAGAATTTCCGGATACGTGATGCAGAGGCGGCACCCACGATGGCCGAGCATCGGATTGGATTCGTGAAGTTGATCAACCCGACGCGCGACGACCTCTGCGCTGAGCCCGAGCTCTTTTGCTAGCTCTTCTTGTTTCTTGCGGTCGTGCGGCACGAACTCGTGAAGCGGCGGATCGATGAGGCGAATGGTTACCGGGAAGCCGTCCATGGCTTTGAAGATGCCGACGAAGTCGCGCCGCTGGAAGGGCAAAAGCTTATCTAAAGCTTTAACTCTGGCTTCCTTGGCGTCGGCGAGAATCATTTCTTGAATGGCGCGCTGCCGCTCTTGTCCTTTCTCCGGAAATTCGAAGTCGGTAAAGAACATGTGCTCGGTCCGGCAGAGGCCGATGCCTTCGGCGCCGAACTCGCGGGCTTTGCGGGCGTCTTGCGGCGTGTCGGCATTGGTGCGGATGCCGAGGCGACGCATGCCGTCACCCCACTTCATCAGAGTCTCATAGGCCGGCGGGAACTTTGGCGTGACCAGGTCCATTTGTCCGGAGTAGACGACGCCCTCACCGCCATCCAGGGTGATCCATTCGCCTTCCTTTACCGTTTTGCCGCCTACCGTCATGGATTTAGATTTGTATTCGATGTCGAACTTATCGGCGCCGACAATGCAGCACTTACCCCACCCGCGGGCAACGACTGCGGCGTGACTGGTCTTGCCGCCTGTGGCGGTGAGAATGCCCTGTGCTACAGCCATGCCTCCTACGTCCTCGGGGCTGGTTTCGCGCCGGACCAGGATGACTTTCTCGCCTTTCTTGGCCTGATCCTCGGCGTCGTGGGCGGAGAAGACTACTTTGCCGACCGCGGCGCCGGGTACGGCATTGATGCCGCTTCCGAGAATCCTGGACTGCAGCGACTTCTTGTCGAGCTTGGTGTCAATGACCGGATAGAAGAGGCGCTCGATGTCTTCGGGTTTGATGCGCATGATCGCTTCTTCTTTGTCGATTAATTTCTCGTTAACCATGTCGACGGCCATTTGGAAGGCTGCCGAGGGAGTGCGCTTGCCGGTGCGAGTTTGCAGCATATAAAGGATGCCGTCTTCGACGGTAAACTCCATGTCCTGCATATCCTGATAGTGATGCTCAAGTTTTTCTCGAACTTTCTCGAGTTGCCCGTAGACCTTGGGCATGAGCTTTTTCATTTCGGTGAGATGCATCGGGGTGCGGATGCCGGCGACGACGTCTTCGCCCTGCGCGTTCACGAGATAGTCTCCGTAGAAAACTTTTTCGCCGGAGCTGGGGTTGCGGGTGAAGCAGACGCCCGTGCCGGAGTTATCGCCGGTGTTGCCGAAGACCATCTGCATGACGTTGACTGCTGTGCCTAAGAGACCGGTGATTTTCTCGACGCGGCGGTAGGTGACGGCTTTTTCCGCCATCCACGACCCGAATACGGCGCCGACCGCGCCCCACAATTGTTCGATAGGGTCTTCCGGGAAGTCCTTGCCGGTCTTTTCGCGAAAGAAGGCTTTGTATTCGGCGACCAACTCTTTCCATCCGCTAGCAGGGACGGCAGTATCTTCTTTGATGCCTAACCTTTCTTTCATAGCGCGCAGGCGATGCTCCAAGTCTTCTTTTGGGAGCTCCATCACGACGCTGGAATACATCTGGACGAAGCGGCGGTAGGCGTCGTAGGCGAATCGCTCGTTATTCACGGAGGCCGCCAGACCTTGCACCGAGCGGTCATTCAAGCCAAGATTCAGAATGGTCTCCATCATTCCAGGCATGGAGCGGGCCGAGCCGGAGCGGACGCTGACGAGTAAAGGATTTCTGGAGTCGCCCAGCTTCTTTTTGGTAACCTTCTCCAGTTTGGCGACGTTTTCCGCGACTTGCTTCTTGAGTTCGGCCGGATACTTTTTGCCGTTCTTGTAGAAGTAATCGCAGGCCTCGGTGGAAATGGTGAAGCCAGCGGGGACCGGCAGACCGATCTTGGTCATCTCGGCGAGGCCGGCGCCTTTGCCGCCCAGGATGTCGCGCCAACTGCTGTCACCGTCCGCTTTACCTGCTCCGAAAAAATAAACCCATTTAGTCACTGTATCCCTCGCATTGGATTTGTTCTGATCCCGTGAACCTCAGCAGAAAATATTCGCGCCACGACAATTCAAGCGTCATTTGAGTTGTCGGCGTGCCGACGATCTTGACGCCAGTTTGTCGACGTAACCTAAAGCTTTACATTCAACGGCGCTCATCGGCCCCCATTTCTGAAAAATCTGCGACGGTGGTGAATTCGCGCAGGAGCTCGGCGAGCAGCGAGAGGCGGTTGTTCCGCACCGCTTCACTATCGGCCATCACCATAACTTCCTCAAAAAATCGGTCGACGGCTTTGCGGAGGCCGGCGATGCGGTCG
>OBLW0100001028.1_pt1 | contig 24084 bp, 22 predicted proteins | sample 1520161 | NCBI WGS metagenome assembly OBLW01 (sample SAMEA3539309, study PRJEB22396) | soil metagenome | biome: tundra; feature: field; material: soil | place: USA | collected 2010-05 | depth 0.15 m | reverse complement strand
TTCAGACGTGTGCTCTTCCGATCTGTTATGTGCGGCGGCGTGTAGTATTCGCGCGGGCCGGTGACGGCGCCGTACCGCTCGCGCAGGTAGTCGCGCACCGTGACGCCGCCGCTGCCGAGCTGGGCCAGCACCGCTGCCGCCTCACCGCGCCGCGTGAGGTCCGTTGCCGCCAGCGCGCACACTTCGCCAAACGTGTAGCAGCCGTTGGCGAGGTTGACGGCGGTAATGCGGCCTGTAGGGATACGGGCGTCCGTGTGGGGCGGCGATTCGGCATATTGAAGCATCTTCAAAATTCTCCTTGGTGCGATAGAAAAGAACGGGCGGAGCACATTTCGGCCCCGCCCGGTTGGTGACGTAACGCTAGGGAATCCTATCGATCCAGCTTGTCCCAATGGACAGTCATGAGCGTGATCTTGATGGTGCTACCTGGGTTTCCAGTGGTTTGAAGCCCATTGTCTCCGGTAGCGACGCAGCGGTATCGGAACTCGCCCTCCAAACCCGAGTCGTATATGTCAATGGTCACTGTCTGCTCAACGCTTCCACCGTCTGCCGCCACGGCACCGCCTTTCTTTTCCCGGCAACATTCGAACGTTCTCTTCTCCCAGATATCGGAGAGGCGTTGTCCTGGCAGTTCTTTTAGATGATTGATGACTTCGAGTGTGTCCATTGGTCTCCTTCAAACTATTGGCTGTAGCCATTCTAAACGAAGCCACCACTGGTTTGCTGGCGTTATGTGTGAAAGGCAAAAAGAACTGGCGGAAGCACACTTCGACCCCGCCCGTGGCGACGTGCACATTCTTTTTAGGTCAACCAGGTTCTTGAATCCGTTTACACCGAGCCTTCAAAGGAGTATAAAAGGGTATGCGTCACGCGTTCACCTCACAGTCAACCCTTACAGTAGTCCTGGCAGTAACGATGTTGTTATGCGTCGTGACTGCTGCCCAGGCCCAGGTCCTACCCTTTGCCAAAGCTACAACCCAACCCGTCAACGCCCGTTACGAAGTCCTAATGATGACCGACGGCATATACCGGCACACCGTGAAGTTCGACCGCTTCACCGGGGAAATGCGGGCTTTGCTTAGTAACCTATCAACTCCGCCGCCATCCGAAGATCCGGCAACAAATTACCCACGGTTCCAGATTTTTGCTGATCCTGCGTCGCAATCAACCGTTTATCTTCTGGACACGCAAACCGGAAAGATATGGCAGCATAAAGGAATTGCTATCAAAGGAGGCGACGACCCTAACCCTACCGATCCTTGGCGCTGGGAGCCGGCGTACCGGAAACCCGTGGACCTGTCGCAGTCTGTCCAACCTAGCCCAAGCAAACCAGGAGCGCTTGTCATTCAAGGGGGCAAGTAATAGAGATCGCTGCATGCTGACCGGGCAGCGGATTGTGCGTCCAACCGCCCGGCCCGCTTCTCCCTGGGCTGCCATATTGCCGGGCCGCTAGAACGGGGCGAAAAGTGCCCCTTGGGGTGGAGAGCCCCACGGCCCCGGCGGGCGTGACCGAGGATGACGGCTCGGCGCCAGGGAAACTCGTTAGAACTCAGGGCCGCTTCTTCGGCGCGCGCTTGGCCTTGGTCGCGTGTTGGGCGGCGAGGTCACTACCACAGGCGGCGCAGTAGGAATCGTCGCTGTCAACGGGCGCGTCGCACTCGGCGCATACGCCGTCTGCCTCGGCCTCGGTGGCGCGCTTGATGACGTAATCCAACGGCACGTCCAGGCGTGACGGGTCGGGCGCGATGACGGTCTGCCCGGCAGCCAATTCGTCCAGATACTGTTTATAAAGCGACGGGTCGGCGCAAAGGGCCTTGGATGCGGCGGCTGGATAGCCGATGTTGTCGGCCTTCATGATCCGGCGGGCTCGCTTGTCTAGCTCCACCTCAGCCATGGTTATTTGGGCCAACTGCGGCGCGGGCCGTCGGGAATTGATGGCCTTTGGAGTGGCTTCGTACTTCTGCACAAGTTCGGGATGCTCTTCCCAGATTATTTTTTCGGCAATTGCCACCGAGCAATCGTGCTCCCGGGCAATTTCGGCGGCCCGCTTTTGGACGGCGGCTACGATCTGATCGCGGGTAACTGTTTCGGATTTCAAGATCTTCTCAAACATGTATTGCTCCTTCTGTTGGTTGGTTCTGGGATCGCTGTCCCGTTTGAAAAAGGCCACGCGGGCGTGCGGGGTTTTCTTGCCGGTCTTAGGATCCGTGCTAGCATTTGCACAAACATCCACCAAACTTATCTCGTCGATTTGTAAAGATCGCAGTTCGTTCGGCATTGTGTGTCTCCCTCCTATGCCGCCGGGTTGATATCGCCCGCGTTAAACAGCACTTCCAGTTGCGCGTCCGGCAGCACGCCCAGCGGCAGCGCGTCGCCCGGCTGATAGGCAACGCCGTTGATGGCGAGTTGGCTTTTGTTGCTGACGTACTGGGTTGTGCCGCCGGGTTCGAAGTTGCGGAAGTCGTTGATAGCCCCGCGAATGAATCTCCGAAGGCCTATGTTGGCTTGCGTGTTTGTCATGATTACTCCCCTTCCACCCAGCCACTGATGCGGGGCCGGGCATATTCTTCGAATGGCTGTCGGTCCTGGATGTGGCGGGCCGTACTTCCAAGTTCGATGTACTTGCCCAGGCCGAAGTGAGCGGCGGCCAACGTGGGACCGAATACCGTCCTTAGTTGCCGGGCATATTGTGACTCGGTTGGTGTCATCAGGGCTTCCGCCGCATCAAGACACTGCGTCGCCGCCGTGAAGTGCTCCACCAGCGCGGCAAGCGCTCTGTCGATCTTCAGCACCTCCGCGCGGTAGCGTTTCATGCTGACGCCGATCTTCGCCAGTCGGTCACGCTCGGCGGCTTCGGCTTCGACGTGCTCGGCTTTCGCCTTCGCATTCTCGGCAGATGTTATGGCGCTTTGCCAATCGTCTCCCTCCAGAGCGGCCTTCGCCAATTCCGCGTTGATCGCGGCCAAGCGCTTCCGGTCGTCTCCGCCGCCGTCGAGCGCCGCCGTCAAGGCCAGAGTTTGTTTCTCGGTGCGCAACCGCTCGACGTGATCGCGAGACGCTTGCTGTCTTGCCGCGAGGGAGGCAATTACCACTTCCCACTTCGCTGGCGTATTTGCTGATGTTTCCGTTAATTGCATTCGATTCTCCTTTCAAGGTAAACTCTGAAACAACTTGGCAGATTCGGTGGAGGTTTAATGGGCTCGGTACCGAAAGAACGGCTTCTCGCTGAGATCGAGGACATCATTCGGAACATGCCGCCTCATGCGACGATGATGCAGCCCACACCGGAATGCGTGGCTTGGTTCGGGCGCGCTTGCGCGGCGATTGAGAGCTGGGACCAATATAAAGGCCCAATTGTGGCGCACTATCTCTCCTATTTCGGTATTCCCGGCACAGGTGGAAGCAGCATCATGCGGTTTACGATGTTACTGCACCAGGCACGACATGATCTGTTAGCACAATTGCCCGCCAGCGGAAGCGTTGCCATTTCAGGCGGTATGGTCTTCGACTATTTCGACGAGGTACGCAAAGTCATCGAACTGGCCAAGCAAGACTTGCTTTTCGTCGATCCGTATTTGGATGCTGACTTTGTATCGCGCTACTTGCCATTCGTCGCGGTCGGCGTCTCAATACGTCTTCTGGCAAGGGAGAAGCTGGCGACGTTGCTCCCGGCCGTCGATGCTTTTGCGCAACAGACCAGCCGGAAGATTGAAGTACGTTCAGTTGCGGGTTTTCACGACCGGTATTTGCTCATAGATGGCGTTTCCTGCCACCAGTCCGGTGCATCTTTCAAAGATGGGGCCAAGAAATCTCCAACGACGCTCACGCAGATCCTTGATGCATTTCCGGCAGTACAGAAAACCTACGAAGACTTGTGGACGCATGCGCAGGTTCATCGCTAGTCTGGGCACTGTGCCCTCAAACTGTAGGCCAGACCCCCACTCACCTGCTCCAGCGTTTGCCATTCGCCCCTTCGCTGCTTCCAAGCGCCCAGGCGCTCTCTGGTAATGTTAGAATTGAAGAATAGAGGCTTCTGGTATGTCACTGAACATTCGTCCATTCGACTTCCGTGAGTATGCCAAAGAGCACCTGGCATATGAGGCGAACACCTTCGCGGCCGCCCGAGATCTCTTTTTTCAACGTGTGAGGCTTGAACAGACGGTTTCCCGCGAGATGATGTTAGTGGGGGAAGCCTGCTTGCTCCACTTTCGAAACCTCCTGGACTTCTTCTATCCGGCGCAAATGCGAGATGACGATGTGACCGCTGCCAACTACGTTCCTGGCTGGAATCATCAGATTTCCCCGGACCTTGAAAAGCTTCGGACCAGGACGAATAAGGAATTGGCTCACCTGACCAGGAGACGCATTGATGGGTTGGCGCCTGAAAAGAGCTGGGACTTCGGTGACATGAGTGTGAAACTCACTCCCGTGATCGAAGAATTCATCAAACTCGCCGCTCCGCATAAACGGTTACCCGAAGAAGCGATAACCGCATTCAGGATGATCACAGGAACTCGCTCTGTTACTTTCAAGGTCGCACAGACGGCGTCCTTCAATAGTTCAGTAACATCTGTGATACCCGGCGCCGAGCGGCCGCCCCGTTGAATGCCCGGGAAGGCTGAATCACATGCTCCACCGTCTGCCGCCAGGGCCGCCCATCGGGTACTCGCTCGGCAATCGGTCCATCTCGCCTGGGCCATCGCAGCTCGACAGGTCTTCGTTGGCGGCTATGATCGCGCGCATGAATGCCCCATCAATCACGTTGCGCTTGCGTCCCGCCACGCCCTGCCAGCCGATGGCCAAGGCCATCACCATGTCATCATGACCACCGCTTGGAGCTTCGTATCGCATCAGCCCGCTGGGCAAAGGCTTGGCTTCGAACGCTTGCAACTCGCCGATCAGCGCCGCATCGTTGGGTATGCGGATTGTGCCCTGTTCGAAGGCCAGGGCCAACTGTTCGATGGCTTCGCTTTTGCTGGCGTTGGTGGTGAGGAATGGCTTGACACGGAGACCATCTCTGGCTAGCTGTTCGATTACCGGGCCGCCCATGCTGTTGGCTTCAGCGAGGATCATGGGGCGGCCATAGCGTTCATAAATGGCCTGTAAGCGGGCGCGCTGAAGGCTGTACTCGATGCCCCTGAACCTATCGATCTCCAGGACCTCGCCCGCGTCGCTGATGACTGCGAACACTGTGTAGTCGTTCGTTCGGCCCCAATCCGCGCCAATGACGGCGGCTTTGCCTGATGGGGATGTGAGGCTGACGGCGTCGGTGATTTTGCGGAACACCGCGCCCGCCCAAGTGACGAACGCCGCGAGATATTCTTGACTGAATGCCAAGTCGGTAAGGTCTTCCTTCGCCGACTCAATTTCTGCCGGGTCAATGAACGGGTTCATGCTGGTGGGCATCTGCCAGCTGCGCCATTCCCCTTTCAGCAGGCCGTTGCCCTTTTGGTACAAGGTATGTAAGTAGTTGGCTGTTCCTTTGGGTGTTGATAAGAACCACGCGCTGCCTTTGTAGTCAGTCAGCATGGGGCGGATTGACTCTTGCCACGCCCTCTCCAGGTCTGTGACTAATGCTGCTTCGTCGATGACGACGCAGGCGTATGCCCTACCGCGCCCGCTGTCAGGATTGTCTAATGACCACGCCTCGATCACGCCGCCACCACGTAACTCAAGGCGATGCTCTGACTCGTTCTTGCGGGCAATGATGGGATGCAATGTGGATTGAAGTTCTCGCCATGCGTCACTTAGCTGCCTGTAAGTTGGCGAGAACCATGCGGCAGGTTTACCCATCAATGCCGGGTGGATTAAACGATCAATTCCCAGCTTGGTCTTCCCCCAGCGCCTTCCGCAAACCACCACATTGAATCTCTTCGACTCCTGAATGATTCGCGCCTGTGCCACGTGCGGCGGCAGTAAGGTTAACTTGACGGTTGTCTGCATATATCACCTCAATCTTTACGTCACCACTTTCGATTTCGCCCTTGGGCAGGCCATAGCCGTACGTGAGAAGTAATTGGATGGCTCGGACCTGATCCCCAACAGTGACCTCCGATTTCTGTTTGCCTGTGCGGGCGGCAATTTCTCCCAGCACACGAACCAGCCCGCGCTTGGTCACCTGCTGGCGGCACAATTCAGCCAGGGCAATTCGCGGACGGCCCAGCGCGTTGAGGCTGTGACCTGGCAGAACGTGCCCCTGGGCGTCGCGCGGGACGCCGCCGCTGGCGCGGATGGCGGCCAACTTTGCGGCGCGCGCCGCCTCATACTGCGGCGTGGGCGGGATCTTCTTTCGTGGCATTACGGTGGTTCTCCTTTCTGTGTGTGGGGCGCTTGCGTAAACCGGGCGCTGTGGGCCTTGCCGTGGTGCAGGGTGTGCTTTTGGGCCTGGGCCTGGGTAACGGGTGGGCGGTGGCGCGGCACGCTATACCGGGCCGGAGCGGGGCTGTGCAGGGCGCTACAACGCTCTCGTTGGCTTTTCAACTACTTAGTGGGTATTTAAATAATTCCGTAGTTTAGTTTATAATAGGGCTATGAGCAAAACGACCGCGTTCGCTTACCTCCGCGTCAGCGGTAAAGGCCAAATCAAGGGCGACGGCTTCCCACGCCAGCGCGCCGCCATACGCAAATACGCCGCCGATCACAACCTGCGCATCGCCCGTGTGTTCGAGGAAAAAGGCGTGGCGGGCGCTATGGACAATATGGACCGGCCCGCTTGGGCGGCGATGATGACGGCGTTGCACAGCAACGGCGTACGCACAGTCATCATTGAAAAGCTCGACCGGCTAGCCCGCGACTTGATGGTACAGGAGACGGCCATTGCCGACCTGCAACGCCACGGCTTCACGCTCGTTTCAGTTCAAGAGCCCGACCTGATGGCGACCGATCCGGCGCGCGTGATGTACCGGCAGATGATGGGCATGGTCGCACAGTACGAAAAATCAATGATCGTTCTCAAACTTCGCGGCGCGCGCCAGCGCATGAAGGCGACGACAGGCCGCTGCGAGGGCCGCAAGCCATTCGGCGCACGTCCGGGCGAGGCCGCTGTGCGCGACCGCATTCGCGCCATGCGTGGGACTGGCAGTACGCTTCAGGCAATCTGCGACGCGCTCAATGCTGAGGGCGTGGAGACGCGGTACGGCGGGCACTGGATGCCAATGACGGTACGCGGCATTGCTGCGCGCTAAGTTGCCGCCTGTTGCGCGAACCACACGCCCGCTGCGGTTTCATTGGTGCTGTGTGACCTGACCTGTGTGGATCGGCCACCAAAAGGCGTGTTTTAAGCCCTGCCCGCCCCCGCCCGGACCTGCCGCGCGCCCGGTTACCGCCCGGTTATGTGCGGGGCGCGGCAACCTTATGACGGGGAGGGACTTAGTCGCAACCGCCCGGTGCGCCCGCTTTTGGATCGAAAATACTTTCTATAACACACACACACACACACACACACACACTATAGAAAAGAGTTTCACTTCATAACCGGGCGCCCCGGGCGGTCATACCTAACCCAGTTACTATCAGTCGCTAAGCGCGCCCCGCACATAACCGGGCGGTAACCGGGCGCAGCGGTAAACCGGGCGCAGTTACCATGGAAATTACATGGGCCTCTGATCCTTTACAGGGTTCACGCCCTTACAGCTCATCAACGGGTTCGCCGGGCGGCTGTGCTTCAATGCCTCGGTAGTGGACAGTGTATCCGCGCTAACCTCGGCTTGCAGTTCGAAATCATCATCATTCACAGCCCCGCCTGTACCGTTGTTTGTGCCGGCGCCGGGCGTGCTCTTACCTGACGTTGAGGCGCTGTTGCTTGGCGGTGGAGCGATCTTACCCGATGCTGAGGCGATGTTGCTTGGCGGTGGAGCGATCTTACGCGATGCTGAAGCGATGTTCTGGACAGCTATGCACTGCCGCAACTGATATGTAGTCAGATCTTTGTAATTGCCGAAATTGCGCACCGCCCACAGCGGCATCTTCAAGTCCTGCCGCTTGGAATCAGGCCGGAACCGGTCATCTAGTTGCAGGTATTTCAACCGGTGAAACGCATTGCCCACAGCCTTTGAGGTCACACGCAAATTGAAGTCTTCCAATGGCTTCACCATCTCGGACGGAATGACAAGGTCCTGCCTAAAGGGCCACTCACCGGCCTCCACCTTCTCATCAATCAGGCTATCCAGCTCCGGCAGCGACTGACGGATCAGCGCCCGCTTGCCTTCGGTCATAGGCGCATGACCGTGGGCTGAAAAGTCGCTCAGGTCAACCTTCTCCAAGTGCCACGCCAGCGCGGCGGCATTCTGTCGGGTCCAGGCGAACAGCGGCCCATAGTACTTATTCCGTTCCGGGTGCGGCGGCGCAAGTGTCTTCAGTATGCAATAGCGGCGGTCCGTACTATCCAAAATCAAACTGTCCTTGTGGTTCGAAAAGAATAGAAAATTCATCCTATTCGGCTGCTCATAATGCGGCTTGTACATTTCGCGGATGATGCAATACTCCTCAGTTATTAAGGGTTTCAGGGTATTCATCACCTCCAGCCGCCCGCGCGCCATCATCTCTTCAACCACAATCAACTGCGTATTCCGCAGGTAGCCGGTAAAGGCCCCGTGAAGCATCTCGCTATTGGCCATGCGGACGTTATGCGGCCCAAGCACCAAGCGCATGACGGTGCCGAAGTAGCTTTTACCGTTGCCTTGATCGCCCTCAAGAAGCAAGGCCCAATGGACCTTCTCGCCAGGGTGCTGCACCTGATAGGCCAGGTATGTGTCCCATAGCTCGTCGGGCTCGTTCTTTTTGGTGGGGTTGTTTGCGGTAAGTTTCATCTGCTCCAGGACAGGCTTTAACAGCGGCATCACCTCGCTCTGGAACGCTGCGACTACGGCGTCGCGTATGGCGGTATCGATACTCATGGCACACCGGCTCCTGTGCCGTCATCTGGTATTGAGTTAGCCGCCAATACAAAAAGGCCCAATCCAGGAAGAACGGTCCCGCTGGCGCGGGCTCTTGTGTCCCTGCAAACCAGCCTGATTGCTACCGTCTTCGGATTGGGCCTCAAACTCGCGCCGCCGCTCAGGGCAGCTTGGCTATTCTAAGCCGTACAACATCCAGGGGCTATTCCGGTCTCTAGTACCTGTCCCTGCGTTCGGCCCACCTTGCTTTCGCGGCGACTACGGGCCGGCAACTATATTATACCCTTGCTTTTTTCCAGGCCGAACGGGAAACTTTTGACCAAATAATACCTGGAATTGAGGCTTGACTTATGCCAAGCGCCTGTAGGTAAAATCCTGTCATTTGTTCCTGCCTTTTGGCGAGTGCCGCCTTGTCAACTTTCTCGCGCGTGACGTAGCGGTGACTCATGCGGCCCGCTTGGAGCGAGTGACCCAGCAGCATCAGGGCTTCAGCTTCGGAGAGTCCAAGGGCCACGCGCGCCGTCTCATACGTATGGCGCAGCGCGTGCGACGCCGTGCCCAGGCCTTGTTTTTCGTTCCGGGGCTTGACCAAGTGGCCGCCCTCTTTGCCGGGGAAAATGTAAGGTGTGTTGGGCCGGTATTCTTCGACCCACCGTTTCCACTCGGTAAGGAACGCCACCATGAATTCACTCAACGGGATTTCATAGCCGCGCCCGCCCTTGCAGTGCTCGTCGGGGAATCGCCAAACCCGCGTTATCCAGTCAAGCTCGCCCCATTCGGCGCTACTGATCTGATTCCGGCGGCCACCAGTCAGGGCCGTAACCAGCCAGTAGGCGCGTTTGACGGGCGAGGGCAGGAGCATGACGCTTGACCACCACGAGCGCAGGTCCGCCGCGTTCAGGGCCGTGTCGCGGACGCGCTCTTTTGTCAGCACGACGGCGCTGGTGGGATCGGCCAGCAGTCCGTCCTCCATTGTGATGGCGCGCTTGTAGAGGTATCTCAGCAGTTGAATGGTGCCGTTAGCCGAGGCCCAGCCGCTCTCCGCGTTCAGGCGGTCGTTCAGAGCGATGATCTCGGCTTTGCTCCGGCCTAGGTCCAGCATGGTCTGCTTTCCCCACGGCGCTAGGTGGCACTTGAAGTAGGAACTGTACTTTGCGACGGTGGTTTCGCTCAGCTTGCCTGCGCGGACGCCGTCCGCTATGTAACGGTCGAACACTTCCTTGAGCGTCAAGCGGCCATCATCATCGCTACGGCGGCGCTTGGCGTCATTCGGGTTCTTGCCCTCGTGGAGGATTTTGAGTGCGGCGACGGCCTTGGCGTGCGCCTCGGCTAAGGTGATTTCGCCCCGCGTGCCGAGCTTGACGCGGACGGTTTGCTTTTTGCCGTCCTTCACGAGCTTGCGCTGGAGAATGAAGCTAGCCGACTGCGGGTTGCAGATGATCCCGAAGCCCCGAATCGCGTCCAACCGCGCGCTGCCACCGATGCGGTACGGTCCAGACCCTAACGGTAGGCGGTCGATTGCGGCCTCCGTTGCCGGGATGAGTTGCGCCATGAAACCTCCTCGGGGCCGGTTGCGCAACCCTAGCGCAACCCTAGGAATCCATAACAGCCCAAACCGGGCGTCCGTTGGCCCTAAAGGAAGTATACGCTAAACCTATGGTTTCAGGCAGGATAAGGCATGGCGTTACTATGGCTTACGAAGGCTGGATAAGGCGATAAACGATTGAAAACGCTACCTTGACACGGTAGAGGTCTGCAGTTCGAGTCTGCACAGGCCCACCATGAAATCAATAATTTACGGATGATGGCCGGCAAAATCTCCGATTTACTGCCCATTAGCGCCCAAATCAAAACTCAATTTCAGTTTACTTTCTCCCCTGTTTTACCCATGATCGACTCCTGGCGGGCGCGCACGGCTCCGTCCTGCGCCACCTGGTCGGCCAGCGTGTAGTGGGCACTCATGTCAACCGTGGCATGTCCAGACATCTTCATGGTCTGGGTGACGCCGAGCGCGGCGTTGAACGCGGTGACCGCCTGCTCCACGTTCCCCTCGCCGTCAAACTCGAAGTACACCGTGGACCTGCAAGACACCTTCACGCTGTTCCCGTGCTTGACCAGGCGGATCGGCGTTTTTCTGTTACTCTTGAGTAGGCCGGTCGGCACGGGCTGGAGTTGTTGCTTCTGTTGTCCCCACACAATCTGAAGCTCAAGCCCGGGGACATCGACAGGGTCGCCACACAGCGTCGTGCCAGAGGTTGCGGATGCGGCGGGCCTCGGCCTTGGCAGCACGGCTATTCAGCCGGAGGTTGCGAGCCAGTGAGCGGGCGATTAGATCGATGCCCTGCTCGTTCTTTTTATTCTTCATCTGTTCTGCGCCCTTCACCAATTCAGTAGTATAGGTAGGCCCTGTGGATGAATTGGCCTTTTTTGCCGGCCGTCACGCGTGCCGCTGGCGTCGCTGGCCGGCAGCCAAACTGTCGATGATGCCGGTATCTGTATTAGTCCGTATTAGTCCGTCGTGATTGCGCATCCAATGTCGGGATCTCCGTCCCAGTACCTATCCACGCATAGCATCGATTCTACTGGTGGATAGGGCCGTTGAAGTTGCAACAGTGTTGTCCGAAATTGAGGTGGTCGAACGGACAAGAGCATTCATCGTCCCCGAGCCCCTCTTCGTTACTTACGAGCGCGGGCTCAGAGGCCGCTTCCTTGGAAAGCTGTCCGGTAGCCGCCTTCGAATGCGGGACCATTTTGCGAAAGCCCGGCGTCCCAATCATTTTTCGGACGCGTGACTCCGACACACGAGGGCAGCATCGTTCGAATCACCTTTTTCTCCCGAGTCGCTTGATTTCTTGACCAGACGAGGTTCTGAAATAGCTATCTGAAGTATATAGTCGACCCGGTTTGGTCCGAAGACTCCTGTGCTTCTCACCAATTCGGATCTGGCTGATACAATGTAAGTTGCGCACCTTCCGTAAATTCCCACCGACCGCCGTGTTTAGAACTACTGCTAGCTAAATTCCCGAAACAAGCATATAGTACAAACGGGTCTTTCAAACTGTAATCTTATGATCCGCCCCTGCGGGGGAGGCGCATAAAAGCTGAATTCCACATCAACATCGGCACTGCTGCTCCGCGCCGGGGGAAGCAGTTTCGCGCTGAACATCGAGCAAGTACTGGAGATCATGCGTCCGTTGCCAGTCGAAGCACTGGCTCACGCGCCAGCTTTCGTGCGAGGACTGTCGATCATTCGCGGAGCGCCGACGCCTGTGGTTTCCCTGGCGACACTGTTTACGGGCCACGACGGACAGCCCACCCGTTTTGTGGTTGTTCGGGTGGGGGAGAGACGGGTCGCGCTAGCGGTTGACGCCGTGCTCGGAGTTTTCAAGCTCGACCCCGCCACGCTCCACGCGTTGCCTCCCCTGGCCCAAAACGCCGACGCCGACACGCTTCAGGCGATAGGTGCTTTGGATGCACACTTACTGTTCGTGTTGAACTCCACCTATCTCGTCCCGGACGGGGTCTGGCAAGAGTTGGCCAGGCATGACTAAGGCGCTGGAACGCAAGGACCTGGATCGTTTCCGCGATATCGTCGCCAGCCGGTTCGGCTTGGATTTGGACGACGGGAAACTGGATTTCGTCTCCGGTGTTCTGCAGCGCCGCATGGATGCACTCGGCGGTCTCAGCCCAGCCGCCTATCTGGATTCGCTGGGGAATTCCCACCAGTCCGAGGAACTGCGCGTTTTGGCCGGCGAACTCACGGTCACCGAGACCTATTTTTTCCGAGGTTCGGAGCACTGTCGCGCTCTGGCCGGCCACGTTCTGCCGGAACGTATTCGCGAGAAGGCCGCAGAGCGCCGGCTACGCTTGCTTTCGCTGGGCTGCGCCTCGGGTGAGGAAGCTTACACCCTCGCCATCATTTTGCGCGAATATTTCCCGCACCTCGACTCATGGGACGTCACGATCCAGGGTATCGACGTGAATCCTTTGATGGTGGCAAAAGCCCGAAAGGGAAGATACACAGCGTGGGCGCTCCGCGACACGCCGCGGGAAATTCGCGAGAAGTACTTCCGCCCCGGCCGCGGCGAGTTTCTGCTCGACGAGAAGATTCGTTCCCTGGCTTCATTCGAGGAGCGAAATCTCGCCGCGATCGAGAATGGCTGGCTCCCGTGCGAGAAGGAGTTCGATATTATTCTGTGCCGGAACGTGCTGATGTATCTCGTTCCAAGCGCCGCACAGCAGGTGATCGCCCACATTGCGCGGGCCTTGGCGCCGGAGGGATACCTGTTTCTGGGCTATGCGGAGACGCTGCGGGGACTCTCCCATCAGATTCATCTGCGGCACACGCACGACTGTTTCTATTATCAGAAATGTGCTGCAAACGAGGCTCCGGCGGCTGCCTGCACGGAGGAGTTCCTGGCACGCCCGCCGTCGACGGTAGCTGCCACCGATCCCTCCTGGATCGACGACGTTCAGAAGACTTGCCGGCGAATCGACATTCTGGCGCAATCCTCGTCCCTCCGGATCGAGCCTGCGCGGCCAAGCTTGCCGTCCGCAACACAGGATCCGCCGCCCAGCCGTCCCGCCACGCTCGACCTTGCTTTCGAACTCCTTCGTCAGGAACGATTCGGGGATGCGATCAGTCTGCTCGATGGCCTGCCCGAAACGACAGCCGACGCCGACACCCAGCTTCTGCGGGCCTTCCTGCTGGCCAATCGCGGCGATCTTGAGGCCGCCGAAGGCATCTGCCGGAAATTGCTGGCCGCCGACGATCTCAATGCGAGCGCGCACTACCTGATGGCTTTCTGTCGCGAGCAGGCCGGCGACGAAGCCGCTGCCATGGAGCACGACCGGGCGGCCATTTACCTGGATGCAAATTTTGCCATGCCGCATCTTCATTTGGGCCGTTTGGCCAAGCGCGCCTCGGAGTGGATAACCGCGCGCCGGGAGCTACAGTGCGCCGCGACGCTGCTGCTGCGGGAGGATGCCTCGAGAATCCTGCTGTTCGGCGGCGGCTTCACGCGAGAAGCGCTGGTGGCCTTCAGCCGGGCCGAATTCGTCAGCTCCGGAGGAGTGTTATGAATGATGGGCCTGTCCCCGGAACGCAAGCGCTCGCGCAACTGCGGTCGGGCTTCGATCAGGGTTTCGCGGCGGCCCCAAGGGGCAGCGAGGCTCACGAATTCGTGATTCTGATTCGCGTCGCCGGCGAAGTATTTGCTATTCGCCCATGTGATATTGCCGGGCTGGTGAGATCAAGGAAGATCGTCCCCGTGCCCAGCCGGACAAAGGAATTGCTGGGCGTGACAGCGCTCCGGGGCGCTCTGATACCGGTCTATGACCTGGCGGCATTGCTCGGCATTCCTCCAGGAACGGGCGGCCTGTCGTGGCTGGTCCTGGCGCCGGGCGACACGCCCATAGCGCTGGCTTTCGATAGATTCGAAGGCCAGCAGATACCTGAATGGCTCAGCGAGCGGAGTGAGCGTCAGCATGTCCGCCAATTGGTCCGGACAGGATCCACAATTCGCGCCGTGTTGGATGTACGCGGACTGGCGGAAGCCATCCGGAAGGGCGCCGGAATCAAAGAACCGGCTAAGGAGAGAGAACAATGATCCGTTCATGGACTTTTCAAAGGAAGGTGACTGCAGGCTTTGCAGTCATGGTCGGATTGGCAGCCATCATCGCGGGGATAGCCGTATACGCACTCCACACAGTGGTTAACAGCAGGGACCACTTGCTCGCCGTCAATGCCAGAAATTTGACGGACGCCCAAAGATTGCTGGCGGATTCCAGTGAGTACGTAGCGGCCTTCCGCGGATTTCTCCTGCTGACGGAGGATCGGTTTTTAGACCAGCGGCGCAAGGCCGCGGCAGGGATTGAGGAGACATTCCGCAACCTCGACCAGGACGTCTATACGCCTGAGGGGCACCGCCTTCTGAATGATATCCGGATCGCACAGACAGAGTTCGCCGCGGTGCAGGAGCGAGTCATCCTGTTGCGAAGGAGCAGGAATGGATCGAGCGCGGCAATTCAAGCCGTGGAGCAGGAGACTGTGCCCAAGCGGGATAGTCTTGTGGCGACCATTAGAACATTTGTCGAGCGCGAACAGAAGCTGCTCGACGAGGGAACACGCGATTCCAACGCACGGGCTTCGATGGCCAGCACCCTACTAATATGTCTGGCCGTTGCCATGGTGCTGTTTGCGGCAACCACCGCCATTTTGCTCGGGCGCTCTCTGTCGAAGCAAATCGGTGGAACCGTCCAACACGTGCAGAGCTCTTCGGCGGAGCTCCAGACCAGCGCCAATCAGCAGGCGTCCGGGGCCAAGGAGACCGCGACTGCCATGAACGAAATCACCACTACGGTCAGCGAGTTGCTGGTAACCTCCCGGCAGATTGCAGGGAGCGCTCAACAGGTGGCGCACATCGCCGAGGAAACGCTGAAGGCGGCACAAGTGGGGGATCAAGCGGTGGTGCAATCGCAGGCGGCGATTGAGGGCATCCGGCGGCAGGTCGATACCGTCGTGAGCCACATGTTGAACCTGGGGAAGAAGTCGCAGCAGATCGGGGTCGTTCTCGATATCATCAACGAGCTTGCCGAACAGACCAATATCCTTTCGATCAATGCGACCATCGAGGCCGCTGGGGCAGGCGAACAGGGTAAGCGTTTCGCCGTCGTGGGGGAGGAGATTCGTAAACTGGCCGACCGCGTATCGGGCTCGACGAAAGAAAGCCGGGCGCTGGTCGAGGAGATCCGTGCGGCGGTCAATACGACGATTCTGGCAACCGAAACGGGGTCCAAAGCGGTGGATACCGGCCTGCTTCGTTTCGAAGAACTGACGCGCGGATTCAAAGAGATCGCCGGTATGGTGGCCACCGCAACGCAGGCGGCCCGCGAGATCGGGCTCAGCACCAAGCAGCAGATGACGGCGGTGGAGCAGGTCAATGCCGCCATAAGCAGCGCGGCACAGGTCACGCGTGAGACGGAAGCGAGTTCGGCACAAACGCTCCAGACGGCCACCCAGTTGGCCCAGCTTTCCCACAACCTTTCGCGCCTCGTCCAGTCGCGAGCGGTCGCGTAAGCCCTTATGACAGCCGACCCCTACAAATACTTCCGAGTGGAGGCCCACGAGCTTCTCGAAGGGCTGACTCAGGGCGCGCTGGATGTCGAGAAGGGGGCCGCGGATCGGGCAATGGTTGGAAGCCTGCTGCGCCTCGCCCACACCTTAAAGGGCGCCTCACGCGTCGTCAAGCAGCCGGCCATGGCGGAGTTGGCTCACGGAGTGGAAGACATCCTCTCCCCATTTCGCGACTCCGAGGGAAACGTACCGAGGGATCTGGCGCATCCATTGCTCGATCTGCTGGATCGCATCGGCACTGGCCTGGCGGCATTGGACCACCCGTCCTCCCAAGGCGTGGCGCCGGCACCGCGGGTTGCCAGCGAGGAGCCCCTGGAAACAGTACGCGTGGATGTCGAAGAGGTTGAGGGCGTCCTCGCCAGTTTGGCGGAAGCGGCGGTGCTGCTCAGGGGGATCCAAAGCGAAGGCGAAGCCCTGAACCAGGCTCGCCGGCTGGCCAGCCAGTTGGTGCAGCAGATCGAGCTTGCGGGCGGCGCGTCCGAAGGGGCCGCCCTGCGCAAAATCCGGCCGATAGCGGAGGAGCTGTCGATATCGATCGGACGTCTCGCCCGACGCGTCGGCTCGAGCATCGATGAAGTGCAAAGAGAACTCGCCTTCACCCGGGAATGTGCCCATCACATCCGGCTGCTGCCCGCGAAATCCATCTTTCCTTCAGTGCTTCGAACGGTGCGCGACGCCGCGACAACCTTAGGTAAACGGGCCCAATTGGACACTAGCGGGGGGGATATCCGACTCGATGCCCACGTGCTTCTGACCGTTCGGGACGCCATTCTACAACTGGTCAGAAACGCGGTGGCCCACGGGCTGGAAAGCCCACAGGTCCGCGCCGCCGCCGGCAAACCGCCCTGTGGCCGTGTCCAACTTGGAATCGAGCGCCGCGGGAACCGGGTAGCGTTCATTTGCCGGGACGATGGCGGCGGCATCGACGTGAGAGCCATTCGCCGGGCGGCGGAAAAGAAGGGCCTGGTCCCGCCTGGCAGCGCGGAGTCGCTGGGATTGCACGATGCCATCGACCTCCTCCTACGGGGCGGCGTCACCACCGCCGCGGAGCCTACCGGGATCTCGGGGCGTGGAATCGGCCTCGACATCGTTCGCGAATTGACGGCACGCCTCAAGGGCGAAATCTCGGTGGAAACGGCGACCGGCCAAGGTACGACTGTCGAAATCTGCGTTCCGGTTTCGCTCACCTCGGTACCGGCCCTGCTGGTGGAGTCGGACGGGATGCAGGCGTCGATGCCCCTCGATTGTGTGTGCGAAACCCTGCGTTTCGACGCCACGGAAATTGTACGCAGCCCGGCGGGCGAATTCATCGCGTACGCGGGGCAGACCGTTCCGTTCATTCCGCTCTCCGGCGTGCTGAAAGGGTCCGCACCCCCCCCGCGGAAACAATGGTCCGCCGTCATTGTAGCCTCGGGTACCGCCCGGGTGGCGGTGGGCGTGGACCGTCTGATCGGAACAGGCACGGTAATTGTGCGTTCCCTTCCCGCCGTCGCGGCAGCTTCCCCGGTGGTGGCTGGAGCGAGCCTGGATTTGGAAGGGAACCCCCAATTGGCCCTGGACCCGGCAGGACTGGTGGAGGCGGCGGGTGAGGCACAATCGCGAACGCGGACCGCGTCGGCGCCGCGGCCACCCGTGCTGGTGGTGGATGACTCGCTGACCACACGGATGGTCGAGCAGAGCATTCTCGAATCCGCCGGACACCTTGTAGAGGTCGCCAGTTCGGGAGAGGAAGCGCTGGAGAAGGTGCGCTCCCGTCCCTACAGCCTGTTTCTCGTCGACGTGGAAATGCCCGGTATGGACGGGTTCGAGTTCATCTCACGAACGCGCGCCGACCCTGTATTGCGCGACACCCCCGCTGTGCTCGTGACTTCACGCAACTCTCTTGAGGACAGGCTTCGGGGCGAACAGGCGGGCGCCTGTGCGTATATTGTCAAGAGTGAGTTCGACCAGAAGCAATTCCTCCAGACCATTGAGCAGTTGGTGGGGTATTGAATGGGCAAGATCCGCGTCCTCATTGTCGAAGACTCGTTGACCATCCGCCAGCGTCTCGCGGAAGTGCTCTCGGCCGACGCCGAAATCGAAGTGGTGGGAATCGCGCCCAACGGAAAAGTTGCCATCGAGCTTTGTCAGAAGCTCCGCCCCGACGCCATGACTCTGGACATGGTCTTACCTGTCTTGAGTGGGCTGGCGGTGACCGAGTACGTGATGGCATACTGCCCGACCCCCATCCTAATCGTCTCGTCGTCAACCAATCGAGGCGACTTATACAAGACCTACGATGCCCTGGCGGCCGGCGCTCTGGATGTTCTCGACAAACCTGTTGGGAACGAAGTGGATGGGGCATGGGAGCAAGCCTTAGTCGCGGCGATCAAGATGGCGTCGCGAATCAAAGTGATCACCCACGTGCGCGGCCGTCTTTCGAACCGCTTCAGGCTGCCGCCGGAACCGGTTTCGCCGGACCACTCGAACGGGGGTACGTACCGAGCGGTTGCGATTGGGGCATCGACGGGTGGGCCCGCCGCTCTAGTCAGGATTCTGCGGAGCCTGCCGGGCGATTTCCCGCTGCCGATCCTGATTGTCAATCACATCGGAGAGAAGTTCGGATCCCTTTTGGCGGAATGGCTCGACAGCCAATCGGCGCTTCGGGTAAGTTGTGCCGTAGACGGAGAACCGCTGCCGGAAGTCGGGTGCGGTCGAGTGATCCTCGCTCCGCCCGGCCGTCACGTACTGCTGGAGCGGGGCCGCCTGCATCTGACCGACGATGCGGAAAGGCATTCGTGCAAGCCCTCGGTGGATATTCTCTTCGAGTCGGTGGCTCGCGAGATCGGAGACCGTAGCATCGCCTGCCTCTTAACGGGAATGGGAAAGGACGGGGCCGCAGGTCTGCTCGCGGTGCGTCAGGCCGGCGGGCGAACCCTGGCACAGGATGAGGCCACCTCCACCATTTTCGGAATGCCTCAGGAGGCCATTCGTATCGGCGCGGCGGAGAAGATCGTGGGGCTTCCCGATTTTGCGCCAACCCTGATGGCTCTGGTCGGCGCCACAAACAGTTTGTAGGTTATATCGATGGTTGCGAAAACGAGGTTGCGTAAAGACGGTTTAAGCGGCGGGGGCCATGGCAGAAACTAGCGCATCGCCGAGGATCGAGCGCGCGGACGAACAAAGCGCACGCGGGCGGGATTCCGCCCACGGTCACGGGGACGGAAAGCCCCGTATTCTGATCGTCGACGACAGTTTGACGGTGAGGATGGATCTGCGGCAGACGTTCGATGCAGCGGAATTTGACATTGTTGCATGCGAGACGCTGGCCGCCGCCCGGGCTGAGATGGCCCGGCAGGCGCCTTCCCTCGTCATCCTCGATGTCCTGTTGCCGGACGGAGATGGCGTCGATTTGCTCCGGGAGATCAAAGCGACCATGGCTCCCGCCCCGCTAGTGATGCTCCTGTCCACTGAGGCCGAAGTCAGCGACCGTGTACGAGGACTGAAGACGGGTGCGGACGACTACATCGGCAAACCGTACGATGCCACCTACGTTCTCGCCCGTGCGCGCGAGTTGATCGGCGTGTCTACCTGTCTTCCGAAACCGGCAGCGCCCAGGTTGCTGCTCATAGATGACAGCGCAACATCCCGCCGGCGTTTTCAATCGATCCTCGAAAGCGCGGGCTACAGCGTGGTTACGGCCGAGAACGGGGAGGAAGGGCTGCGTACGGCGTTTGCATTGCGCCCGGACGCGATCATCGTGGACCGTTTTCTGCCCGGGGGTATCGATGGGGACACCGTAATCCGGCGCCTGAAACAGGATGTCACGTTGCGCAACACGCCCTGCCTGCTGTTGAGCGCCTCGGCCCAGGACGGCGAGGAACTGCGCATGCTGGACGCGGGAGCCGATGCGTTCCTCGGCAAGGAACTCGACGTCGATGTCCTTCTCGCCCGCCTGGCCGCGCTCATCCGGTCGGGCAATCCGGCGCCAGCCGTGGATGCGTCACTGTCCAGCCTGCTGGGTGCGAAGAAAATTCTGGCTGTGGACGATAGCCTCACCTACTTAAACGAAGTATCGGCACAGCTCCGCCAGGAAGGTTATGACGTCGTCCAGGCGCATTCGGGACAGGAAGCCCTGGATTTGCTGGAAGTGCAGACAGTGGATTGCATTCTCCTGGACGTTCTCATGCCGGGATTATCGGGGAATGAGACGTGCCGCATCGTCAAGAAGCGGCCCGCCCTCCGCGGCATTCCCTTACTGATGTTGACCGCCGCGGAAGGGCACGACGCGTTAATTGAAGGGATCGACTCCGGCGCGGACGACTATATCGGCAAATCCAGCGACTTCACGGTGTTGAAGGCGAGGCTGCGCGCGCAGCTTCGCAGAAAGCAATCCGAAGACGAGTTGCGCCTCATCCGCGAAGAACTGCTTCGAAAGGACCTCGAGGCCGCCCAGGGGAGGGCAGATCGCGAGATCGCGCAAGCGCGGGTGGCGCTGGTGGACGAACTCGAGGCAAAGAACCGCGAGTTGGAAGCCTTCTCTTATGCGGTCTCTCACGATCTGCGCGCCCCTCTCCGCGCGCTCGACGGGTTTAGCAACGCGTTGATCTCCCAGTACAGCGATCTGCTCGATGACAAGGGCAAGCACTACCTGCGCCGCATTCACGAGGGGTCGCTGCGGATGGGGCAGTTGATCGAAGATCTACTCGACCTTTCCCGTATCACCCGCCGCGTCTTGAGCCGGGAGCGGGTAAACCTGAGCGATCTGGCCGCGGAGATCGCGTCGGACCTGCGGGCCGAATATCCCCAGCGCCAGGTGGAGTTCGCTATCGCGCCAGACCTCGCCGCTGTTGGCGACCGTCACCTTCTGCGCATTGCCCTGCAAAACCTGACGGCCAACGCCTGGAAGTTCACCGGTAAGTGCCAAAGCGCGCGTATCGAATTCGGGATTAGACAGCAGGATGGGGAGCGCGTGTACTTTGTGCGCGACAACGGCGTGGGTTTCGACATGGCGTATGCCGATAAACTCTTCACGCCTTTTCAGCGCCTCCACGGCATGCAGGAGTTTCCGGGCACCGGCATCGGCCTGGCTACGGTGCAGCGCGTCGTGATCCGCCATGGCGGGCGCGTCTGGGCCGAGGCCACGGTGGGCGAGGGCGCCATTTTCTGTTTCACATTGAGGGAGGCATCATGACCGGCGCGTTGATCCTGCTGGTGGAAGACAATCCGGACGACGAGGAACTCACCCTCCTTGCTCTCAACCAGGGAAAGATTCTCAACGAGGTGGTCGTCGCTCGCGACGGCGTGGAGGCGCTGGACTATCTCTTCGGCACGGGCCGTTATGCCGGCCGGGACGTCCGCCTGCCGCAAGTCATCCTGCTGGACCTCAAGCTGCCGAGGCTGGGCGGCCTCGAGGTGCTCGATCGCATTCGCGCCAACCCTGCCACCGCATTGATACCGGTTGTGGTGTTGACCTCGTCCAGCGAGGAAGAAGACCTTTTGACCAGCTACCGGCTGGGAGCCAACAGTTACGTCCGCAAGCCGGTCGGGTTCCAAGCCTTCTCGGACGCCGTACAGAAGGTGGGCCTCTACTGGCTGCTGCTCAACGAGACGCGGGGCGTGAGGCTTAAGCCATGACCCAGCGGCTTCGCGTCGTGATCGTGGAGGATGTCGCGGCCGACGCCGAACTGATGGCGCTTCGGCTGCTGGAAGCCGGCTACCAGGCGGACTGGCTGCGTGTGGATCTAGAAGAGGACTTCCTGGCTACCTTGGAAGGACCGCCCGATTTGATCCTGGCCGACTGGGCACTGCCGCGATTCAGCGGCAAGCGCGCGTTGGAGTTGACACGCGCGCGCGGTCTCGATGTCCCGTTTATCATCGTTTCCGGAAGCATCGGCGAAGAAGCCGCGGTGGATGCGCTTCGTGCAGGCGCCAACGACTACGTGTGGAAGGACCGCCCCGTCCGGCTCGGTCCAGCGGTGCGCCGTGCCTTCGAAGAGAGGGAGCTGCGCGCGGAATGGCGGCGCAATCAAGAGTCGCTCCTCCTGCTGACGCGAGCGGTGGAACACAGCCCGGTATCGGTGGTCATCACCGGCCGCAGCGGCGACATCGAGTACGTGAATCCTAAATTCACGGAGATCTCGGGCTACACCTACGCCGAAGTGCAGGGTAGAAATCCGCGGTTTCTCAAGTCGGGTGAAATGCCCGCTAGCTTTTACCGGGAACTCTGGGAAACTATCACCGGAGGCGGGGAGTGGCGCGGGGAGTTTCATAACCGGCGCAAGGACGGCACCTTGTTTTGGGAACGGGCGTCCATTTCCCCAGTGCGAGATTCCAACGGTGCAATCACCCATTTCGTCGCGCTCAAGGAGGACGTAACCGCTCAGAAGGTCCTGGAGGGCGAGTTTCTTCAGGCGCAGAAGATGGAGTCCATCGGGCGTTTGGCTGGCGGCATCGCCCATGACTTCAATAATCTGCTGACTGTAATTAACGGCTACGGCGACCTGGTTTTGAAAGGACTCCCGGAAGGCGACCCACTACGAGGTCCTGTGGCCGAGATGCGAATCGCCGGCGAGCAGGCGGCCCAATTGACCAAGCAATTGCTCGCCTTCAGCCGCAAACAGATTATTGCGCCGAAACCGCTAAATCTTAACAGGGTGGTGTCCGGAACCGAAAGCCTCCTCCGCCGACTTCTGGGGGAGGACATCGAACTGATCGTGGAACTGGAGCCGGCGCTGGGAACGGTACTAGCCGACACTGGCCAGTTGCAGCAGGTTCTCTTGAACCTCACTGTTAACGCGCGTGATGCCATGCCCGGTGGTGGGACGCTAACGATCAAGACGGCGAACCTGGAATCGGACGGGAGCCATCCAGCCACTCCAGAAGGATTCGTGCCTGACCAACACGTCCTGCTGGCGGTATCGGATACCGGCATCGGGATGGACAAAGCTACGCTGTCACACCTGTTCGAGCCGTTCTTTACTACCAAGCCTCCGGGCGTGGGAACCGGCCTGGGGCTCTCGACCGCCTACGGCATTGTGTACCAATTCGGAGGTGAAATATCGGTCTCGAGCGAACCGGGGTGCGGGACTGAGTTCCGTGTCTACTTGCCCCGGATTGAAGCCCAGCCCGCGGAGGAGGAAGCCGGCGAAGCCGTTCCCTTGAGTCTGGCTGGCTCGGAAACTATTCTGGTGGTGGAAGATCAGCCCGTGGTTGCCGAGTTGGTGGCCGGGAACCTCACCGGGTACGGCTATCAAGCCCTTGTGGCCTTGGGCTGCGAGCAGGCACTTGGCATTGCCGAAAGTCATTCCGGACCGATTCACCTGCTGCTCACGGACGTAGTCATGCCCCACATGACCGGGAAGGACTTGGCCGGGCGCTTCAGCCTGCTTCGCCCGAGCGCGAAAGTGCTGTACATGTCCGGCTTCACCCACGATGTGATCGCGACTCGCGACGTACTGAAAGGCAACGTAGAGTTCATCGCCAAGCCGTTCACGGCCCAAGAATTGGCGACCAAGGTGCGAACAGTACTGGGGCCGCCCGTTCAGGCCGGACCGGCCTCCAGCGGCGTGGACATGGCCCATGTGGATTTGCACATGCCGGCTCAGCGTCGGGCTCGCGTCGTCGTAGCAGACGACGAGGCTGGCGTGCGCAGGTTTCTTAAGAAGACCTTGGAGGATGGCGGCTACGAAGTACTGGAAGCGACAAATGGAAAGCAGGCGTTGGTTGCGGCGCGGACAGGACAGGTTGACCTCGTCATCACCGACCTGGTGATGCCCGAACAGGAGGGTCTCGAGACCATAAGGACTCTACGCAAGGAGGTCGCTGGTATCGGAATCATCGCGATATCGGGTGCGTTCAGAGGCGAGTACCTAAAGCCGGCGCGGCGGCTGGGCGCCGACGCGGCTCTCAACAAGCCCGTAAGCGCCGAACTGCTACTCGCCACGGTTGCCGAGGTTCTGAAAGCGCGGCGGTGAGATGCCAGAAAAGGCCTGTCGTTCGCGCAAATTCGGATCTAGCTAGGAGAAGGGTTCACCGAACGAACGAGTCACAGAACGCTGCCCATTACCGCCCAAT
>OBLW0100001026.1_pt1 | contig 24100 bp, 21 predicted proteins | sample 1520161 | NCBI WGS metagenome assembly OBLW01 (sample SAMEA3539309, study PRJEB22396) | soil metagenome | biome: tundra; feature: field; material: soil | place: USA | collected 2010-05 | depth 0.15 m | reverse complement strand
GGGCCGCGGCGTCCGGGGGGGCCGCGGCGTCCGGGGGAGGCGCCGTCGCGTCGCCGTTGACGGTAGTGCTGGCGTCCTGCTCGGGGAAGGGGAAGCCCGCATCGCCGCGCCCGGGGAAGCCGCCGCCGTCAGGCGGGGGCCCCGCGCAGTAACTTCCCATGCCGATCGGGGAACGGGTGCACGTTTCCCCGGCGGTCTTGCATTCGGAGTTGGACGAGCAGAGCTGGAACGCGATCGCCGGGCAGGAAGCCGCGCACGCCTGCATGAAGCTCAAGCCCATGGCGCCGCCGATCATGATGCTCGCGCAGCAGACCTGGCCATGGCTGCACCCCGACGAATCCTGGCAAGATCCGGCGGCCCCGTCGACGCCGGTGGTTGCATCCTCGCCCGAGCCGGAACTGGACCCCGAGCTCGACCCCGCCCCCGAGCTGCTGCTCGCCGCGGCATCGTTGCCGTTGCCGTTGCCGTTGCCGTTGTCGTTGCCGCTCGTCGCCGATCCACCGCAGGCCACGACGAGCGACGCCCCGCACGCGGCAGCCATGAGAAGACCGGTGACTTTCATGGAAAATTGCCCTCCTGTCGCCATTCGCGGACCACCTCGCCGGCACCCTAGACCTCGAAGGGTCTCGTGGCTCGTCATAATATCGGCGTCACGCTTGCTCGGCGTCGTCACGGTCGCTCACGCTTGCTCACGAGCAGGTGACGCGACGGAACGCGGGACCCCCCCCTCACAGTCCGAGTGGTATGCGGCGCTCGAAAACGATCATCTCGCCCATCGTTTCGTGATCGCGCTCGCCCACGCGGACCATGCCGACGTTCGCGATGACTCGCAGCGATCGATGATGCCACGCGAACGTGGCCGCCTGCACCGCCCGGACACCGGGCTGGCCGAGCGCCCAGTCGACGCACGCGGCCACCGCTTCGCTGGCATAGCCGCGCCGCTGCGACCCTTCTTCGACGCCGTAGGCGATCTCGGCGACGCCGTCTTCCGCGGGGCGGCCGTGAAAGACGATGCTGCCGACCACGCGCCGGTCGGGCCCGATGCCCGCCACCATCACGCGCGCTCCCCAGAGGCGCGCGGCCGGTTCGGCGCGGAGGTCGTCGAGAGAGACGGGGAACGCGCGCTCGATGAGCTCGTGATTGGGCCAGCGCTCCGGCATCTTCGCGCTCGCCAGGCCCTCCGACTCGTCACGCCGGCCGAGCATCACGGCTTCGACCATCGCGAGCGTCATCGGCACGAGCTCGAGGCGGGCGGTTCGGAGGAGCGTTGTCATCGCGGCCGGCCAGAACCCATGCTCGCGCGTCTGCGCTGTCGGTCAAGAGACCTTCGCGAAACGCTTGATACTGCGCTTGATACGGCGGTCGTGCGCCTCCACATGGACTAAGACGAGCTCCGCGGTCACGTCCCCGCTCACGCCTGGTCGTCCCGTTCCCCCGTCGCGCCCGAATGCCCCCCTCTTCCCTTCAGGTCCCCGCGAACGGGTTGACCCATCACGTCCTCGAGTGGCTCCCTCCCGCCGGCGAGGCCGACGAGGGCACCGTGCTCCTCATCCACGGCTTCATGGATGCCGCGGCGACGTGGGACATGGTCGCGCCGGAGCTCGCGGGCCACGGGTTTCGCGTCCTCGCGCCCGACTTGCGCGGCTATGGCGACGGAGCCCGCGTCCCGCCGGGCGGGTACTACTACTTCACGGATTACGTCATCGATGTCGCGGAGCTGGTCGAGCGGCTCGTTCCCGCGGGGGCTCCGCTCTTCGTCGTCGGGCATTCGATGGGTGGCTCGGTGGCGAACCTGTTCGCGGGCACGTTTCCCGACCGGGTCACGCGCCTCGCGCTGCTCGAAGGGACCGGTCCGCCGGACAGTCCGCCCGACGTCGGCCCCGACCGCATGCGCGGCTGGATCGCCGACCTTCGCGCCCTCGAGGCGCGCGAGCCGCGACGCATGGCCAGCCGTGAAGACGCGCTGCGGCGCCTCGTCGGCTACAACCCGCGGGTCGCCGAAGACGTCCTCCGCCGCCGGCTCGACGACCTGGCTCGCCCCGCACCAGGCGGCGGATTTGTGTGGAAAGCCGACCCGTTGCACAGCACGCGCGGGCCGATCCCGTTCTCCGCCGAGAACTGGAAAGCCTTCGCGCGCCGCGTGGCGTGCCCGGTCCTCTTCGTTTCGGGTGGGCCGACCGGCTGGCATCCGCCCGACGAGGAGGCACGCGTAGCGACGTTCGCAGGGGTCGCCCGCCGCGAGATCGCCGACGCGGGTCACATGATGCACTGGACCGAGCCCGCAAAACTTACACGATTGCTGCTCGAGTTCTTCGGGGCCGATGTCATTCCAGGTGCGCTGTCGCCTTGACCCTTGCGGGGCAAGCGTCTTGAATGCGCCCCCCCAACATGAGAATCGCGGTTAGGAAGGAGAGTGACGCTGGCGAGCGCCGCGTCTCCATCGTGCCGGAGTCGATCAAACGGCTCGCGGCGAAGAAGATCGACGTCTCGATCGAGGCGGGTGCGGGGGCGGGGGCGTTCGCGAGCGACGACGAATACCGTTCGTCGGGAGCGCGCATCGACGCCTCGCTCGACGCTCTCCTCACCGACGCCGACGCGGTCGTCCAGATCCGCGCGCCGCACATCGAAGACGTGAAGCACCTGAAGGAAGGCAGCGCCCTCGTGTCGCTCCTCTTCCCGCTGGTCAATCACGACCTCGTGCGCGCGCTCGCCGCCCGCAACATCACCTCGATTGCGGTCGACATGATCCCGCGCACGACCGTCGCCCAGATGATGGACGTGCTCTCGTCGCAAGCGACGGCGGCCGGCTACGAAGCCGTGCTCATGGCGGCCGCCGCGCTGCCGCGCTTCTTCCCGATGTTGATGACCGCGGCCGGCACCATCGCTCCCGCGCGCGTGCTCATCCTCGGCGCGGGCGTCGCCGGCTTGCAGGCGATCGGCACCGCGCGTCGGCTCGGTGCCGTCGTCGAGGCCTTCGACGTGCGAAAGGTCGTCAAGGAGCAGGTCGAGAGCCTCGGGGCGAAGTTCGTCGAAGTCGAGACCGAAGACGCGGCGACCGCGGGCGGCTATGCGCGGGAGCTCAGCGAAGAGTCGAAGAAGAAGCAGGCCGAGGCCCTCGCCCGCCACGTGGCGAAGGCCGACGTGGTCCTCTGCACCGCGCTCGTGCCGGGCCGCCGCGCGCCGGTGCTCGTGACCGCCGAGATGGTCGCGTCGATGCGCGCGGGAAGCGTCATCGTCGACCTCGCGGCCGAGCAGCAGGGCAACTGCGCGCTGACCCAGCCGGGGAAGACCGTCGTCGAACACGGCGTGACGATCATCGGCGCCACCGACCTCACGAGCCGCATGTGCGCGCACGCGAGCCAGATGTACTCGCGCAACATGGAGAAGCTCCTCTTTTACATCACGAAAGACGGCGCCTTGAAGCTCGACTTCAAAGACGAGATCGTCGCCGGGTCCGTCGTCACGCACGCGGGCGAGATCGTCCATTCGAAGGTGAAAGAGGCGATGTCGCCGGGCTCCTCGGGCGCGCCCGGCGCGACCTCGCCGGCCACGGCCACGGGAGCAGTCTGATGAGCAGCGAGTGGGTCTTCAATCTCTATGTCTTCGTCCTGGCGACGTTCGTCGGCTACCAGGTCATCTCTCGTGTGCCGCCGCTCCTTCACACGCCGCTCATGAGCGGCACCAACGCCATCAGCGGCATCTCGCTCGTCGCGTCGCTCCTCGCGGCGGGCTCGCACCACTTCGTCAGCCAGATCCTCGGTTTCATCGCCGTGAGCTGCGCCACGATCAACGTGGTCGGCGGCTTCATGATCACCGACCGGATGCTGCGGATGTTCAAGCGCAAAGACCCGCCCCCTGCCAGGGCGAAGCTCGGTGAGGGGAAGGCGTCGTGATGACCCCCACGATGCTCGTCGTGAGCCTCTCCTATCTCGTGGCGGCGGTCCTCTTCATCCTTTGCCTTCGTGGCCTCTCGTCTCCCGAGGGCGCCCGTCGCGGGCTCTTCCTCGGCGAGCTCGGCATGCTCATCGCCGTCATCGGTACGCTGCTGCACAAGGACATCATTCGTTACGACTGGATCATCGCCGGTGTCGTCGTCGGCAGCGGGATCGGCGTCGCCATCAGCGCGACGATCCCGATGACCAAGATGCCGGAGCGAATCGCGCTCTCGCACTCGTTCGGCGGCCTCGCGACCGCGCTCGTCGGGGTGGCCGAGTACCTGCGCGAGTCCGACGGCCTGACGTACTTCCAGATCGCGGCCCTCGGGCTCGAGACCTTCCTCGGCTTCCTGACCTTCACCGGGAGCATCATGGCGTTCGGGAAGCTCCAGGGCTTCATCAGCGGCGCCCCCGTCACGTGGAAGGGCCAGAACTTCCTCAACATCGGGCTGTTCATCGCGGCCGTGCTCGGGATCGGGGTCCTCGTCTACGACCGCGAGCTCCATCAGGTGTTCTTCGCCATCGCCGGCACCGGCCTGGCGCTCGGCGTCATGGCCGTGCTCCCGATCGGCGGCGCCGACATGCCGGTCGTCATCTCGCTCCTCAACTCGTACGCCGGCCTCGCCGCGTGCGCGACGGGCTTCGCGCTCGGCAGCCAGATCCTCATCATCTCGGGCGCGCTCGACGGCTCGTCGGGCCTCTTGCTCTCGCTCTTGATGAGCAAGGCCATGAACCGCTCGTTCGCGAACATCCTCTTCGGGGCGTTCGGTACCGCGCTCGCGCCGGGCGCCGCGTCGCCGCAGCTCGGCAAGGGCGGCCGGAGCTACAACGAGGCCACCGTCGAAGACGCCGGGGCCGTGCTCAAGGCGTCGCAGACGGTCATCTTCATTCCCGGCTACGGCATGGCGGTGAGCCAGGCGCAGCACGCGGTCCGGGATCTGGCGGCCTCGCTCGAGCGGCGCGGGGTCGAGGTCAAGTACGCGATCCACCCGGTCGCGGGCCGCATGCCGGGGCACATGAACGTGCTCCTCGCCGAGGCCAACGTCTCGTACGACAAGCTCTTCGATCTCGATGACATCAACGACGACTTCGCGCGCACCGACGCGGTCATCGTCGTCGGCGCGAACGACGTCGTGAACCCCGCCGCGAAGAAGGATCCGAGCAGCCCGATCTACGGCATGCCCGTCTTCAACGTCGAGCAGTCGCGGAGCGTCATCGTCCTCAAGCGGAGCATGAACCCCGGGTTCAGCGGCGTGGAGAACGAGCTCTTCTTCCAGCCGAACACCATGATGGTCCTCGGCGACGCCAAGAAGACCCTCCTCGCGATGATCAGCGAGCTGAAAGAAGGGCACTGAACCTCCGAGAGACGAGTCGACGCGCGACGTCCCGTCCTCGGCGCGTCCGAAGGACGCGACTCTTGGCGAAGCCGAACGGTCAGCTCGCGCAAGAGGCCCGTCAGTCGCAGAGGAAGGCCGATCCGCTCCGCCGAACGAAGCGACCGTCGACGCGGTAACCCGATCGGCTCCCTCAAGGAAGCCATCGATCAGCGGAGCAGCCCGATCAGCTCACCTGAGAGACGCGTCCGTCAGCGAAGCCGGTGAATCGGCTCGCCTGAGAGACGCGTCTCTCAGCGAAGCAGCCCAATCAGCTCACCGGAGAGACCCGTCCCTCGGCGAAGCAGCCCGATCAGCTCACCGGAGAGACCCGTCCCTCGGCGAAGCAGCCCGATCAGCTCGCCTGAGAGACCCGTCCCTCGGCGAAGCAGCCCAATCGGCTTTGCCCAGAAAACCCCGCCTTACACCTATTTGCCGGGCAGCCGACCCAATTCTCGGGCAGCCGCGGCCCGAAAAAAGGCGGGCTCGGGGAACCGCCTGCGCGAAGGGTCGAGTGCGCTCTTCTGTTCGAGACAGATGGGGTCGGGATGAAGCCGTACGGAAGAGCTAGCGCGGCCCCTTCCAGCCCTCGACCACGTCCGTCAGCCGCTCGTCTTCGCCGTCTTCGAGCAATCCGACCGCGACCACGTCGAGCCGATCCGGCCGAGCGATGGCCCATGCCGCTTCGCGCACTTCATCGGCGCCCACGCGAATCAGCTCGGCGACGTGCGCTGCCGGCGCGACCGCCCGCTCGAAGAGCGCGCCGCCGGCGTGGAACGCCGCGACCTCCTCGGGCGAGTCGGCCATCGCGCGCGTGTCCCAGGCGATCCGGCGCCGGACCTTCACGAGCTCCTCTTCGGTGGGCCCTTCGAGGGCGAGCTCCTCGAACATGGCGAGGACTTCGCGCGTGACCAGGGCCACGCGCTTGTGCTGAACGCCGGCCGCCACGTCGATCACGCCGTCGTCTTCGTAGCCGTCGTAGCCAGCGGAGACGTCGTAGCAAAGACCGCGGGAGTCACAGAGCCGGTGGTAGAGGCGGGTGGACATTCCGTCGTCGACGACGCGCATCAGGACGTCGAGCGCCGGGCGTAGCGGGTCGGTCTCGGAGAGGGCGCGGAAGCAGACCCGGAGCTCGGTCTGGCTCGACACGTTGTCGACGATCTGGAGGCGTGGGGCCTTCTGCGAGCGGCCCGGCGCCGGTGAGGTGATGCGCTTGCCGCGAGGGAGAGCCCCGAAGTCACGCTCGGCGATGCGCAGCGCGGTGGCCTCGTCGACCGCGCCCGAGAACGCGAGCACGGAGTTGTCGGCGGTGTAGTGGAGCTCGTGATGCTGCCGCAGCAGCTTCTCGTCGAAGCTCCGGACGTGCGCCTCGCCGCCCGTGATCGTGAAGCCGAGCGGATGGTCGCCGTAGATCAGCGCCCGCGAGATATTGTCGGCGTCGACCTGGTTGCCTTCGTCGTCGAGGTCTTCGAGGATCTCTTCGAGCACGATGCCGCGCTCGATGTCGATGTCGCGGAACGCCGGCTGGGAGAGGACCTCGCCGAAGAGCGCGCAGGCCTCGTCGAGCGACTCGGGGGGAAGCGAGATCGAGAAGATCCCGTGATCGACTTGCGTCGAGGCGAAGAGCAGACCGCCGAGCCGTTCGAACGCGAGGTTCACCGCGTGCGCGCTCGGCAGGCGCAAGGTGCCTCGGTAGATCATGTGCTCGAGAAAGTGGCTGATCCCGTTGTCTTTGCGAGTCTCGAAGCGCGAGCCGACGCGGGACCAGAGGGCGACGTGGGCGCGATGGAGCTGGGGCTGCGGGGCGACGACGATCCGAAGGCCGTTCGCCAGCGTCGCTGTCGTCGCAGCGAGTGGAGCGCTGATCGCGCCGGCCCCGCCGCTAGTACTCATCCTCGTCTTCGCCCCCGCCCCCGCCCCCGCCGCCGCCGTCGACCTTGGTCTCCTGGATGAACGAGGGGTCGACCTTGATGTCGTCCTTCGCCTGGTCGCGCAGGCGGCGGACGTAGAGCGAGAGGGCCTCGTCGCGCTTGGCCCGGACGAGCTCTTGAACGAATGTCTCGCGGTCCTTCGCGAACTCGTCGCGCGTGGCCGTCTTGTGCTGTTTGAGCTGCACGACCACGAAGCCGTCCGGCATCCGGATGGGGTCTTTGATGACGTTGCCGTCCTGGCTCGAAAAGGCGAAATCCACGATACTCGTCGTTCCGTCGGGCGAGAGGCCAGGGAAGGGATCGCCGCCCCGATTGAAGGCGCTCGAAGTCTGGACCTGGGGGCGGTCCGCGTCGGTGCTCGCGTCGAACACCTTCTCGGGCAGCGGCGTCGGCGTCGCGCTTGCGCCCGCGTCGACCGTTCCCATGACGGCACGCGTCGTGCCCGCGTCCGTTGCCGCGGCCGGCGGGACCAGCACGCGGAGCCTGTCGACTTTGCCGCCCGCGTGGACGACGGACGCCACCGCGTCGCGAATCGCGTCGTCGGCCGTCATGCCCCCCCCGATCGCGGCGCGGATCTGCTCGGCGACCTTCTTCGCGGCGTCGACGGCGGCGGCCTTCGCGTACATCGACCGGCCGACGCTACGCTTCACCTTGGCCTCGATGTCCGCGGCCTTCGCGGGGTCGTCGCGCATGATGTAGTGGTAGCCGAACTGGGTCTCCACGGCTCCCGCGGTCGTCTCGCCCGGCGTGAGCGCGTCGGCGGCGGCCTTGAACGGCGGTACGAAGCCGTCGGTCTTGTCGCCGACGTCGCCGCCCTGCGCGGCGCTGCCCGTGTCGTCGGACGTCTCCCGCGAGACCTCGGCGAACGACTCCCCGGCCTTGATCCGGGCCACCGCCCACGACAGCTTCGCGAGCATCGCGGCTTTCTCGTCGTCCGTCGCGCCGTAGGGGAGCTTCACCAAAATGTGGCGCAGGTGCCCCGCCTTCGGCGCGTCTTGCTTCTGGCGGTCGGCGAGCTCTTGCTCGACCTCTTTCGCGTGGTCCTTGACCCACGCGTCCACATCGCTCGGGCTCGCGTTCGCGCGGGTGATCCAGCGCGCCGCCCACGCCTCCTTGACCGGGAACCATGCGACGGTCGCCGTGTCGTAGCGGCGCGCGTACTCCTCCCAGGCCTCGGTCTCGCTCACGCGAACCGGCGCGCGAACGACGTCGCGCATCTTGGCCGCGAGCAGCTCCCGGGCCTGCTCCGCGCGAAACTCGGTCGTCGAGCGGTTGCTCAGGTTCCGGACCTGTCGCTCGTAGACCTTCATGTCGAAGACCTTCGACTTCGGGTCACGGAAGTCGACGGGGATGGCCGTGTCGCGGTCGTTGAAGTGCGCCAGCGCGACCTCTTGCGAGACGAGGCCCGCCCGGGCGTACGCCTGGTACATCTCCTGGAGGATCGCCTGCGCGACCGTCGGGTCCGCCGAAGGGACGCTCGCGCGCACATAGCCGGCATAGAGCTGATCGGTGATCTCTTCTTCGGTCACGCCGATGCCGAGCCGCTTGGCCTCGTCGTCGAGGAGTTCCCGCTCGATGAGCCCGTCGAGCGCCACCCGCTTGATGTTGAGGCGGCGTGACATCTCGGCGCTGCGCGACGGCATCAAGATGCGATACGCCGACGAGAAGTCTTTCGGGTCGAGGCACCGGCCGCGCACCCTGGCGGCGCACATCTCGCTCAGCGAGGCCGTTCGCGTCGACGCGTTGGGGCGAAATTCGATGACGAACGTCAGAATGGTCGCGAGGATGATCGCGCCGTAGAGGACGTTCGACAGGCCCTTCTGCCGAAAGAAAGAGAGCATGGGAGGGGGAGCCCGTGTATCACGCGAGTTTCCAACCGTCGATCGATACCGCGAAATGGCGAACGACGCGGCGCCTAGCGGCGGCGCAGCCGTCCGCGTCCTGGCAAGTCAGGTCGCGCTACTCGGCGCGCTTTTCGAGGGCGAGGGCGAACTTGAGCTCGGACAGCGCCTCTTCGAGCGCGGCCGTGGCCTTCGCGTACGTGATTTCGTAGAAGGTATCGAGCGTGCGTTCGGCGTCCCCGGGGTCCGACACGCGCGTGACCGCCGTGCCGACTTCGGCGAAGCCGGCCTCGAGCGCACCGCTCGCGAGCGTGCGCACCCGGTCGAAGAGGCGGGCGTCGTCTTCGTTTGGAAAGTCGGCCTTTTGCGCCCTGAGAACGACGCGGACCTCGAGCGACGACGTCAGCCGGAGCCGCACGCCCGAGTCCATGATGAGGTTCTCGCGGGGCCGCTCGGCCAGGACGATTTCCTCGGTGCGAGTGCGGAAGACTTCGAAACCGGCATCGATCAGCGCCCTTTTGATGTGCGAGGCGTTATGGGGGAGGGGCTCCGACATCGTTTGGCGTGCAGGCTCGCAAATCCCGAGATAAATCCGCAAGCTGCCTTGTTGGCAAGCCTCGGCGCAAGCGTAGCACGTCGGCGGGGGTGCGCTGCGCCGGCGAATCGTTCAACCCGCTTCGGGCGGGCAGGGCCGCTGGCCCCGTGGCCCCCTCGACCTCGAGCCGGTCGGCGGCTGCGCCCATCACTCGCCGCTGCCGAAAGCCCACTGCCGAGCCCACTGCCGAGCCCACTGCCAAGCCCACTGCCAAGCCCACTGCCAAGCCCACTGCCTGGCCCACTGCCTGGCCCATCGCCCCGCGTCGCCGCGTTGCGTCGAAGAGGCGGGCAGGGGCAGTCCTCTTACGCGTTCCGGCCTGCTAGAGTGACCGATCGTGAAGACCCGGCGGAATCTGACGCCTCCTCGAGGGACGCCTTCGGGCGAGGTTCACGCGACGCGGCGGGGAGGTGCGCGCCATGAAGTCAGCGCGCGCGTGTCGCTCCTTTGTTCCGGCGGTCGCGTCCTCGAGGGGTGGGCTCTCAACGTGAGTCGGGGCGGCGTCCGAGTGATCCTCGAGGAGAAGGTCGAGCCGGGCGCCCACTTCGAAGTGCACCTCACCGGCACGGCGGATGGCGATCCTCCCGCGCCGCAGACCGGTTGCGTGGTCTGGGTGCAAGAGGAGCCCGACGGCGTGGTGGCCGGAATCGAGTTCCGCCCGGAGGCCGACACGGCCTCGAAATCGTAGTAGTAGAGACGCGCCATGGCGACCCCCAAGAGTCTGCTCCCCGACTGCGGTTTGTACCGGACGACCAAGCCCCTTCCCGAACACGAGAGCGAGGTCCCCGCGGGGACGCTCGTCTACTTTCACAACCACTCCGACTCGGGCCTGCCGACCGTGACCGCGCCCGAGCACAACATCCACAACCGCTGGCACTTCCACGGCGCCGGCATCCCGTTTCGTGGCCTCTCGTGGGCCGACAGCCTGACGAAGCTCCCTGCCGAGGGCTTCTACATGCTGCGCAAGTCGCTCACGTTCGAGGGTGGCGAGTGGCCGAAGGGCGCGCTCGTGCAGCTCGGATACACCAAGACGGGCGACCCGATCCTCTTCATCGGTCAGGTCCGCGCGCAGCTCGCCGAGAACGATCTGTTCTTCAGCGATCGCGGCGTCAGCGTCTCGCGCGAGCAGCTCGCGATCATCGAGCCGCTCCAGGTCTTCGCCGAGCCCGCTCCGGCCGGCGGTCACACCACCGGCGTGCACTAGCGTCTCGAGCTCGCGGTCGCCGGCTTGCCGCCGGGATCTGGAAGCGTTAGCGACTGCGATCGTCCTTCGGGTCGGCATGTGGTGATCTTCAGCATCGTGCTCGTCGGGGCTGTTTGCGTCGCAGCGGCCTTCTGGGCCGGGTACGCCGTCGCGGCGTCTTCGTTCACGGGTCGTTCGTCAGATTCGGACACGCCGCATACACCCGGCGCGACGCGATGCTCTTTCACATGCGCCTGGTCGCCGACCATTTCTACCCAGCCGGCGCCGGCCACGAAGCGCGGCAGAGACCCCGAGCGCTCTTCCTCTGACGTGAGCCGCTCACTCCCGCCTCCGCGGCGGATCTCGCGCCAGAAGAGGCGCTAGGGCAAGCGTCGGCTAAGTCGAACGGGCTCGGCTCGGCGGTCGCCGCGCGGAAACGCACTTCCTGTGCGTTGAGCACGGCGAGCGTCGAGACGGGCTCGTTCCACGACGCCGACGCTTGCCCTAGGGTAGGTCCATTTGCGGCGACCAGTCGGCGTCGCGCTTGGCCGCGCCCGGGTCGCGCAGCGCGCCCTCGCGCCAGTGGACGCCGGGCGGCGACGCGTCGATCCAGTGATAGCTCTGGTCCCGGACGTCGAGGTGAACGAACTGGGTCTTGGGATTCGTGTAAACGCCGACGCCGACGCGCGCGAGCCCACGCAGGTACGCGGCGAGCGCGCGAGCGGGCACGCCCTTCAGCTTGAAGTCGATCGCCTCGCCGGTGCCGTGGCGGCTCGCTCTCTCTCGCCAGCCCGAGACCACGTAGACCTGCGTGTTGCCGAAGTGATACGCGGCGCGCAAGAGCAGCTGCTCGACGCGCGGCGCGAGCGGGTGAGGCTCGTCGTCGTTCGCGGCGATGCGCTCGAGCGCGTCGCGCGCGGCGGGGTCGATCTCGCCGTCGTCGCCGTAGAGGCGAACGCTCGCCTTGGCGTGCGTGGCGGCGGTCACCTCGATCGCCGGGAGCGCGCATGCCCACGCGGCGACACGCGGCTGGGGCGTCGCCGACGCCAGGACCGCTTCGTGGGCGGCGTGCGCTCCATGGAGGGCATGTGCCGGCGCATCGCGCGCCACGAGGAGAACGACCGTTCCGAGCAGCCAGCGCGCCGCCGAGAGCAGCCAGCCGAGCCTCGACGAGCCGCTCTTTCGCCCGGATGACGCGCCCACCCCCGGAGGCTAGCGAGTTTTCGGCCCGCGGTCTTCTCAGTCCTTCTTCGCGATCTTCTCGCGCAGCTTCGCCACGATGTTCGGATACCCCTCGGCGGGGTTGTTCATCTTCTTCCGGAACTGATCGTAGTAGTTCTTCGTGAGGCTCGAGCCCTCGGTGATGATGTCGACCACCTTGGGGCCGCTGGCCGTCTGTTTGACCACGTAGTCCACTCGAACGGGCGCCTCGCGCGGCTTGAGCTTGCTCTTCGCCTCGGTGAGCACGCGTGTGTCGCCGCCGGAGTCTCGCGCTCCGCGGTAGGAGATGTCGTAGTCGAGCGTTTTCAAGAGGTTCCGCTGGTAGTTCTTGCGGACCAGCTGCTCGAGAAGCCCACGCACTTCGGTGCGCTGCCCCGGGTCGTACTTCGCCCAGAGGTCGTCGCACGACAGCTCGGACGGGGGACACGGCTCGCCGAAGGCGCGGTGCGTCAGCTCGTCGTAATCGACGAAGGTGCCGAGGGCGTCGTGCAGCCTGGTGTCACGCGCAGCGGACTCGGGCTCGTGCAAGAGTTGCTCGAGACGGTGGCGCTCGTGGTCGACGAACGTCTGCGCGTCTTCGGGCGACGCGTTGCTCGGAACGGCGATGGCGAGCGCGGCGAGAGCCGCGCTCGCTGCAAGAGCGTGACGAAAGAAGCGCATGTATCGATAGCCTCGGGGCGCTACGTGCCCTCTCGTGAGATGGGATGCAAGCGCCGCACTCGGGGTCGTGCCCGGCGCTCGGAATTTAGACGAGGACGAGCGCGTCTGATTCATCTCCCCCGTGATTCCGGCTACTTACCATCGTCCCACGCTAGGCTCGCGACGGCATGCGCGGCGGCGGTGAGCTCTTACGCAGCCCGGCAACGTCGCGGGTCAACGTGACCTGAAAGCTCGCGCCCCCGCCCGCTGCGCGCTGCACGTCGAGCCGTGCGCCCATGCTCGCGTGGTCTTGCAAGATGCGACGAACGACCGCGAGGCCGATTCCGGCGCCGTGCGTGCGGGTGGTGAAGAACTCGTCGAAGATCCGGAGGGCCACGGTCTCGGGGATGCCCTGGCCCTGATCGTCGACGGCGAGCGTGACGTCCCGTTCACGCTGCTCCACGCGCACAGTGACCGTTGCCCCCGCCGAGCTGGCCTGAATGGCGTTGCGGACCAGGTTCCAGAGCACCTGTCGCATCTGAGGACCGTCGCAGCGGACGAGGGCTTCACGCTCGGGCCCTTCGTAGGTGACCTGGACATCGCCGCCCCGCGCGGCGTTCGCGGCCAAGGCCACGACCTCGCGCGCGAGCCCCGCGACGTCCGTGGCCTCTGCCCGCGGGCGGCGGGGACGCGAGAGATCGACCATATCGCCAACGAGGTCGTTCAGGCGGCGGGCCTCCCGCTGCACGATGTCGCAGAGGCGCCGGTCTTCGTCGGAAAGCGCGGTCGATTCACGGAGCATCTCGATGGAGCCGGTGATCGAGCCGAGCGGATTGCGGATCTCGTGGGCGAGACCCGCGGCGATCCGTCCGAGGACGGCGAGCCGCTCGGCCTCGTTGGCGCGCTGCGTCGCCACCTCGAGGGCGCCTCCCGTCAAGCGAAGGCGCTCGGCGAGGTAGCCGCCGAGGAGCGCGACGACCGTCATGCCCAGCGCGTTGATGAGGAGCGGGTAGACGATCGCGGCCGGCTCGAGCGCATAGGTCCCCGCCGCTTGATCTTGCGGCGGCGGGACCCAGCCCATGTGGAGTCCCAGACAAAGCGACGCGTAAATCGCCGTGCCGAGGAGCGCGGCGACCGCGGCGCCTCGCAACCCGACGAGAATGGCGGCGAGCAGGCACGTGAGCGCATAGAACGAGGTCGCGCCGCTGGTCGCGCCGCCGGTGACGTAGACGATGGCCGTCCACGTGATCTGGTCGAGCGCGATCTGAGCCCAGGCGAGGGCTTGAAGGCGTCTGCCAGCGCGGAGCACCACGCCGTACACGGCGGCCAGCGCGAACCCGGCGGCGATCGTGACGAACACGATGCGAAGACTCGAGGGGTAGCGGGTCAGCTCTCCGCGCAGGTAGAGTGTGGATGTCGCGCCGAGGAGGAGCGCGAGAAACGCGACGCGAAGGCCCGTGATCCACGCGAGGCGCGTCGCCAGGCTGTGGTCCGGGGGCGAGCCGCCTGCACCGAGATCCATCGCCGAGGAGGCTACTCGGCCTTGATCTTCCCGGCGATGCTGAAGATGGGGAGGTACATCGCGATGAGGACGACGCCAACGGTTCCGCCGACGCCGACCATCATCACCGGCTCGATGAGGCTCGTCATCGCGGAGACGGCGACGTCGACTTCGTCTTCGTAGAAATCGGCGATCTTGTTGAGCATCGTATCGAGCGCGCCCGTCTGCTCGCCGACGCCGACCATCTGCACGACCATCGACGGGAAGACGCCGGTCTCCGTCAACGGTTGCGCCATGTTCTTGCCCTCGGAGATCTTGATGCGGGCGTACATGATCGCCTCTTCGACGACGACGTTCCCCGCCGTCTTGGCGACGATCTCGAGGGCGTCGAGAATGGGCACGCCGGAGCCGAGCAACGTGCCGAGCGTCCGGGTGAAGCGCGCCACCGCGATCTTCCGGAGGACGGGCCCCATGACGGGCATGTTCAGCATCATCCTGTGGATGCGCCGCTTGCCGTTGGGCGTCTTGTACACGTACCTCAGGCCCACGAAGAGGCCGATGAGGCCGATCACCATGTAGAGGAAATTGCCGATGAAGAGGCGCGAGACGGTCATGACCATCTGCGTGAGGACCGGCAGCTCGTCTTTGGCGCCGAAGTCCTTGAACATCTTCTCGAAGCCGGGGATGACGAAGACGAGCAAGATCGAGAGGACGGCGAAGAAGACGACGATGACGATGCTCGGGTACACCATGGCGCCGCGGACCTGGCGCTTCAGCTTCATCGCCTTCTCGATGTAAACCGCGAGGCGGTTCAAGATCGTGTCGAGGATGCCGCCGACTTCACCCGCTTGAACGAGGTTGACGTAGAGGTGATCGAAGACCTTGGGATGCCGCCGGAGCGAGTCGCTGAAGGTCGCGCCTTGCTCGACGCTCGATTTCACGTCGCGGAGCACGTTCGCGAACAGCTTGTTGTCGGTCTGCCCCTGCAAGATGTCGAGGCACTGAACGATCGGCAGACCCGCGTCGATCATCGTCGCGAAGAGGCGCGTGAAGGTGACGATGTCTTTCGAAGAGACCCCGGTCCCGATCTGGAACGAGAACTCTTTGCCCTTCTTTTTGACCTTCGTGGGCTGGAGCTGCTGCGCGCGGAGCCGCTGGTTGACCGCGTCTTCCGACTCGGCCTCCATCGCTCCCTTGCGCACCTCTCCCGTTCGCGCGCGGGCTTCCCAGACGAATTCGGCCATTGGGGGATCTCTCGTGCCCGACCGCAAAGTGTACAAGTCGCGTGGCAAGAGGGTCAAAGTCTATGACGCCCTCCGACATCGCCCGCGGCATCGAGGCGAGGGCGGCGGCGCCGGCCGCAGCCGCGGGCTGCGGGGCGCGGCTCCAGGTCGCTCCGCCGCGTAGTAGCGCCGACATGCCGCTGGCTGGCGACGCGATGGGCGCTTGGGTGCGAGAGACCGGCGGCGCGACGGGTCTCTATTTCGACCTCGCGAGCGTCACCAAGCCCATGACCGCCGTGGCCGCGGCACGCGCGGGCATCGACCCAGCCACGCCGCTCGGCGCGCTGCTTGCCGAGGCCCGCGGGACGCCGAGCGAAGGCGTGCCCCTCGAGCTCTTGTTCGCACACCGGGCCGGGCTCGCCGACCACCGCGCGCTCTACGCTCCGCTCGTGCGCGGCGAGCCCGTGGACCGCTCCGCCGCTCTTCGCGAGGCCGCCGGAGCGCGGCGGGCGGACGCGGCCGGCGACCCACGTGACGCCGGCCCCGACGGCTTCGAGCCCGTCTACAGTGATCTCGGGTATGCCCTCGCCGGCGAGGCGATCGCGCGCGCGACCGGGGCACGCGACGCCGGCGAGGCGATCGAGCGCTTCGTGCTGGAGCCCCTCGGTCTCGCCGGGCAAGCGGGCACGGTCCGCGGTCTCGCGTCGCGCGGCGTCGAAGGCCCGTTCGCGCCGACCGAGGACGTGCCCTGGCGCGGCGGAGTCATCGTGGGCGCCGTGCACGACGAGAACGCCTGGGCGCTGACGGGGCTTGGCGGGTCCGGGCACGCCGGGATCTTCGGCACCGTCGCCGCCGTCGTGACGTTCGGTGCGGCCGTTCTCGACGGGCTCGCGGGCCGCGGCGTCTTCGGCGATCGGGGGGCCGCGTCCCTCGAATGGCTCGTCCGTTCGCGCCCCGGAGGCACCTTGCGCGCTGGCTTCGACGGCAAGAGCGCCGAGGGCTCGAGCGCCGGCGCCCGCCTCGGGCCGCGGTCGTTCGGCCACCTCGGTTTCACCGGCACGAGCGTGTGGATCGATCCCGACGCCGAGCTCGTCGTCGCCCTCCTCACGAACCGCGTGTGCCCGTCGCGCGACCATCGCGCCATTCGCGACGAGAGGCCTCGGGCGCACGATTCGCTGTTCGATCGAGCCGTGCTACTTCGAGAACCGTGACCGAGCACGTCCCCGAGTTCGCGCCGTCGAAGGACCTCGCGACCGCCGCCCTCGGAGGCGACGCGTCCGCCCTCGCCGCCTACCTCGACGCGCTGAAGTCGCGCTCCACCGTTCGGCGCGACCACTTCGGCTCGCACCTGGGCATCGAGCCGCTCGAGGTCCTGTCCGACCGGGTGACGATGCGCATGCCCTGGCGCGCCGAGCTCCGGAGGGGCGGCGGCATCTTTCACGGCGGGGCCATCATGGCGCTCGCCGACCACGTGGCGGGCACCGTGTTCAACACCGATCCGCGCGTCGCCGCGGCCGGCAGCACCGGGCTCACGACGGACTTCAACATCTCGTTTCTGCGGTCCGCCGAGCCCGGCGAGGCCGTCACGGCAACTGGCTGGGTCCTCCGGCGCGGTCGAAACGTCACGTTCATGCAGATCGACGTGCGCGCCGAGGCCTCCGGCCACCTCATCGCCACGAGCCGAACGACGTACCTCACGGTTCCCCGGGCCTCGATTGCCGCGAAGCGACAAGGTTCGGAGCCTCCCTAGTCTAAGTCTAGGTCTAGGGGCAATGCCGCTCACGAAAAACATTCCGCCGTCGACGGTCGCGTGCGCGAGACGCTTGCTCGAAGGCCGGCCCGTCCGTAAGAATTCGCGCCATGGACAAGACCCTTCGCTGCACCGTGTGCACGTGGCGTGGCGCCTGGGCCGAGGCTGCCGCCGTCCGCGTGCAGGCGGCCCCGCTGCCCCCCGCCCTCGAAGACATTCAACGCGCCTACGCCGAGAAGGCCGCGGAGGACGAGGCCCTCGGCGGCCATCGAACCCCGAACTGCCCGGTGTGCGGCAACCAGACGCTGCACGTGCATCTGAACCGCCATTCTGCCGCGATGTAGTCACGCGCCGGGAGCCCGAGTCCCGTGCGACAGAGCGAGATAGCCGGGGAGGCGCGGAGAACGCAAAGGATCTTGGTTTTCAGACCCTTTCATCCTCTGCGCCTCGGCGGCCAATCTCCCTCTTGTCCCGGCGTGAGCGTCGAAAGAGGCGAGCCCTAGCTGGGCGTGAGTTCGACCAGGAGGCGGGTTCGGCCGACGAGGAGCTCGTCGCCGGTGACGAGCTCTTGCTCGCCTTTGATCCGCACGAAGACGCCCGTGCGCGAGCCGAGGTCGGTCAGCAGGATCGCCCCCGCCGTCTCCTCGATGAGGCAGTGCTGATCGCTGACCAGCGGGTCGCTCGGAAAGACGAAGTCGCCCTGCGACGAGCCGATCTGCAGGGTGGTCCCGCGGGCGAGGACACACGCGCCGAGCGCGCCTCCCTCGAAGACCTGGACCACACGGAACGACGAGAGCCATTTCGGCGACGAGTAGAAGTACGTCGGGCCCGGGTCGGGGCCGTCTTGCGGGGTCGGCGTGCGCTCCGTGCGCAAGAGCTGATCGCCCACGATGAACTCGTCGCCCACTTCGAGCTCCACGGGCGCCTTGATGCGGAGAAAGACGCCGTTGCCGGCTTCGAAATCGTGGAGCCAGAGGCGCCCGTCGCGAAAGCGGACCTCGCCTTCGCGCGGGTGGCAGAAGCGCTCGCCCGGCAAGACGATGTCGCCCTGGGAACCGATGACCGCTTCGGTGCCCTTGGGCTCGTAGACGCCGGGTCCGCCCGTCAGGCTCCGCATGACGGTGACCCGAAACCGGGAGCGTTGCCCCTCGACCGCGGCTTCGACCGCGGGGGCCGTGGCCACCTTCGGCGCTTCTACGGCGGGCCGCTCGCCGCTTCCACCGTCGGCCTGAACGCGCGCCTTCTTCTGGGTCGCGAGCTTCTGGACGTCGACCTTCGGCGGGAAATCGAGCACGTCCATTCCGCCCATCGCGCGCCCTTCGATCACGGCGTCGAAGCGCCCGTCGCGAAGGGCGAGGGCCATCTCGAGCTGCTGGCCCTTCATGAGCTGGCGCACGTAAGGCACCACGTCGCTGCGCTCGACGTATGCCGCGTACGACCGCTTGTGGCTCTTGATGACCCGGCCGCCGTCGGCGAAGAGGTGGGTGATGATGTGGGGCTTTCCGAGACCGCTGTCTTCGGTCTGGATGTGAAACGTCTGGTTCTTGTACTTGACGTTGTTGTTGAACCCGACCTGTGCACGAAGGAACGCGGGGCGCGCGAGCTCCCGGTCGACGCGAGCGATCTCGTCGGGCGACCATCGCGCGATGGCCTGCTCGAGCAAGGCGTGATCCCCCGCGATGCCTTCCATGCGCTCGAAGGCGAGCTTGGCCAGAACGGACGCCGGGTCGATCCGCAACGCTTCGGCGAGCAGCCCCTGGCCCTCAGCGTCGTTTCCGCCGCTCGCCGCCCACGCTGCGAGGACACCGACCGCGTCTTCGGGCCGCCCCTTCTTCAGGAGTCCTTTGGCCACGCGGGACGCAGCTGCACGCGCCTGGGCCGGGCCGAATTCCATCGATCCTCATCATCATCGCGGCCGACCGGCCTACGCAAGTAATCTCCGCGCAAGGCGTTCACATCCGGACGGGTCGGGTCGGGGCCCCGGACACGCTATAGCTCGCCGGGTCCCGCCGCCCGGTCGTCATCCTCCTCGAATTTCCGCCGAACCATGACCGCCCTCGCCTGGCACCGCCTGCAGTTCGGTTTCACGATGGCGTTTCACTACCTCTTTCCCCAGCTCACGATGGGGCTGGCGCTCCTCCTCGTGATCTTCAAGGTGCTGGCCCTTCGCCGCGACGACCCGCGGTATGACGAGCTCGCACGCTTCTGGGCACGCATCTTCGGGATCAACTTCGCGGTCGGGGTCGCCACCGGCGTGCCCATGGAGTTCCAGTTCGGAACGAACTGGGCGCGCTTCAGCGGCGCCACCGGGGGCGTCATCGGCCTGACCCTCGCGCTCGAGGGCATGTTCGCGTTCTTCGCGGAGTCGGCGTTCCTCGGGCTTTTTCTCTTCGGCGAGCAGAAGCTCTCGCGAAGGGCGCACCTGGGCTCTGCCGTGATGTTGCTGCTCGGGTCGTGGTCCAGCGGCTACTTCATCATCGTCACCAACGCCTTCATGCAGCATCCCGAAGGGTACCGCGTTCTCGGCGACGGCCGCTTCGAGCTCGCCGACGTCGGCGCGTATCTGCTCAATCCGTGGGCGCTCTGGGAGTACGCCCACGTGATGTGCGCCGCTGTCGTCACGAGCACGTTCGTCGTCGCGGCGGTGGCGGCCTACTGGACGCTCGCGGGCGAGCACGCGCGTCACGCGCCGCTCGCGATGCGAACGGCGGTCGTCGTGGGTCTCGCCGCGTGCGTGCTGCAGCTCTTCCCCACGGGTGACCAGCAAGGAAAGCTCGTCGCGGACTACCAGCGTCCCGCGCTCGCTGCGATGGAGGGCAAGTTCGAGAGCAGCTCTCACGCCGAGCTCGCGCTGGTCGGCGAGCCCAATGTCGCCGAGCATCGCCTCGAGAACCCGGTGATGGTGCCGTGGGCGCTGAGCTTCCTCGCCTACGGCTCGTTCGGGGCCACGGTGACGGGGCTCGACGACGTGCCCGCCGACCAGCGACCCGACAACATCGAGCTCCTCTACTATGCGTACCACGTGATGGCGGGGCTCGGAACCCTGCTCATCGCCGTGATGGCGGGGAGCGCGCTGCTGCTCTGGCGCGGTAGGCTCTTCGAGACGCGGCCGATGCTCTGGGTGCTGATGCTCGCGTTTCCGTTGCCTTACATCGCGACGTTGGCGGGCTGGATGAGCGCGGAGCTCGGACGGCAGCCGTGGCTGGTCTACGACGTCTTTCGCACTTCGGCCGGCACGTCGCTCAACGTCGGCACGGGCGACGTCGTCTTCTCGACCATCGGCTTCATGGGCCTCTACCTGCTGCTCGGCCTGCTCTTCGTGCTGCTCGTGGCGAAGCAGATTGCGCGAGGCCCGGCCGCGCCCACGCCCACGCCCACCCTGGCGGCGTCGCCGGCGCCGCCGCCCCCGTCCCCGCCGCCGCTCGGTCTCGAGCCGGCCCCGACCCCTGCCTCCGGGCCGAAGCTCCTGCACTGACGTCGCCATGGAGGCCACCTGGTTTCTCATCGTCGCCGGGATGCTCACGGCGTGGGCCGTGCTCGACGGCTTCGACTTCGGCGCGGGGGCCGTGCATTTCATCGTCGGCGAGGCCGAAGAAGATCGACGCACCGTGCTCGCGGCCATAGGCCCTGTGTGGGACGGGAACGAGGTCTGGCTCGTCGCCGCGGGCGGCGTCTTCGTCTTCGCGTTTCCACGCGCATACGCCGCCGCCCTGAGCGGAATGTATCTCCCACTCTTCGTCGTGCTCTGGCTCCTCGCCCTTCGCGGGATCGCCATCGAATTTCGCGCGGTCCTCGCTGCGCCGCTATGGCGACAGGCCTGGGACGGCGTCTTCGCCTTCACGTCGACGGTGATGGCGTTCGTGATGGGCGTGACGTTCGGCAACGTGGTCCGGGGCGTTCCGATCGACGAGACCGGCTGGTTCCACCTCGATCTCTTCGCCTTTGGGTCGCGGCGCGTCGGCGCGCTGGACGCGTACACCGGGCTCGTGGGCCTCCTCGCGGTCGCCGTCCTCTCGGCGCACGGCGCCACGTACCTCGCATGGAAAACGGGCGGGGTCGTGTGCGCACGCAGCCGCAGCGTCGCGCGGCGCGCGTGGTGGGTCGCGTGGGTGCTCGCGGCCGGCGTGACCGTGGCCACGGCGGCGGTTCGCCCGGCCATGTTCGTCGCCTTCGTGCACCGCCCCTGGACGTGGCCCTTGCCGGCCCTCGCGATTGCGAGCGCTTTCGTCGTCGGGCGCGCGCTCGGCGGCGACGTCGTCCGCGCCAGCCGCGAGCGGCGCGCGTTCCTCGCTTCGTGCACGTTCATCGCGTCGCTCGTCCTCGCGACCGCGGCGGTGCTCTATCCCGTCCTGCTCCCGTCGACCCTCGACGCCCGGTTCGACCTCGACGTGTATGCCGCCGCGTCCGGCGACTCCACGCTCGCGCTCGGCCTCTGGTGGTGGATCCCTGCGCTCGGGCTGGCGGTCGCCTACCTCGCCAACGCGTTCCGTTCGATGCGCGGCAAGATCGTGGGGACGGACCACGCCGAGCACCCCTGAGTGTCTCTGCGCCCTCCGCGCCTCGCGGCCAATCTCCCTGGTCCCGAGCGCCCACCGGATACAGGTCCTAGACGCTCCTGCGCAGCGGACGCGCACGGGGGAGGCCATTCGGCAGGCCACTTCGCGACGCAAACCGACGACGCAACGCATTGGCGGGCGCCCTGTGGGAACCATCACGCTCGACGGTGCACGCTCTCTCCGGCTAGCGTGCGAATCGCGGGCCCGCGCGAGCGGGCGCGAAGGACCCCTCCGCCGTGACCCCCGTCTCCGCCCTCATCGCGCCCGGCACCACTATCGCTCGCTACGTCGTCGAGCGGCGACTCGCGCAAGGCGGGATGAGCATCCTGTTTCTCGCGCGTGACACGGACGGCGCGCGGGTCGTGCTCAAGATGGTGCCGCCGGGGATCGCGACGAACTCCGCTCGCGCGCGGCTCTTGCGCGAGGCGCGCGCGCTCGCCGTCGTCGATCATCCCGGGGTCGTGCGTGTCCGCGGCACGGGCGAGCACAAGGACATGCCCTGGATCGCCATGGACTTCGTGAACGGCATCGACCTCAAGCGGGTCATCGCCGAGCGCGGGCCGATGCGACCCGAGACGGCCCTTCGCTACGCCATCCAGACCGCCGACGCGCTCGCCGCGGCGCATCGCGCGGGCGTCGTCCATCGTGACCTCAAGCCGTCGAACCTGCTCGTGACCACCGAAGGGCGCGTCGTCCTCGTCGACTTCGGCATCGCGAAGCGCCGGAGCGAGCCCCGCGACGGCGACGTGCTCACGAGCGCGCGCGAGGTCATCGGCACGCCGGCGTACCTCTCGCCAGAGCAGATCGAGCACGGTCTCGCCGACGAGCGAAGCGACGTGTGGGCCCTCGGCTGCGTCCTCTACGAGATGGTCGTCGGCCGCCCGCCGTTCGGCCGCGGCGGGGCGGCCACCACGGCCGCCATCCTGCGCGACGAGCCGGTCTTCCCGCCGCACGTGCTCAGCGTGATCGGCGATATCGTCTCGGCCTGCCTCCGAAAGAGCTCCTTCGCGCGCATCGGGGCTGCGACCGATCTCCTCCCGCTGCTGCGTGGCGCGCTCGATCACGCGATCGCCGAGGGAAGCGTCGACGGCGAACGCCGGTCGTCCGGGTCGATGCGGGTATCGAACCGCCCATCGGGGCGCCCGAGCGCCGCGCCCTCCGCGCACCCGTCGTTGCCGACGCGTACGGTCCCTCCCTCGCGGCCGCCGTCGATCCCGCCACCTCGCCCCCCGCTCCCATCGTATCCGCCCGGCGCGCTCGCCTCGATGGGGCCGCGCGGCTCGTCGATGCCCGCGACGCAACGCTCGTCGGGGTCGATTCGTGTGGCCGCGGCGCGCGGACGCGTGAAGGGCACGGCGATCCGCGCGGCGCTGCTCTGGTTCGCCGACGCCCACGGCGAGGCGCAGATGGCGCGCGTTCTCGACCTGGCTTCGCCCGAGCTCCGCGCGATGCTCCGGATCGCCGATCCCGCCTTCGGGATCATGGCCTCGGGGTGGTATGACACGCAGCTCATCGGCGAGCTCCTCGATGGGCTCGAGCGCGTGTCGGCGCCCGAGGACGTGCGCGATCTTCACTCGCGGCTCGCGGCCGCGGTCGCACACGACAACGTCAACGGCGTCTACCGCTCGCTCTTCCGGCTCATCGCGTCGCCACCGCTCCTCGAGGCGAACGGCCAGCGCGTGTGGGGCACGTACGTCGACGAGGGCACCTTCCGCGTGAGCATCCTCGGCCCCGGAGCGTTCGAGGCCCAGGTCCGCGGCTGGTCGCACCACCACTCGACCGTGTGCCTCATGCTCCGGCCGCTCTTCGAGCACATGCTCCGGGCCATCGGCTACAACGCGCTCGTCGTCGAGCGGACGCAGTGCATCGACAACGCCGACGGCCAGTGTCTCTTCCACGGCAACTGGCTCGTCTAGAGCACTTTTCCTCGTCGGCGATCGGGCCCGTCTCGACGCTCGCCGTGCTCAACGCACAGGAAGTGCGTTTCCGCGCGGCGACCGCCGAGCCGGACCCGCTCACCTTAGAGGAAAAGCGCTCTAGGTCGTTCCACCTGAGATTCGGATCACTTACGTGCGAGGGGCTCGCGAGCGGTCGTCGTGTTCGGCTCGGCCGACGTGTTCCTTTCGCTGGCCGGTTCATGGGCGTCGCCGATGACCTGGCGAGCTTCGCTGACCGGCGCATCGGCGTCTCGGGCAGGGTCATCAGGGCCGCGGATAGGCGAGTTCCTCGCGCTCGCGGAGCGGTCGGCTTCGCTCGCGGCCGGGTCTCTTGCGCCGAGAGATTCACGAGCTTCGCCAAGGGCCGCATCCTTCGGCGGGGCAGGGTGATGGCTCGCGCTGACCGGGCGATCGG
>OBLW0100001025.1_pt1 | contig 24121 bp, 17 predicted proteins | sample 1520161 | NCBI WGS metagenome assembly OBLW01 (sample SAMEA3539309, study PRJEB22396) | soil metagenome | biome: tundra; feature: field; material: soil | place: USA | collected 2010-05 | depth 0.15 m | reverse complement strand
ACTTCTTCCACATCGCCGGGTCCGACAGCATCTTCACGAACACCCCGCCCACCACCGACCTTGCTTGAAAGCCTTGCTGCTTTCCGGTCACGGTGTCATACCAGTCGGTCAGGGGCACGCGGCTCGATGACTCGTTGGCCCACTTATATGCCGGAGCGATCAGCTTCTCGAAATCGGCAGGGCTGTTGGCCAGCGTGGCCGTCCACACCAGCCAGTCCAGCTTGGTGTAGTCCCTGCGATTGTCCAGCGGAAGTCCGTATTGGTTTTCCTTGGTCTCGTAAGACGCGATTTCCTTGCGAACCACCTCCGCCGAAAACAGGCCAAGGCCGAGCAACTTATCCCAGACCAGGTTGTACTTCTGACTCCACGTGCCGGTCTTGTCGAAGGCCAGGCGATAGTGGTCGCCATCGTCCGCCAGTCCGGTCCACTTGGCGGCGAACTCCTGAGCGGTCTTGCGGTAGAGCGTAGCGTCCGCTTGCCGGCCGGTCGTCTCGCAGAGCGTCGCATACGCGCCGAGCGCCAGGATGGCCTTGATCGAGAGATTGGCATTGTGCGCCAGGTGGCCGGCGAAATCGTCGGTGGAAAGCTGATTCTCCGGGTCGAGGCCCTTCTCTTTGAGATACTCAGCCCATTTCGTAAGCTGCGGCCAGTACTTCTGGGCGAAAGCGGCGTTGCCTTCGACGCGCGCCAGGGCTGCGACCATGATGAGCATGTTCCCGCTCTCTTCCACCGGCATCTGATTCTCTTCGGTCCGCTCGCCGCCGCCATAAACCTGTCCATTGGCCTGCGGATAGGTGCCCAGATCGTGCGGCGCGAAGGGCCATCGCCAGCGCGGCATGCTGGCGTAATCCATTACAGGCTGCAATTGCGCTTTCAGCAGCAGGGGATTGAACAGCATCGTAAAAGGAGAGCTGGGATAAATCACGTCCACGGTTGCGATGCAGCCGTTGCTGAAGTTTTCCTTGGGGAAATACAGCGCGGTCCCGTCGGCGTCGGCCACGAGCTTGTGTGCGGCCAGAGTCTGCCGGTAGGCCAGCGCGGCCAGACGCGCATACTCCTCGCCGCCTACATGGCGCATGTCCGTCATCAGTTCATCGTCGAACGCCTTGTTCCGCGCCAGCAGTGCATCATGCTCATTGCGGGCGGCCCGCAGAAGGTCCGTCGCGGTGGCCCCGTTGCGGCGCCACCAGGGACGCAGGCGGCGCTCGAAATACTCAATCGAGTAGAGGTCGTCGTACGCCATCATCAAGTAGCGGGAGACCGGCCGCGCGCCCACCTTGCCAAGGTCGAAGCTGACGGCCAGCGCCGCGGCGCTTCCCCGGCGCGGCTCGGATGGAGCTGTAAAATCGTCGGAATCCGGTAGCCGCCCGGTGGATTCGAACGCCGCGCGGGCCGCCTGGTGAGGCGCCGCCACGGCCGAAGTCCCCTCCGCCTTGTCGGCCATCAGGTACAGATAGCCCCAGTCGATGCGCAGATCGTCGCCCCGCTTGGCCAGCATCGGCTGGTCGCGCGATCCCATGCGCAGAACGGTTTGCCCGTCCAACAGATATCGCGCCCACTCCACCGGCTGATCCGCCGTGTTCACCACCAGATCGCTCGAGGCGTCGAAGTAGATGGCGACGTCATGGTCCTTGCCATCGACCGCGGAAACCGCCCACTCGATGTAGGTCAGTGGCCGCGAAAGCACGTCCAGATCGTCCGGCGCCGCCGGCGTGAAAAAGGTGAGATCGAGCTGCACGCCGGCGCCAGCGAACCGGTACAGGGTTCGCGTCGGCAAGACCTCCACGCGAACCTGGTCGAGCACGGCGTTCGTCCCGCGCTCGCGTCCCACCACCTGGTACGGCTTGCCATCGACGCGCAGCAATCCGCACAAGCTGTTCGGCTTCCCGGTCCAGTGCTTCGTGCCGTCGGCATTCAGATGGTCGGCCATCGACCAGATGCTGAAGTACGGGTCGTGCGCCACAAGCGGAACCGCCGGCGGCCGCATGGGAGCAAGCGCCGCGAGCGTCTGCGCCAGTGCGGTGGCGGCGAGCACGTTCGCCACCGCTACCAATCGAAACAGCCCGGAATGTCTCATGAACCTAGACGAACTTGTACACGCCCGGAACCGGCAGCGGCGGAACCGGGAAGCTGTCCTTATAGTCGAACGACTTCGGCAGAAGATCCTGCTGGGAGTTCATCATCATCTCCCAGGTGACCTTGCGGCCGGAGTAGGCGGCTTCGCGGCCCATCAGGCACGTCATGGTGCTCTCGGCCACGGCCATCGCCTCGTTAATATGCGGGCCCTTGCCGAGGATGCTGTTCACCATATCGATGTGCTCCTGCACGTAGGGGTTCAGCGGGGCGTCGTTACGTTCGGTGGTGTCGATCGCGCCCTTGCTTCCGGTAATGAGTTCGGTCTGGTAACTCGCAACCCCCTGCCCTTGATACTGGCGGCAGTAGCTTGCCATGTGAACGCCGTTGGCATAGGTGAAATCCGTCGAGAGATGGTCGTAGATATTGCCATACTCTTCCTGGCGGGGCCGCCACGCCGCGCCGCCGGATGCTACCGCATAGCTCGGGTGCGCGCCCATGAACCAGTTGCAGACGTCGATGTTGTGCAGATGCTGTTCCACCACCTGATCGCCGCTGACCCACACGAACGAGTACCAGTTACGGTGCTGGAACTCTATGTCGCCCCACTTCGGATCGCGCTTCTTGTTGGGGAAAAGTGGGCCGGTGAAATTGAGCACCGGGCCGCCGATCCAGTTCGCGTTCAGCGCCACAATGTCGCCGAAGTCGCCGTTCTTAAGCCGCTTGTACTTATCCAGGTACCAGGCCTGTGAACGCCGTTGCGCGCCGGATTTGACCGTCAGTTTCAGGTCCTCCGACTTCTTAGCCGCATCCATGAAGCGCCGCAGGTTCACGGCATCCGTGCCGAATGGCTTCTCACAGAAAACGTGCTTCTTCGCTTCGATCGCCGCCTCGAAGTGCATCGGCCGGTAGGCCGGATAGGTGGCCAACATGATGATATCGACGTCCGACGCGATGACCTTCTTATATGCGTCGAAGCCCACGAAGCGGTGGTCCGGGTCCACCTTCACGCGGCTGGCCAGCGCTGGCTTGAGGGCCTTCGATTTCTTAAGGGAATCCTCCAGCTTGTCCGTGAAAATGTCCGCCATGGCGACCAGTTCCACGTTGGCGCACCCTGTGAGCAGGTTCTCGACGGCCTGAGTGCCGCGCGCGCCGCAGCCGATCAGCCCGGCTTTCAACGTCTCGTCGCCGGCCCCGCGCACCAGTTCCGGCTTCACAATCTGGAAGGCCGTAGCCCCGGCCAAGGAGGATTTCAGGAAAGATCTACGGGAAGAATCGTCGTTTGTCATGCAAACACCTCGAAGTGACCCATTCTAGCCGGATTCACAACGAGGTGGGGCAGGCGATTCGCCTGCCATTCACGCCTCCGCGAGAAAATCGAGCAGCGCCGCGCTGAATTCCCGCGGACATTCGACGTTGGACAGGTGGGCGGCGGCCAGAAGGACCGTCTTCGCGCCCAGGATGGAAGCCGCCAGGACCTCGCCGTTGCCCGCCCAAGGCGTCGACACGTCGCGGTTTCCCCCGATGATCAGGGTTGGCACGCGAATGCGGCGCAGCAGTCCCGTTTGATCCATATCCCGAACCGCCGCGCAGCATCCGGCATATCCCACCGGATCGGTGGCCAGAAGCGTGTGGCGAATGGTAGCCACCGCGGGCGACCCGCTTGCCAGCGCCTCGGGCGTGAAGAACCGGCCCATCACCGCGCCGGCGACCGCGCCCATTCCCTCGCGAATCACGGTCTGGCGGCGTTGTTCCATGGGGCCGGAATCGGCGAAACGGGGCGACGTGTTGGCAAGCGCCAGGTGGGTGAAGCGATCCCCCGCGTTGGCGCCCAGCCACTGGCCGATCATGCCCCCCAGCGAGAGGCCGCAGAAGGCGAACCGGCGTATGCCGAGCGCATCCGCCAGCGCCAGCGCATCGCGGGCCAGCAGATCCATGGTGTAATCCCCCGGCGGGGCGTCCGTTGCACCATGGCCGCGGATGTCGTACCGCAGAATCTGAAAATGCGGCAGAAACTCCGGGACCTGCGGGTCCCACTGGCCATGATCCACTCCCAGCGAGTGGGCAAACATCAATACCGGCCGCCCGCCGTTGCCTTCCAGCCGGTAATACGTTCGCAAGTTTGCGGTATGGACGAAAGGCATCTACTTCGTCGCCTGAAACAGCATGGGAGCCAGGTCCGTCAGGTTCTGCCGCCAGAGCGGCCAGACATGGGCGAAACCGGGAACTTCCACCGGCGTGAATTTCACGTCCTTCGCCTTCAGCCACTCTTTAAACGCCCGGTTGACGCCGAGCAGGCCGTCATCCGCGCCGCAGACGATCCACAGCAGGCGGATTTGCGAATTCGCCTTGGCATCAAGGTTCGGGAAATTCTTCTCGATGGTTGCGGCATCCAGAGTCCGGCCGCCCCCGCCCCCACGCCCTCCGGCGCCCGGCGGCGCGGGCGCTCCAGGCGCGGCGGGCGGCGTGCCCTGGACCCCGCGTCCTCCAGCGTCCCCACCGGCCCGAGGCCACATCACGTAAGCGCCGCTCAAAGAGCCGATCCACGCGAACTCGTCCAGGTGATTCAGCCCGACGAACGTCGCCTCGGCCCCGCCCATGGAAAGGCCTGCGATCGCCCGATCGTTGCGGTCTTTCGAGACGTTGTACGCCTTTTCGACTTGCGGCATCACCTCTTCGAGCAAGGTGCGCGCGTAACTCGGGATCATGGCGCCGCCCATGGCTGTGGCCGGTCCGCCGGCGAGGCCGTAACCCAGCGGATTCACCATAACCATCGGCTTGGCCTTGCCTTGCGCGATCAGATTATCGAGAATCACGTTGGCGGCGCCGCTCTCGATCCACGAATTGGAATCGTCGCCCAGCCCGTGCAGCAGGTAGAGCGTCGGATATGGTTCCTTGCGTTTGGGATCGTAATTCGCAGGCGTGTAGACCCAGAAGTCGCGGTCATCGCCGGCCACCGCCGAATGGTAGAAATGGCGCGTGACCGCCCCGCGAGGCACGTCCTTCCCCGGCGCCCAACTGACAGGTTCCGGCCCCGTCACGAAAACCTCGCTTTGTCCCGCGCTTCCGTACGCGGTCTTGAACCGCGGGTTGCCGGGATCGTTGAAGGTGGCCCCATCCACCGAGAACGTGTATGCGTAGATATCGGGTTTCAGGGGCTCGGTGGTAGCGGTCCAGACGCCCTGCTCGTTCTTCTCCATGGCCAGCCGCTGGCCGGCGCCGTTCACGAACACCTCCTTGGCATTGGGCGCGCGAAGGCGGAACGTCACCTTGCCGTCCGGCGAAACTTCGGGAGACCGGACGGCCGCGCCGCCCCGTCCACGCCCCGCAGCCCCGGCGGGAGCCCCGGGGGACGTGGCGCGTCCAGGAAGGGTAACGACCTGAGTATCGCGAACTGCGCTGGGCGCGGGGGCGTTCTGCGCGAACAGAGCGGATGCCGCCGCGCCGAGAACAAGAATTACGGTTCTGATGTTCAAGGGCTTCTCCTTACACGAACTCCAGTATAACCGCGTCCCTCCGTCTTCCACGCCCTGACGAATGTTCCGCATTAGTGGAATCTGGGAAAGCCGCCCGTTTACACTGGAAGTCAGACATGAGCATTCCCTTTCAAATCGTGGTGTGCGGGAGCATTGTCCCCGATCCGCTACAAACCCTGGAGCCGGTTGCCGGACCCGCCGGGCCGTCGCTCAAGAATGAAATGATGCTGCCCGCCATTTTGGACCCGTGGGCCGGCCACGCCTTGTTCGAAGCGGCCAATCTGGCGCGGACCGCGCCCGGCAGCAAGGTCTGGCTGGTGAGCCTGGGACCGAAAGCCAAGCTCCAACAGGTGATGATGACGGTGGCGCAGAAAGTCCCCTTCGAGTTGGTGGCGCTCGACGGGCCCGCTTCCGGCTTTGCGGACTCGTTCGAGACGGCGGCCGCGCTGGCCGGAGCCATCGAGGCCATCGCGGGCCTGGATAAATCCAGACTGCTGCTGTTTGGCGGTTGGGAATCCGCCTCGCGCGGCGCGGGCGCCACGTTGCAGATGGTCGGCGAACGGCTGGGCATCACGGAGCAGTTTCTGGGCGTCGACCGCCTGACGGTGGGCGAGGACGGCGGCCTGGAGATTCTGGAGCGCATCGAAGGCGGCAAGCACCAGGTCTCGGTTTGCGCCGGGCCGCCCGCCGTGCTCGGCTGGGCCACCGGCAACCTGCCCGAACCGCGCAACAATCCGCAGGTCGGCATGGCCAACATGCGGACCATCATGCCCGCGCTACAACGCGCCAAAGCCGCCCCGGTAGCCAACACCGGCCTTAGCTACGCGTCCGTAAACCTGCCTAAACAGCAGCGCGAGACGCGCGTCGTGAAGAATATGCCGGCCGAAGGGATCGCGCGCGAAATCGTCGCCTGGATCGCGGAGAAATAACGTGGAGACCATTCTTGTATTGGCGCATGTGGAAGCCGATAGCGCGTTGGCCAAGCCGGCTCTGGAAGCGTTGACGGCCGCGAAGAGTCTGGGCGGCCAGATCGTCGTCGGATTGGTGGGAGGCCAGGCGCAGGCGGCGGCGGACCAGATCGCCGGCTGCGGCGCCGCGCGCATTCTGGCGGTCGCCGGAGACGCCTTCACCCAGCCGCGCTATGCAACCGACGCCGCCGCGGCCGAGGCGTTGTGCCGTGCGGCGGGAGCGCCCATCGTCATTGCGCCTTCCACCACGCGATGGGCGCGCGCGCTTCCCGGCGTGGCCTACCGGCTGGGCGGACGCGTGGATACGCATGCCACCAACGTGGTGGATCGTGACGGAGCCCCCGCCGTAACGCGCTGGTTCTACCGCCAGCGTATGGAAGCGGTGCTGGCGCGGGCGCAACGTCCCTGGCTGCTGCTGATCGATTCCGGCTGCTTCGCCGCATTCAATGGAACGCCCGGCGCGGCCGTTGTGGAATCCGTGACAGTCGAGCCGCCGCCGACGCGCACGAAGGTGATCGGCGTGCAGGCGCCCAAAGCCGACGAGCAGACCATACGGCCCGAGGCCGAGCTGTTGTTCGTGGCTGGCGCGGGCTGGACCAAGAAGCAGGCCGATGGCGCCGCCCATGCGGCCGAGGCGGCCAGCCTGATCCTGGCGTTCCTGCGCGCCGCCAAAGCATCGCTCGGCGGCAGCAAGTCGCTCGTGGACTTGAGCGGCGAAGGCCAAGCGGTCCTGCCATTCATGACGCATCTGAACCAGATCGGCCAGACCGGCGCCACGCCGCGGCACCCCAAGGGGTTGTCCACCTGTTGCCACGGCGAAGAGCCGCACGTGGTCGGCTGGCGCTTTGTCAACCAGCGCCGCGCTATCAACCTGGACCCCAATTGTGGCTGGGCCCGCGGCAAGGCCGACGTGCTTTACGTGGCCGACGCCTTTGAAGTGATGCGGCAGGTGAACGGGCTGCTGAGATAGGTTCCGGTTTCGTTCCCCCCAGAAAGGTGACCTGGGACTCTACCGTTGCGGTAGCTGTGGTTTCGTCAACCGGTTCCCATGGGAAAGGCGCGCCGATGCCGGAAGCGGCCTTGGTCCCAGGTCGTAAGGGAACGAGGTGTCAGCCCGTGAGTGCGCGCGGCGGCGGACGCCGGAAGGCTGCCAGCACGTCCGAGTTGAAGGCTTCCGCCAAGGGTACCTCACACAGTCGTATGGCCCCCAATTCAGCCAGGGGTTCCCGCTCCGCCCATCCGTTGGGCCGCGCCCAGAAAATTTGCCAGCCGGTATTCGCGGACCAGGCCACCCAGTGATCGGCTTGATCGACGTCACGGTACAGTTTCGCTTCCAGTCCTGCTTTCTTACGCTGTGGCATCCCTCCACCCCCTGGCGCCGGTATTACAGGCCCTATCATGCGGTACTGTGCGGGCTGTGTCTGTATCATTTTGCTCACTGCCGGATTTTCCTACACTCGCAAGCAGAGTGAGTTAAAATCTTTTCCACGTCAGTTGAATCCTTGGCCCAGCCGTGACAGAATATCGGTCGGGAGGTTCTAGTAAGGACGGGACCTCTGACGCCCATGCGGAAGAGCGCAAAGCCGAAACTGCCTTTCGATCCCCAGGCTTTCCTGGCCAGGATTGGCACCGGAAGGAGTATCGTGAGCGGCCGGCCCGGCCAAGCGGCGTTTTCCCAAGGCGATCCGGCAGACGCCATTTTTTATATCCGCGAAGGCAAGCTCAAGCTCACCGTCGTCTCCAGGAAGGGCAAAGAGGCTGTCGTCGCGATTTTGACGCCCGGCGCGTTCTTCGGCGAGGGCTGCCTGGCCGGGCAGATCAAGCGAATGGCCTCCGCCACCGCCATGACCGACTGCGTCCTGGCGCGGATCGAGAAATCGGAAATGATCTGCATGCTCCACGCCGAACCTGCCTTTTCCGAATTCTTCGTGCGCTATCTGCTCTCACGCAACGTTCGCATTGAAGAGGACCTGGTAGACCAGCTCTTCAACTCCAGCGAGAAGCGGTTGGCGCGCGTGCTTTTGCTGTTGGCGCACTTCGGGAAGGAAGAAAAACCGGAGCCCGTAGTCGCGAAGATCAGCCAGGAAATGTTGGCGGAGATCATCGGCACGACGCGCTCAAGGGTCAGTTTTTTCATGAACAAGTTTCGCAAGCTGGGCTTCATCGAGTACAACGGCGGGTTACACGTGCACAGTTCGTTGCTGAATGTCGTCCTGCACGACTGACGGCGTGCCGGTCGTCAGTAGATTGCGGCATAGCAGGTAAGTCGTCATTCCGGGTAATATCCCTCCCTGGCGCGCACCTTGCGGCCTCTGGACGAGCGCAGCGCCACTTCCAGCGGCCGCCAGTCGCGGTCTTCGCCGGGAGGCGGCTGGAACGCCAGCAGGTAGCCGTGCGTCAGGTCCCGCGCCACGCTTTCGAACACTGCCGGTATTTCAGACGGTGTTTGCACCGTGAACGACTCGCCGCCGGTGGCCTTGGCCACGCTTCCGAGCTGCCTTACTAGCTGTTTGTCATCGAGGGCTTCGCCCAGCGCGATCGTGTATACCGGCACGCCAACGGTCTTGGCGCGCCGGATGGCGTTTTCGCCGTTCAGCGCGCTCAGGTTGTCCGCCCCGTCCGTGAAAACGATGAGCACCTTCTTCCCGCCCCGGCCGGCCAAGTCCCGGTTCACGCGTACCAGAGCGTCGTAGAGGGCGGTCTTCCCGTAAGCCTGTGTGCGCAGCACGGCGCGTCCGGCAGCGCTTTTGTCGGTGGTGAAAGGCTGCAACAAGTGGACCGCGTCGCTGAAACTGTAGACTGCCATCGAATCGATCGGCCGCAGTTCGCCGATCAGCTTCAATGCGGTGCTCTTCAGAATCGGCAGCGCCGCCTGCATGCTGCCAGTTGTGTCCAGCAGGAGCGCGCAGGAGACGGCCGAGGCGCGATTTTCGAACGCCGCCAGGGTCAGCTCCTTTCCGCCCTCCAGAACCCTGAACTGGTCGCGTCCCAGATCGTCGACGTAACGCGCGCCATCGGTCACCGTGGCGTAAACCTCCACCAGCCGCGCGTTGGCCTGGAAGAACGCCTCCGAGCGCGGGCGGGCCGCTGGCGTTTCCGCCGGACCGCTTGCCACCCGCGAGCCGGCGCCGGGCTGTGCGGCCGATTCGCCCGAGGCGGCATCCGCGGGTTCGCCGGCCAGAGCAAGGCGCTGGGCCTCCTCTTCGAACCGCGTGAAGCCGCCCGCGAAGTAGGTCCCGCTCCCAACCACGAGTTCCGATCGCGGGAACAATTCGGTGGCGTCCGGACTCCGGATGAACTGGTGTCTTCCAACCAGCCCGGGTTCTTCCAGAACCAGTAACTGTTGGGGCGCCAGCAAAACCGCATAAACGAAGCCGCTCAAGGCGGCGAGCGTCTTGGCGGGTTCGGGCGCGGCCGGCAGGGAGCCGATGCGCGGGGTTTGCTGCAGCTCCCTTACTCGGTCGAAGGCGGAGCGCCGCTCCCCGCTGAGCGTCAGGAGATTGGAGGCCAACGCTTCGTCCAGGTCCGCCGCGCCTCCCGCCATCTCGCGCAGCATCTTCAGAGCTCCGGCGGAATACTCCTTTGCGGCAAGGCCCTCGCACGTCCGCCGGAACCACCGTGCGCCCGCCGCCGCATCGAGCGACCCCGCTTGCGACGCAAGCACGCTCAACTCCACAATGGAATGCCACTGGCCGAGCACGAGATTCCGCGATGCCTGAGGCAATTTTGCGGTCGCCTCGGCGAAGGCCGCCAACGCCTGGAAGTCGCTCTTGCCCAAGCCCGGCAGCTTCTCAAAATACGGGAACAAAGCTCCCCATTCCGCATAGTGGCGGGCCAGCATGGCCGCCGAATCTTCGTCGAGCGGCGCCCCGCGTTTCTCCTCGATGCGCGCCACGGGAACCAGCGCCGCCACCGATGCCAGGGCGGGGAGAACATCGTCACCCGCGGCGGAGGAGGCCGTCCAGGCGCTCTTCCCGCCCGGAAAACGCACATGGCCGGCGCCGTCGAGCGGGACGTCATGGAAAAAGCTCGCGTGCCAGGCGCCCACGGGTCGTATCTTGCCCAGCCGAACCTCGCCGGAGTCCCGATACCATGCGTAGAAGCGCTCCGCGCGCGCCGGCGTCTCGGTGAAGAACCGCTGGCGGGCGGCGTCCGCTCGCGACAACAGGTAATAAAACGACAGCAGGCCGCCCCGGTCTTTGTCGAGCAGCGCCCGGAAAAAGGCCGGCGGCGCATGCGGATCGGCGCCCGTGAGCCTGGCCCACACGGGCTCGGCCTGCGCGCCGCCCGGCGTCGCCACCGTTCCGTTGGACACCCTGAATGCGTCCGAGTAGAGCCACAATATATCCGAGTACCTTGTCACCACGGCTTGCAAACCGGCCCCGGCCACCACCGCGGCGGCCGTGTCCGAGCCCATCGAGCTCAGCGCCGCATAGGCTTCGGCGAAACGCCAGTCTCGCGTAAAAATATCCGCCAGCCCGCCCGGGGCCTGTGGGTTGCCCTTGAACAACAGGCCCCAAGCCGACCCGCCGATCAATCGCGCATTCTCGGACTTCACCTCAAACTGAAAGCTGCGGCCCGCTTCGAGCGCCTCTTTCATGGCGATTTCATCGATGCCGAGCGCCGCCGGAATCCCTTGCCGTAAGCCGTCCGCCGCTTGATCGCCGGGTTCCACCACGAAGGAGCCATTCGCCTGGGCCGCTTTCCAGCCGAGTAACTGCAAGGCGCGTTCCGTGCGGCGGCGCGGTTCGTCGCCCGAAAGCGACAAGGTTACCAGGGCGGCGTCGCCACGGCGTTCTCCCAGCGCGGTCAGTTCCACCACCGTGTTCATAAAGGATTGCAAGGTCGCGTAGTATTGCGGGATCACCTTGCCGTCTTCCGGAGACGCCTGCGCCGCCAGCGCCTGGCAGAAATCCTGGAAAAAATCGGGATACGAAGCCGTTTCCTTAAGGCCCGCCATGGCGGCCAATGCCTTGATCCCTCCCGGAACCCAGGTCTCTCCGGCCGGCGCGAGTTGCACGTTGGATGCGTCCAATGCCGATGCGATGTCGTTGGCCGCCGGTTTGCCCAGGTTCTCGATGCGCGAGCGCGCCTCGTCCGCATCACCCGCTTTGGGCGCTAACCGCAGATACTCGCGCATGTGTTCGGCCGCGGAATCGTTATTACCCTTGGCCGCTTCCAGCATTCCCAGGACGTACTCGGCCCGCGGAATTTGGTGCGTCGTGTCCAGGCGTATCTCCTCCGATGCGCTTTCGATCGCCTGGTCCAGCCGGTCCAGGTGGAATTGAATGATGGCCTGGTCCAGATACGCCTGTTGGTATCGCTTCTTGGCGTCCTCTTTAATCAGCGCCTCGGCGGTTGTAGCCGCGGCCTGCCAGTCTTTTTCGTCCATCTCGGCGCGCATCAGCCGTGAGCGCATCGAGAGCGTCTTGGGATCCAATTCGACCGCCCGCTCCAGGGCGTCCCGCTCCTCCTTCGCCTCGTGCTGGTTATGGCAGGCCAGCGCCAGGGCGCTCCAGCCCAGCGCGAACCTGGGCGATTCCGCGACGGCGGCCCGGAGTTGCGTTTCCGCCTGCTCCCAATTGCGGGCCTGGAACGCTCTTAGGCCGCGATCCCATGCCTTCTGGGCCGGGCGCGGCACGGCGGAGCTGTCGATCACCACACCCTCGTTGTCCGAAGGACGCCCGAGAACCAGGTCGGGCAGATGAGGGTTCGTGGCCAGCCGGTGGTCGGAAAGATCGATGGTCGTAGATACAAAGCCCGAAAGCGACGCCCGAAGCACGCAGCCGTTTGCGTACGGCTGCCCCACCACGAACGTCGTTGTCGAAAGATTGTTCGTCCAGCCCGCGCCGACCGCGGCCACGGCGTCATTCGCAGCCAGCGCCGTATCAAGAGGGTCCCACTGATATCTCCACACGTACGCGCCGGTCTTGCCGGTGACCGACACCACCCGGCGCGGTTTGCCGGGACAGTCGTACTCGATGCCCACGGACTTGGCTGGGGGCGTGCCATCGGCCATTGTCACCTTGCCCTGAAACTGCATGACATCGGCGTCGGCGGTTTGGAAAAAAACCAAAGCCGGCGCGAGGATCGCCAAAGCCTTCAGGGACCGCCTCATGGGAAGTCAAGTATACCAGACGGCGGGACGGTGGCAGGCGAAAGCGCCTGCCCCACCTTGCCATGCAAATTGTTGAGCCTCCGTGGTGGGGCAGGTGCTTTCGCCTGCCACCGGAATGTGAGGAATCCCCCCGGTCTTGACTTCCATCGCCGATGGGCGCATAGTTTTATAGGAGACGGGATGAAAGGCCGTCTTCAGGTCCCTTTCTCAAAAAGGGGGCCAAGCAAGCGATCCCCTTAAGGGGGGAGCCATTCGTAAGGAGGAAGTGCATAGAACCAGTCCACAAGCAGGGCGGCTTTCGGCTTCCTCGGCTGACCGGCCACGAGTCCTGATGCGCCGTTAGTTTGATGCGTTGGCGCCGCGGTTTTCGCCGCACTCTGACAGGCTCGCGGGCATGGCAAAGACGGGAGGCGCCGGCGGCCGCCCTTTCCTTTTCGAGATTTGCTTCCCTTCCTGTCGCCCGTCCTCCGCACTTCCGCTACACTAGTCTTTCTGTCTTAACCGTGATCCCCGTCGAATTCCGCGCGGTTTCCAAGAGCTACGCGATCTACGACTCGCCCGGCGACCGGCTCACCGAATTGCTGTCCCTGAACCGCGCCAGGCGTCATCGCGACTTCCTCGCCCTGGAGGATGTCACCTTCTCGGTGGAGCGCGGGCAGACCTTTTGCATCGTGGGACAAAACGGGTCGGGCAAGAGTACCCTTCTTCAGATTGTGGCGGGCATTCTCGAACCGAGCGCCGGGAGCGTGGCGGTGAACGGGCGCGTTTCCGCGCTGCTCGAACTGGGGTCGGGTTTCAATCCGGAATTCACGGGACGCGACAATGTCTACCTCAACGGCTCGATTCTGGGGCTCACCACGCGGCAGATCGGCGAGCGTTATGCGGAGATCGAGAGTTTTGCGGAAATCGGCGATTTCATCAACCAGCCGGTGAAGACCTATTCGAGCGGCATGGCGGTGCGGCTGGCGTTCGCCGTGGCTATCCACGTGGACCCCGAGATCCTGCTGGTGGACGAGGCTTTGGCGGTGGGCGACCTATACTTCCGGCAGCGCTGCATGCGAAAGGTTCATGAGCTGCGCCAGCGTGGCGTCACAATCCTGTTGGTGTCGCACGCGGCGGCCGAAGTGAAGGCCATCGCCGACCGCGTCCTGTGGCTCGACGGCGGGCGTGTGGCCGCTTTGGGCGACCCCGAGCGCGTGGTCGGCAGGTATCTCGCGGCCATGGCGGAAAGGGACTCCCGCTACCAGAGCCGGCGCGGAGGGGCCAATCGGACAAGCGAAGCCCAAGGCGCCCCGGGTGCGGACGAACTGGTCGATACCATTCCCAACATCGACCGCCGCCACGGCGACGGCCGCGCGGAAGTGCTGGGCATCGGGGTCTTCGACGAACAGGGCCAGCCGCTCCATCTGCTGGAACCGCTCGCGCGCATCCAGGTGCGCATGAGCGTCCGCGCCAGGGAGAAAGTCGCGCGCCCCATCGCCGGCTTCCTGATGCGCAACCAGTTGGGCATGGATTTTTCGGGGACCGACACCGCGCGCGAGGGCTGCGCTATCGCGCCCATGGAGGCCGGCGACGTTTGCACGGTGAGTTTCCATATCGACCTGCCGGAACTCTATCCCGCGGCGTTCTCGTTTTCTCCGTTCATCGCCGATGGCTCCCTGACGAACCACGCGGTATGCGATTGGATCGATAACGCCGTGACGCTGCAGATGGCGCGTTCCGCGGGTCAGGTTTACGGCTACGTACATCTGCCGTGCCGCGTGGAAGTCCATGCGCCGGCCGTTGGAGAGACCCATTGACCGAGTTCACCGGCGAGCGAGCGATTCCGGGGGAGGTGGACGCCGATCTGCTGAACGAGCACGTCGGCCGGTACCTGTTCGCCGCCCGTCTGGCCCGTGGAAAGCGCGTTCTGGACGCCGGCTGCGGCGCCGGCTACGGTTCCGCGGAGTTGGCCCGGACGGCCCAGTCCGTGGTCGGTTTGGACCGCGCTCCCGAGGCGGTGGATTTCGCCCGTGCGCACTACCAGCTTCCCAACCTATTCTTTGCGCGAGCCTCCTGCGCGGCCCTGCCACACCCCGCCGGCGCTTTCGATCTGGTGGTGGCGTTCGAAGTCATCGAACATCTGGAGGATTGGCGCGAGTTTCTGCTGGAAGCCCGGCGCGTGCTCGCTCCTACCGGCCAATTCATCGTTTCCACGCCCAACAAGCTCTGTTACACCGAATCGCGCGGCGCGGCGGGCGCCAACCCGTTCCACGTGCACGAGTTCGAGTTCGAGGAGCTGCGCGGCGAGTTGACGCGCATCTTCCCGCACGTTTCCATGTTTCTCGAGAACCATGTGGAGGGCCTGGCGTTCCAACCGGACGCGCCCGATAGCGCCGTGGAAGTGCGTGTGGATGCGGACCGGACGGCGCCGGCCGATGCGCATTTCTTCGTGGCGGTCTGCGCCCACCGGCCCCAGCTTGGCCACCCTACCTTCGTCTACGTGCCGGCCGCGGCCAACCTGCTCCGCGAACGCGAGCGGCACATCGCGCTGTTGGAGAGCGAGCTCTCTACAAAGAACGAATGGCTCGCCGAATCGGAGCGCCAGCGCGAGACGCTGCAAGAAGCGCTCCGCGGCCAGAGGGTGGAACTGGAGCGCAGCAATCGCTGGGCGGAAGAACTCGACCGCGAGGTGCAGGAACGGCGCGCGCTTGTGACGCAATTGCAAGGGGAACTGGAGCGGAGCAATCGCTGGGCGGAAGAACTGAACCGCATCGTGGAAGAAGGGCGCGCCGGCATCACGCAATTGCAGGGGGAACTGGAGCGAAGCAATCGTTGGGCGGAAGAACTTGACCGCGAGGTGCAAGAACGGCGCGCTCGAATACTGGAGTTGCAGGCGGAGCTGGCTCGGGAGCAAGACAGCGCGCGCACGATGGCCGAAGGCTACCAGGCTGTAGTGGCGGAGTTGGAAGCGGAGCTTGTCCGGCGCGCGGCGTGGGCTAATGGGCTGCAAGACGACGTGCGGAGGCTGGAAGAGCAATTGCACAGCATCCGTTCGTCGGCATGGGTCAAGTTAGGCCGGAAGATCCGTATGGGGCCGGCTGTCTGAAATGGCCCTGTTGAAGCGAGTTCTGCTGCCCCTTCCGCTACTGCTGGTTTCGCCCTTCCTGATGGCCATTGCGGCCGTGACGCTGGCGATTGTCGATTTGGCATGGCGCATTTGGGGCGCGAGGCGAGCCGGGACGGCCCCCGTGGATTCGGGCCAGGTGAACCCGGTCCCGTCCGCCGCCTCCGTGGTGATTCCCAACTGGAACGGCAAGGACCTGCTCGAAAAGTATCTGCCCTCGGTAATCGAAGCCCTGGCCGGCAACCCCGACAACGAAATCGTGGTGGTCGATAACGGTTCCACGGATGGTAGCGCGGAGTACCTCACGGCCGCATTCCCGTGGGTCAAGGTGGTCACGCTCCCCGGCAACCTCGGCTTCGGCGGCGGTTCCAACGCGGGCATACGCGCGGCCGCCAACGACGTGGTGGTGCTGCTGAACAGCGACATGCGGGTGGCGCCGGATTTTCTAGCCCCGCTCCTGGCAGGCTTCAGCGATCCCGGCGTATTCGCGGTTTCCTGTCAGATTTTCTTCGCGGATCCCGGCAAGCTTCGCGAGGAAACCGGACTGACGCAAGGCTACTGGCGGGACGGAAACCTGCGCGTGCGCCATCGCATCGACCCCGCCATCGACGATCTCTTTCCGTGCTTCTACGGCGGCGGCGGCTCCTCGGCGTTCGACCGCCGCAAGTTCCTGGAGCTGGGCGGTTTCGATCCGCTGTTCGAGCCGTTCTACCTGGAAGACGCCGACCTCGGCTACATGGCCTGGAAGCGCGGCTGGAAGGTGCTCTACCAGCCGCGCAGCGTGGTGTATCACGAGCACCGCGGCACCATCGGCAAGAACTTCGGCGGCGACCGGATCGAGGCCGTGCTGAAGAAGAATTACGTGCTGTTCTGCTGGAAGAACATCCACGAATGGCGGCGGCTGGCGGCGCACTTCTTATTCGCCTTGGCCGGAGCCCCGCTCTCCGCGGTATTCGGCGATGTTCCGTTGCGGCCGAACGCGGCGGCGCTATGGCGCGCGTTCCGGCAATTGCCGCAAGCGGCGCGCTCGCGGTGGCGCGCTCGCAGCCTGGCCGCGGTAACCGATACGGAGGCCTTCCGGCGCCCGCTGGGAGGCTACTGCCGCGACCGTTTCGCGGCCATGGAAACCGAGCCCGAACGGTTGCGGGTGCTCTTCGTTTCGCCCTATCCGATCGCTCCGCCGGTGCACGGCGGCGCCGTGTTCATGTACCAGACGCTGCGCGAGCTGGCGCAACTCGCTGAAACCCACGTGATCGCCCTGTTGGACTGGCCCCGGCAGGCCAGGGACAACGAAGAATTGCGCGAGTTTTGCGCCTCGGCGGAATCGCTCGTGCGTCCCGCCGCCGAGATGGCCGAGACGGGGTATCGCCTGCCTTACGCAGTACGGGAAGTCGCCATCGACGACCTGGAGTGGCTCATCCACCGCCAGCTTTACCGCAAGCGCATCGACGTGCTGCAACTCGAATATACGCCCATGGCCCAGTATCGGGGCGCCTACGGGCGCATCGCCGTGGCGCTCTTCGAGCACGACGTCTATTTCCAGTCGGTGGGCCGCGGTCTGGGCAGCCCATTCGGCCAGTTCGACGGTCTGAAGGCGCGGTTCGAATACCTGCGCGCGCTGCATTACGAGTTGCGCACGCTTCCCCAACTCGACCGGGTGCAGGTCTGCACTTCCGCCAACGGCGAGTACCTGCTCTCGTTTCTCCCCAAGCTCAAGCCGAAACTGCGCGCGGGCTTGCGCGCCGGAATCGACGCCGCGCGCTACAGCTTCCGCCCGCGCGGCCGCGAGCCGCTGACCATGCTCTTCCTGGGCAGCTTCAAGCACGCTCCCAACCGCGCCGCGCTCGATTGGTTTCTCCGCCGGGCGATGCCACTCATCCTGGCGCGGCAGCCGGAGGCGCGGCTGGCCGTGGCGGGCTCCGATCCGCCGCCGGCTCACGGTCTGGCCGGCCAGGCGGGGCGCATCGAGATCCTCGGAAATGTGGAAGACGTCCGCGAGCCGTTGGCGCGCTACGCCGTGTTCGTCTGCCCGATACTCAGCGGATCGGGCGTGCGCGTGAAGCTGTTGGAGGCTTTTGCGGCGGGCATCCCGGCGGTCTCCACGACGATCGGCGCCGAGGGACTGGCGCGCCGCCAGGGCGAGTTCTGCCTCTTGGCGGACCGTCCCTCGGAGTTCGCGGAGCGCGTGCTGGAGCTTTTCGAGAATCCCGAAAAAGGCGCCGAAATGGCGGCCCGCGCGCGCGCCGAAGTGGAGGCCAATTGGGCCATGGCGGCCATCACCCGCAAACTGGTGGAAAGTTACCGGGAGGTGGTTCGGGAAAAACGCTGCGGGAGCCCGGCGCCTACTTCTTTTTCAGATCGTGCATGAGCCGGCTTACAATGTCGGAGGCCGTGCGATCCAACTGGCTGGCGGTGGAATTCTTGGGGAGTTCGAACGTGGACCACAGCACTTCGCGGGACTTGGCGTTCACCAGGAAGAAGGTTCCCTTTCCACGGCCGAAGGTGGATGTGAGCGAAGGGTTATCAAGCTTGTTCATGGCCAACGGTTGCTTCTTGGCGTCTTTATCTTCTTTCCCTTCGGCGGCGGGTTGGGCGATGGGAGCGATCTCGTCGAGCGAAGAGTTCAACGCCGCGCCGATGCGGTCCGTCAGAACGGCGTCCGCCAGTTTGGGATCGGACACCACCTGGAAGGTGTGTTCGCCGGCCAGCCGGTTCGCCAGGAACTGGTCCATCCCTTGCGACATCGGCATGACGTACACCGAGTGCACAGCCAGCGAATCCGCCCCGAAGAGCAAGGCGCCGGAGCAGGACAGCAGGAGGAATAACCGCTTCATCGCTTTCATGATATCAACCGGTCCCCAAGGATTAATGACGCCGGGCGGCGAGGAAAAGTCTGAGTGGGCTGTTGTGGGGCAACGGGCATGAGCATCAGCGCCATCGTACCGGTTTGGAACGGCCGCGAGTTGTTGGAGCGGTTGTTGGTTACGCTCGATTCGCAAACCGAACCCGCCGCGGAAGTGCTGGCCGTGGACAACGGCTCCACCGACGGTGCGGCGGAGCTGGCCCGCAGCCGCGGCGCCCGCGTGATTCCGATGGGCCGCAACACCGGTTTCGCTCCGGCCGTCAATCGCGGAATTCGGGAGAGCCATGGAGAGTGGATCGCGGTGCTCAACAGCGATGTGGAGCTGGCCCCCGATTACTTTGCGGCCCTGCTGGCTTCGGCGGCCGCGCGGGATGCATGGTTCGCGACGGGGAAGATTCTGGCGGTCGGGTCCCAGGACCGCCTAGATGGCACGTTCGACTTGATGTGCCGCGGCGCCACCGCCTGGCGCAGTGGCAGCGGGCGCGCCGACGGACCCGCGTTCTCCAGCCCACGGGCGATCTGGTCGGCGCCGTGGACCGCCGCTCTGTTTCGAGCGGAACTGTTCCGGCGGGTCGGCCTGCTGGAGGAAAGCTTCGAATCGTACCTGGAGGATGTGGATTTCGGCCTGCGGTGCGCGCTCGATGGCTTCGCGGGGATCTACGAGCCGTCCGCCGTGGCGTGGCATCGGGGGAGCGCCGCTCTGGGAACGTGGCATCCGGAGACCGTGCGCCGGATGGCGCGCAACCAGGTCTGGTTGGTGGCGCGCCACTATCCCGCCCCCGTTCCGCCGCGCTATTGGTGGCCGATTTTGGCGGCCCAAGCCCTGTGGGGCTGCGTCGCCTTGCGGCACGGCGCCGGGACGGCCTGGTTCCGTGGAAAATGGCAAGGGCTGCGCGGCTTTTCCCAGGCGCGCACGCAACTGGCGCGGCGGGACGACGCAACCCGCCTGGACGATCTATTGTGGGCGAACGAACGGACGATATACGAGATGCAATCGGCCGCCGGCTTCGATTTTTACTGGCGGATGTACTTTCTTCTGACCCATGGTGAGGCAAAGTGACACATGGCGGACATCGGGATCGTCATCGTCACGTACTTTTCGGAAGCCGAAATCGGGCCCTGTTTAGACGCCGTTCTGGGCTCCGGAGCGGATGTGGTAGTGGTCGATAACGCCTCGCGCGACGGTACCATAGCGGAGGTGGCGCGGCGGGGCGTTCAGTTGATCGCGAACACGACGAACCTGGGGTTCGCGGCAGCCGTGAATCAGGGCGTAAAGGTATTGAAATCCGCATATGTGCTGCTGCTGAACCCGGACGCGATCCTCCAGAAGGGGCTGGAGCGGCTTCGGGAGGCGTGCGATCTTTCCGGGGCCGCCGGGGCGGGCGGGCGGCTGGTCGATTCCGGCGGCCAACCGCAAGTCGGTTTCATGACGCGCGCGTTGCCGACTCCGGCCGCCCTGATTATGGAAGCATTATTGCTTAACCGAATCTGGCCTGATAATCCGGTGAACCGGCGGTATCGCGCACTGGGCCTCGATACTTCAAGGCGCGCGGTGGTGGAACAGCCAGCCGGGGCCTTCCTGATGATTCGCCGGGCGTTGTGGGAGGAATTGGGCGGCTTCGACGAAGGTTTTCGGCCGATCTGGTTTGAGGACGTGGATTTTTGCCGAAGGGCGATGGACCGGGGGTATATCCTGTACTACGAGCCGGAGGCGGTAGCTTTGCATACGGGCGCACATTCCATCTCGAAGATTGCAGTGGAGTTGCGACGAGTTTACTGGTACTCTAATTTAATCAGGTACGCCGCCAAGCACTTTTCGTCCGCCGAATTTCGGGCGGTATGCCTGGCGGTGTTTTCCGGCGCGCTTGTAAGGGCGATTGCGGAATCCGCCGTCGAGCGGAGCTTAAAGCCCCTGGCCGCTTATTGGATGGTTGCACGGCTCGCCAGCCGGTGTTTGGTTCTCGGCTGGAGAGATGAAGTGGTTTTGCAGGGCCCAAACGAGTAGGCTTTTGTGCGAATGTTCCGGGGATGTGCATGGCTCAAAACGACTTCGTCTCGGTCACGATAGTTACGTATAACAGCGGCCGCTTCATCAAGCGCTGCCTGGAATCGGTACTCGCCCAGAGATATCCGCTCAAGGAAGTCATTGTAGTGGACAACGGCTCCACGGATGGCACGGTGGATATTCTCGAACAGTTCGAGGACCGCTGCCACATTTACTACAACGACGATAACCTCGGCTTTGCGGCGGCGCAGAACCAGGCCATCAAGCTATCGAACGGAGACTGGGCGCTGACGCTGAACCCCGACGTCCTCCTGCTGCCCAACTTCATTCAGGCGCTGGTGGACGCGGGACAGTTCGATTCCTCGATCGGTTCGGTGTGCGGGAAGCTGCTGACCATGTCATCGCACTTCGAGATTCCCGCGCTCCCGGTGGTGGATTCCACGGGCATCTACTTCAATCCCATGCTGCGGCACCTGGACCGGGGCAGCCAGGAAGTGGATAACGGGCACTACCTGCAATACGAGTACGTCTTCGGGGCCACGGCGGCGGCCGCCCTGTACCGCCGCGCGATGATCGAGGACGTCTCGCTGGGCGGCGAGTTTTTCGATACGGATTTCTTCGTGTACCGGGAGGACGCGGACGTCGCCTGGCGCGCGCAGTTGATGGGTTGGCGGTGTCTCTACGTGCCTTACGCGCGCGGCTATCACGTGCGCAAAGTGCTGCCCGGCAACCGGCGCGCGCTGCCTCCCGAGATCAACATGCACTCGGTGAAGAACCGCTTCCTGATGCGCATCAAGAACATTTCCGGGGATCTGTACGGGCGCAACTGGCTTTCCATCACCACGCGCGACTGCGTGGTGGTAATGTGCTGCCTCCTTTGGGAGCACACCTCTCTGAAGGCCTTCTGGCTTCTGGCGAAGAACCTGAAACGGGTCCTGGCCAAGCGCCGCTTGATACAGGCCCGGACGCGCGTGGATAGCCAGTACATCGCAAGCTGGTTCCAATACGCGCCGGTGAGCAAGCGGGCCCCCAAGAAGATGGTCCGTGTGCTCTCGCGTTCCGAAATCGCCAGGACTTAGGGCGGCGCGCGGCCGATGCGTATCGCCATTGCCGGCACGCGAGGCATACCGGCCAACTACGGCGGATTCGAGACGTTCGCGGAAGAACTTGCAACCCGTTTGGCGGCGCGCGGTCACGACGTCACGGTCTACTGCCGCGAGCGGCATCCGGCAGGGCTTTACCGGGGCGTACGCCTCTTATACCTTCCCACCATTCGCCACAAGTATTTCGAGACCCTGGCGCACGCGTTGGTTTCGACCCTCCACCTGTTGGCGCATCCAGTGGACGCGGCGCTTTATTGCAACGGCGCCAACGCCATCTTCACGATTTTTCCGCGTATTTTCGGCATGCCGGTGGCGCTCAATGTGGACGGCATCGAACGTACGCGCAAGAAATGGAACCGGCTCGCCAAGGCGTGGTATCTAGCGTCCGAGTTCCTGGCCACCTTCTGTCCCACGGTAGTGGTAACGGACGCGCTGACCATCCGCAATTACTATCGCGACCGCTATGGCAAGGACAGCGTCTTCATTCCCTACGGCGCGGAGACCGGCAAGACCGCCGGCAGCGGCGCGGTGACCGGGTTAGGCCTGGAGCCGGGACGGTATTTCCTCTACGTAAGCCGCTTGGAGCCCGAAAACCGGGCGCTGGAGGTGCGGGAAGCGTTCGAGAAGACGAACACGACTATGAAACTGGCGCTGGTCGGCGACGCTCCCTACGCGCGCGATTATATTCGCCGCGTGCGCGACACCGAAGACGAGCGCATCGTCATCCCCGGCGCGATCTACGGCGAGGGATACCGCGAGTTGGGCTCGCACTGCTTCGCCTACATCCACGCCACGGAGGTGGGCGGCACGCATCCGGCGCTCATCGAAGCCATGGGCCGCGGCGCGCTGGCGCTCTACCGCAACACGCCGGAGAACGAGGAAGTGGCGGGCGGCGCGGGTATCCCGTTCGAGCCGGACGAATTGACGGCGAAGATGGAACAGGCGTTGGCGATGCCCGAAGAAGAGCGCGCGGCCTTGTGCGAGAAAGCCATGGCCCGCGTGCGCGAGCGATATTCGTGGGACGCGGTGACCGACGAATACGAGCGGTTGCTGCGCGGGATGGCGTCAGGCGGGCATGCTGCAACCGCTCTCTGACGTTCGCGGCTCGGAATCGGGCTGGTCGGCGCGCGGCGAGGGCGGGGCGGTGCCTGCCCTAGCTTGCGGGAGGGCTTGCGGCGGATCGAGGAGAACGAACCCAATTGGAGGGGCGGCGGGGGACGCTTCCACCACCTCCGTTTCTTCGGCCCGGCGTTCTTTCTGCGCACGGCGCAATTCGGTTAGGGCGCGGAAGTAGCTTCGCTCGGCGGACGCCAACTGACGGAAGACCGATTGCAGGATTCTCGCCCCTGTGACATCGTCCGCGAATGCGGTGGCGGGCCCGGAAGGCGCATCCGATTCGGCGGAAGCGGCGGACGCCGTCATCAGCACGCGGTAGAGTTGGGCCTCGACGCGGGTGTAACGGCGGCGATTCCAGTCGGCCGCAACGATGGTTTCGACCAGGTAGCCTTCGAGGGGCCCTTGGGGATTGAGCTGGCGGTGGTAGTCGCCGGCCAGGGCTTCCAATTCAGCGGGATCTTCACCGGGGATCACCCGGGAGCGGGCTTCGATGCCGTATGTCAGGGCGTTGAAGCGGGAGACGGCCTTACCTTCCTCGGAGCGAGGACCGGTGGACCGTTGCGCGTTGAGGCGATTTGCGGCGAGTTGTGCGACGGATGCCATATGCGATTCCAGATTAGCGGTCGCGCGGAGTGGATCCAGGGAGGTGGCGCCGGTAAGAGCTTGATAAGATGGGGCAAAATATTTTTAATTTTTGGTGATTCAACTACACGGCCCCCAACGGGGGCCGTCACCGGGACGGATGAAAAAGCGTTCCCGGCGGGCGATTTAATTGTGAGATGGCTGCAAACACCAGACTTACGCGCGCGAAAAGCGAATTTCGCCGGAATTTTGAGGGCTTTGGGGGGCCCGTTTGGTGTCCGTCGTCACTTCGCCTTCAGCCTGCTACCGGTGCTGAATGACCCTCCCGTCCGGGCACTCACATGGCGTCACACATCCCGGCCGACGGAGTGTCCTTGTTTGCGCCGTCTCCGCGCGCCTCCGCCACACACCGACACGGTACGGCATCCAGTGATTGCGCGATGCGGCCCCGAACGACGTCGCTGTGCCCGCGATTTGCGACATGGTGCGGGCCGCTCGAAATGCTCGTCATCGACCATGTCGAAAAAGATCCCACCGCGAATTAGAGGCTCCATTCTCTCAAGTCTGTGCAAAAAAACTCTTGACGCATGCACACTTCCGCAATAGAATCTACAACAGGTATAGTAAATTGCTATGGCGCAACCTAAGCTATCCAAACTGGAACTGCGAATCATGGAGGCCCTGTGGACCCTCGGCCCATCCTGCATTCGG
>OBLW0100001024.1_pt1 | contig 24126 bp, 19 predicted proteins | sample 1520161 | NCBI WGS metagenome assembly OBLW01 (sample SAMEA3539309, study PRJEB22396) | soil metagenome | biome: tundra; feature: field; material: soil | place: USA | collected 2010-05 | depth 0.15 m | reverse complement strand
TGCTCTTCCGATCTCTGTCGTCAGCAAGCCACCCGGCCACGAACCAGGGCCGGCGACGAACCCGGGCTGCACGAGCATCGAACCTGGCCCGCGAGGACGGCAACCCCGAAGAAAGCCGAGCAGAAGTTGCCCGTGGACGGTCACGTTTGCCTCGACTGCCGTGCGGGCTCAAACCAGGTCCTGTCCCTGAGCGGCCGACTTGGCCTCACCCAACAGGCGCAGGATCTCCGGACCGATCATGGTGACGTCACCTGCTCCGACGGTCAGCACCAGATCGCCCGCCTTGGCGATCTGGACCACGAGAGGGGCGACCTCAGACCAGGACGGCACGAAACGCACGTTCTCCCCCTCGGGGGTTTGGGCGCCGTGAGTTAGCTGGTCGGTTATCAGTGCTCCGCTCACTCCCGGCATCGGGTCCTCGCGCGCGGCATACACGTCCATGACGATGATGACATCTGCTGGCGACAGGGCAGTCGCCAGCTCTGCCGCGAAGTCGCGGGTCCTTGAGTAGAGATGGGGCTGGAACACCACGATGAGCCGTCCTGGAGCGGCCAGCACCAAAGCCGTCTCGATCACTGCCGTTACCTTGCCTGGGTTGTGTGCGTAGTCGTCCACAACCCTCACACCAGCCACCTCGCCCTTGGGCTCGAACCTGCGGCGGGTACCGGTAAAGCCGGCTAGTCCCTGTAGGACTCGGTCGGGATCTTGCCCCAGCCCTGCGGTGGCGGCCACAAACGCGGCGGCTGCGTTGAGCAGGTTGTGTCGGCCCGGTATGCTGAGGTCAAGGCGGCCGAGGACCGCGCCGACGACCCCCGGCCCCGTCAACCGCGCATGCGCGTGCATCCCGACACCGCCCACGTCGGTGAGCCGCACGTCAGCATCCGCCGCCAGGCCGTAGGTGACCACCCGGGTGCCTGCCGCCCTGGCCGTGTCACGCAGGTCGCGGGATCCCTGGTCGTCCGCACATGTCACGAGCAGGCCGTCCGGCTGCACGGTAGCAACGAACTTCGCGTAGGCGCCTTGGACCGCCTCAAAGGTTCCGTAGAAGTCGAGGTGGTCAGGCTGCACGTTGGTCACAATGGCGACCTCGGGCCGATAGACCAGGAACGACCCGTCGCTCTCATCGGCTTCGGCCACGAAAATCTCACCAGTGCCCTGGTGCGCGTTGGTGCCATGCTTGGCAAGCTCGCCACCGACAGCGAAGGACGGGTCGACTCCGCATTGCTGCAGTGCAACCACCAGCATCGACGTCGTCGTGGTCTTGCCGTTGGCGCCGGCGACAGCGACCCGCCGCAGACCCTGCATCACCGATGCCAGGGCCTGAGATCGATGAAGCACGCGAAGCCCGCGCGAGCGGGCCTCGCGCAGCTCAACGTTGTCCTCGCGAATGGCAGAGGAGATCACGACTGTGTCAGCGTCGCCGAGATTGGCGGCGTCGTGGCCGATGTGGACCTGCGCCCCCTCAGTGACCAGAGCCGAGAGAACGAGGGACTTCTTGGCGTCGGAGCCACTGACCGACAGTCCCCGAGCCAGCATCACTCTGGCAACACCGGACATTCCCGCGCCACCGATCGCAATGAAATGGACCGAACCCAGACTGCTGGCGGCAGGGACCTCTGCGGTGAAGTCGAAACGGCGGTTGGACCCGTTGGCGCCATAGGCGTACGGCGATCGCGCCCGCACGTCCTTGGGTGTCGAGGAACTCATCGGGTATTCCGGGAGTCCGCAGCAATAGCAACCAGATCAGCCAACCGCTCGTCCGCCTCACGCTCCCCTACCGTGGCCGCGGCATCCGCCATCTCGGCGATCCGCGGCCCATCGCACACCAACCGGACCAAGACCTGGTCGACCCACTGGGGCGTCAGGCTTGAGTCGTCGACCAGGATGCCGCCACCGGCAGCGACAACATCAGCGGCGTTGAGACGCTGCTCACCGTTGCCAATCGGCAAGGGCACGTAGACCGCGGGCAACCCGACCGCGGTCAGCTCGCATACCGTGTTGGCCCCGGAGCGGGCGACCACGAGGTCGGCCACGGCATAGGCCAGGTCCATCCGGTCGACATAGCCAACAACAACGTACGGCGGCCCGGCCACGGTCGAGTCGTGCACGAACTCCTTGCCCAGTCCACTGATGTGCAACACCTGTACGCCGTGTGCACGCAGAGAGTCAACTCGTGAGGCGAAAGCCGCATTCAGGCGCTGCGCTCCCAGCGACCCCCCGGTGACCAGCAGCGTCGGATGGTGGTCCTCGAGCCCGAAATCTGCCAGCGCTTGCCGACGGCTCGCTGCGCGGTCCAGCCGCGCGATCTCGCGCCGCAACGGCATACCAATGACTCTGGAGTGCGGCAGGGACGTTGAGGCGAATGTGGTTGCAACATACGGGGTCATCCGGGCACCCAGTCTGTTCGCCAGACCCGGCCGGGCGTTCTGTTCGTGGACGACGATAGGGATGCCTCGCTTGCGGGCAGCCAGATAAGCCGGCGTCGATACGTACCCGCCAAAACCCACCACAACCTCAGGGGCTGTTTCGTCGATGGCTGCACCAGCCGCATCGACAGCCGCCTTGAGCGCGCCGGGCAGGCGCACGAGCGCACCTCCGGCTTGACGCGGGAAGGCCACCTTGGGAATGGTTCGCAGGTCGTACCCGCGAGCCGGTACGAGCCGCTGTTCGAGACCTGTCCGGGTGCCCAGAGCAGTCACCCTCATATCAGGGTCACGGCGGCGCAGGCAGTCAGCGAGAGCCAGAAGCGGCGACACGTGCCCAGCCGAACCGCCACCGGCCAGGAGCACCGAGGACAGTCTCGGGCCAGCGGTCATGACCTGCGACCTCGGCGCGTGGCCATGACCGCGAGCGAGCGGCGTACCACGCCGGGCCGGGCCGCAAGGGCCTCGCGACAACCCGGCTCATTGCGCGCAAAGGACAGCAACATACCCAAGGCAAACAGTGTTGCCATCAAGGCTGACCCTCCACTAGAGACCAAGGGCAGCGGAACACCAATGACCGGCAACAGTCCGATCACCGAGCCGATGTTGATGGCGGCTTGGGCGAGGATCCAGACCATCACCCCACCGGTGGCGACTCGGACGAAGAAGTCATCGCTGCGCAGGACCAGCCGGTAGCACGAGAAGGCCAGCAGCCCGAAGAGCCCGATGATGACCAATGTGCCTGGCAGACCCAGCTCCTCCCCGATGATGGCAAAGATGAAGTCGTTGTGAGCCTCGGGCAGCCACGACCATTTCTCCCTGCTGGCACCCAGGCCAACACCCCACCAGCCTCCGTCGGCAAGAGCATACTGACCGTGGATCGTCTGAAAACACTTGGTAGGGTCCGTGCACCCGGCCAGCCACGAGTGGATACGGCCCATCCGGTTGGGACTGGTCAATGCCATGGTCGCGGCCAACGCCGCCGAACCTGCTCCGGCGACCAAGAACATCCGCGCCGGTACGCCGGCCACGAACAGCATCCCGGCGAGGATAGCCAGGAGCACCAGACTGGTGCCGAGGTCGCCACCTCCCAGCACCAGAAGCAACAGCAGCCCGCCAGCAGGGAATACCAGCGGCACAGTCACGTGCGTGAACTTGTTCAGGTTGTGTCGTTTCTTGGTCAACACCGTGGCGCCGAACAGGACCAGCGCGATCTTGGCAAACTCAGAAGGCTGAACCTGCTGACCGGCGATATGGATCCAGTTGCGGTTGCCGTTTACCCGCACACCCAGGCCCGGCACGAAGACCAGGGACTGAAGGACGATGGCGGCCGCCAGCATCGGCACCGACAACCGCTTCCAGGTCTTCAGCGAAAGCCGGTTCGCCACGAAAGCGCCGATGACGCCAATGACCGCGTATCGCAGTTGGGCGAAGAAGACCGTGAAGGACGAGTTGGTGGCCTGGTAGGACGTCACGCTCGATGCGGACAGCACCATGACCAGCCCGATAATGACCAGCATCGCGGTCGCGCTGAGAAGCAGATAGTAGGTGGTGACCGGAGACTCGAGGCGTTCCAGCCAAGGCATTGCCCTACGCCAGGGGGAGGAACCAGCCGATTCCGGGGTTGAGCCTGGGGCTGCCGGCGAGCCGGGCCACTGCGAGGTGGTGCTCACGCCGTGGGCCCTTCGTGTCGGCTCGCATAGCGGTGCACCGCCTCAGCGAATGCGTCGCCACGGGCGCCATAGTTGGCGAACATGTCCATTGACGCGCCAGCCGGTGCGAGCAGGACCACATCGCCGGGCCGTGCCAGGTCGCCGGCACGAGCCACCACCAGATCCATGACTCCAGTGTCTGTGTCGGGCACGTCCACCACCGGGACATCTGGTGCGTGTCGCATCAGCGCCCCGGCGATCTGCTCACGGTCGGCCCCGATCAGGACCACGCCGCGCAGTCGTCCAGCAACCGAATGGACCAGAGCATCGACATCTGCGCCCTTGAGCAGCCCCCCGGCGATCCACACGACGTGCTCGAAAGCAGCCAGCGAGGCAGCGGCGGCGTGGGGGTTGGTGGCCTTGGAGTCGTCGACGAAGCGCACGCCGCCCACGGTTGCAACCTCGGCGATCCGATGGGGGTCGGGTACAAAAGCGCGTAGGCCGTCACGCACTGACACAGGACCGACACCGTAGGCACGTGCCAGAGCGGCCGCTGCCAGGGCATTGGCCACATTGTGTGGTGCCACGGTCGCCGAGTCGCGCCGCAGGTCTGCCAGGGTGGCCAGCTCGGCGGCTGATGTCCTGCGCTGCTCGACGAATGCCCGGTCGGCCAGCACGTCGTCGACCAGCCCGAGCATGGACGGGCCCGGAATGCCAAGGGTGAAGCCAATGGCGCGACAGCCCTGCACGACGTCGGCGTCTATGACCATCTGCTCCGTGGCCGGGTCCTGCACGTTGTAGACGCAGGCGATCTGGGTGCCTGCGTACACCTTGGCCTTGGCCAGGCGGTACTGCTCCAGGGACCCATGCCAGTCGAGGTGGTCGGGCGCGAAGTTCAGGCAGGCTGAGGCCACGGGTGCAATCGACCTCTGCCAGTGCAGCTGGAAGCTGGACAGCTCGACGGCCAGCACGTCATACGGATCAGGGTGCAGTACCGCCTCGAGCAACGGCGTGCCCACGTTCCCCGCGCTGGTCGCGCGCAGCCCCGCGGCGCGCAGGATGCACGTGAGCATCTTGACCGTCGTCGTCTTGCCGTTGGTGCCGGTGATCGTGATCCAGGGCGCCGCGCCGAACTCCGCACGCATACGCCAGGCGAGCTCGACCTCGCCCCAGACCGGTATGGCTCTTGCGGCCGCGGCCAGGAGCAGGGGGTGGTCGGGCCGGAAGCCGGGCGAGGTCACGACGAGCTCTGTGCCCTCGGGCACGTCAAGCAGGTGCTCGGGCCCCAGACGGACGTCCACGTCCAGGATCTGCAAAATCTGGGCGCGTTCGTTGATGGCAGCGGTGGCGTCGGCGCTGACCACCGTGACGGTGGCACCGCGCTCCGAGAGCGCGTCAGCGGCCGCGAACCCGCTGATACCTAGCCCAGTGACCAGGACGCGCAGCGAGGACCAGTCGGCGTCGCGGTGTGTGAGGTTATGCAACCCCTGGCGCGGTTCGTAGCTCGGGTCGAACTCTTCAGAACTCTTCACTCTTGGCTCACCCTGATCCGACAACCCACTCTGCATAGAAGACACCGAGACCCACTGCGACGAACAACCCGGCAATGATCCAGAACCGTATGACGATAGTGATCTCGTCCCAGCCCGCCAGCTCGAAATGGTGTTGGAGCGGGGCCATTCTGAAGACTCGGTTGCCGGTCAGCTTGAAGTAGCCGACCTGAATGATCACCGAGAGCGTGATGATGACGAACAGGCCACCGAGGATCACGATGAGAAGCTCCGTGCGGGTGGTGATGGCCAGCCCGGCCATGGCGCCGCCGAGAGCCAGCGACCCCGTGTCGCCCATGAAGATCTTGGCCGGAGAGGCGTTCCACCACAGGAATCCGAAGCAGGAGCCCATGAGAGCGGCGGCCACCAATGCCAGGTCGTGCGGGTCGCGGACCTCATAACAGTTGACGCCCGGGTTGCTCTGGCAGTTCTGGTTGAACTGCCAGATGGCGATCAGGACATAAGCGCCGAACACCATCACGCTGGTGCCCGTTGCCAGCCCGTCTAGGCCGTCGGTGAGATTCACGCCGTTGCTGGTGCCGGCGATCATCAGGTTGGCCCAGAGCACGAACAAGATCGTTCCGAGCAACGTGCCGGCGAAGGCGAAGTTGATGTTCGTGTCTCGGACGAAGGACACGAACGGCACCGCAGCAGTGCGGAACCGGCTGTTGGGGAACTGCAGCGCGAGGCCGGCGAAGACCACCGCCACCAGGGTCTGCCCGGCGAGCTTCTGCTTGGTGCGCAACCCCAGGCTGCGCTGTTTGGAGATCTTGATGTAGTCGTCGAGGAAGCCCACGACCCCCAGACCGGTCATCAGGAAGAGCACGAGCATCCCGCTGACCGTCAGCGGAGTCAGGGTCAGCAGGTGCGCACCGACGTAGGCCACAAGCGTGGCCGCGATGATCAGCGCACCACCCATGGTGGGGGTGCCGCGCTTGGTGTGGTGGGAGGTCGGTCCGTCGTCGCGGATGAACTGGCCATACCCCCGCCGGACCAGGAACTTGATGAACAACGGAGTACCAAACAGCGACACCACGAGCGAAATGAGCCCGGCCAGCAGCACAGCCTTCACGAAAGAATCTCCGAACCGGCGTCCTCAAGCAGACGATCTCCGAGCCAGCGCAGCCCCGCATCACGACTGGACTTGACCAGCACGACGTCACCGGGGGCCAGGTGCTGGCGGAGCAGTTCGAAGGCTGCTTCGGTGTCCGGGACCCAGATCGGGGCCCCGGCGCTCGGATCGCTCGAGTTCTCGTCATGGGCACCATCGTCGATCGGCTGGGTGCCTGGACCGACGGCGACCAGACGCGAGACACCAAGACGGACGGCAAGTCGGCCCACGGCGTCGTGCTCTGCGGCCGACTCGGGCCCCAGCTCAAGCATCTGACCCAGCACAGCCCAGGTCCGCCGGCCGTGACCCATGGCCACAAGTGCCTTGAGCGCTGCGCGCATCGAGTCGGGGTTGGCGTTGTATGCATCATTGACGATCGTGACGCCATCGGCCCGCTCGTGGACTTCCATCCGCCATCGACTCAGCGGGCGCGCGTCTCCCAGGGCGGTGGCAACGTCAGCTAACGGCATACCGACTGCCAGCGCGACTGCTGCCACAGCCAGGGCGTTGCCGACATAGTGCTGTCCGTGGAACCTGAGGACAACCGGGGCGGTGCCCTGGTCGGTGACCAAGGTGAAGGACGCACGGCCCTGCGGGTCCAGAGAGATATCCAGCGCCCGGACCGCTGCCTCGAGCGACTCCCCCACCCCTATGACGCGTGCCGAGGTCTGACTGGCCATACCCCAGACAATCGGGTCATCGGCGTTGAGGACGGCGAACCCGCTTGAAGGCAAGGCCCGGACAAGCTCGGCCTTAGCCTTTCCGATGGCCTCACGAGAGCCGAACTCGCCTACGTGAGCGGTCCCCACGTTGAGGACGACCCCGATCTGGGGCTTCGCGATCCGGGTGAGGTAGGCGATGTGGCCTACCCCCCGGGAGCCCATCTCGAGAACAAGATATGCCGTGGTAGGCGTGATCCGGCAGACGGTCAGCGGTACGCCGACCTCGGAGTTGAGAGAGCCGACGTTGGCGACCGTCTCGCCATGGCGCTGCAGCACCGACCACAGCAGGTCCTTCGTGCTTGTCTTTCCCGAGGATCCCGTGATGCCGATGACGACAGCCTCGGCTCGGCGTTCCACGAGGGCATGGGCCAAAGCGACGAACGCTGCCTGAACGTCCTGGACCACGACCGATGGCAGGTCAGCCACTGGCCGTGAGGTGAGTGCGGCGACGGCGCCCTGGGATCGGGCCGCCCCCACGAACTGGTGGCCGTCCAGATCCTCACCGATGCGCGCGATGTACAAGCTGCCATGCGTGGCTGCCCGTGAGTCGGTGACCACCGGCCCGTCCACCAAAGGATCGGCTCCCTGCGTTTCGATGGCGTTGATCGCCCCGAACACCTCGCCACCGGTGATCTTGGCGATCTCGCTGAGCCTGAGGGCAATCACAGCGCTCGGTCACGGTTGGCATCAGTTACGCTCGGGCCGACAGTGTTCTGCGTTGAGGCCTGCGCGGACGCTGTGCTCTCGAGAGATGCTGCATGCTCCATCAATGCTGCTCTCACTTGTGTCACGTCGTCGAACGGGTGGAGCACGCCAGCAATCTCCTGCCCACTCTCGTGTCCCTTGCCGAGGACCACAACGGTGTCGCCCGCACCGGCCCGGGCGACAGCCTCGCGGATGGCTGTGGCGCGGTCACCGATCTCGCGGATCCGACCGGTTGCCGACGGGTTGGACCGTTCGTGGCCCAGCGCTCCACCCAGGACAGCCGCCCGGATGGTGGCTGGGTCCTCCGAGCGGGGGTTGTCATCGGTGACGATGACGAGGTCTGCGTGTCCCGCAGCCGCCGCGCCCATGGCCGCTCGTTTGCCGCGATCCCGGTCACCCCCAGCACCGAGCACAGCGATCAGCGACCCAGCCGTGTTGTACCGCAATGCTTGCAGAGCTGCTGCCACGGCGTCAGGAGTGTGCGCGAAGTCGACGACCGCTAGTGGCATCCGACTCCGGTCAGCATCGCTCTGGCTCGCCGTGTGAACGCCCGCCAGCACAACTCTTTCCATCCGGCCGGGCACATGTGGGTCAGCGGCCAGGGCCTGCTCAACGGCGTCAACCGGGTTGCCGGCTGCCATGAGCACCACAGCAGCCACTGCTGTGTTGACTCGGTTGAAGTCTCCGGGCAGAGCCGAGCGCAGTGACAGCCGCCGACCCTCACCCACGAGCTCGAAGGCAGACTCACCCGGCCCTGCTGTCTGGATCTGCCAATCAGATGTCACGTCCCGACGCGAGGTGACTGTCACCACGGGCACCCCGGACTCCCGGGCCAGACGCTGGCCCCATTCGTCGTCCACGCACACCACAGCGCGGACGGCTCGCTCAGGGGTGAACAGCGACGCCTTTGCCAAAAAGTAGTCCTCCATCGAACCGTGGAAGTCGAGGTGGTCCTGAGACAGGTTGGTGAAGGCAGCCACGTCATAGCGCACGCCATCAACGCGATGCAGGGCCAAGGCATGACTGGACACCTCCATGGTGCAGGTGTCCACACCGCTCTCGAGCATCACGGCGAACAAGGCATGGAGGTCCGTGGACTCAGGCGTGGTCCGGATGCTCTTGATACGGTCCTGACCAATGCGCGTCTCGACAGTGCCGATCAGCCCTGTCACACATCCGAGGTCGCGCAATGCCGAGTCAAGCAGGTAGGCCGTGGTCGTCTTGCCGTTGGTACCGGTGATCCCCAGCATGGTCAACGCTTCGCTGGCCCGGCCGTAGATCAGAGCCGCAACGGCGCCCAAGACGGCTCGGGGCTCCGCAACCACCAGGACAGGTACCGTGTGCTCGTTGAGCGCGAGCAGTGCCGCTCCGGCGGGGTCGGTCAGCACGGCAACCGCCCCGAGGCCGATTGCTGCGCCCACGAAGCGGGCACCGTGCACATTGGCCCCGGGAAGGGCCGCATACAGGTCTCCGGGGCGGATGGCACGCGAGTCAAGGGTCACCCCCGTCACCACGACACGAGAATCGATGACTCCATGGGGGGTGGCAGAAACACCGGCACACTCAGCCACAGACAGCAAACTGATGACGTGCTTGGACAGGGGACGCGGATTCGCGTTCACGGGTGCACCACAGGGGTGACTTTACCGGGCGGGTGCCGAGGGCTGGAGACCCGACTGCGACTGCAGGGTTGCCGCTGCCTTGCCGGCAACTGTCGGCGGGTCCTGGATCGTGAGCTTCATGACCGGCGGCGGGGTGCCGGTCGGAGGAATCCCGAACTCCTGGAGTACGTAGGTCATGACGTCCTTGAACACCGGGGCAGCCACCGCTCCGCCGTAGATGCCGTTGAGCGGGTTCTGCAAAATGACAGCGACAACGTACTCGGGCTTGTCAGCGGGGGCGAAGCCGATGAAGGACGCCGTGTAGCCGGAGTAACGACCGTTGGCGCCAACCCGGTCAGCCGTCCCGGTCTTGCCTGCGACCCGGTATCCAGGGATCGTCGCCGCCACGGCGGTGCCGTTGTCGCTGACGACGAACTCGAGCATCTGGCTGAGCGTCGTGGCAGTCGATGGGGAAATGACCCGCACCGGGGTGGTGGTCGGCGCCGGCGTCACAGTGCCGTCCGCGCTCTTGGTGCTGGCCACCAGGCTCGGAGGCACGCGCAGTCCCCCGTTGGCGACGGTCTGGAAAACACCTGCATCCTGGATGGCGTTGACCGACAGACCCTGGCCGTACATGACGGTGTAGCGCTGGGAGCCGCTCCAGTTCTGAGACTTGGCGAAGATACCCGGCGTCTCACCAGGGAAGTTGACTCCGGTCGGCTGGCCAACTCCGAAGGCGCGGAAGTACTTCTCCAGGGTGGCCGGCGGCACCTTCTCGCCGACCATCATGGTGCCGATGTCGCTGGACTGGGCGATCACGCCGGCGAACGTCAGGTCCTCCAGGCCGTGCTCATGGGAGTCCCGGAACGACTGGTCGGCGCGGGCCAGCCGGTCGGGAACCGCCACAGGGGTCGCCGCCGACGCGACGCCCTCTTGGATAGCTGCTGCCGCCGTCATGACCTTGGCGGTGGATCCTGGTTCGAACGCCTCCCCGAAGGCGTTGTTGTTGAGGTTGCCGGTGGCCTTGGCGATGTTGTTTGGGTCGAAGCTCGGATAGGACGCGACCGCTGTCAGCTGACCGGTTTTGACATTCATCACCACGACGGTCCCTGACAGCGCCTTCGTTTCGATGACCTTCTGGGCAATGGCGTTCTGGGCGAACCACTGCAGGTCGCTATCGATCGTCAACCGTACGTCGAGTCCTGGAACGGCCGGGGTGATCTGCTGCTCACCGGTGGTGATCGTGCGGCCATCCCTGGACTGCTCGTAGGTCGTCACGCCCGGCCTGCCCGCCAGCTGGCTGTTCAGCAACAGCTCGAGGCCACCCCCGGGCGACCCGTCAGCGCCCACCCAGCCGACCAGCGAGGCCGCCGCAGAAGAGGTCGGGTAGGAGCGCTTCGATGTCGCCTCACTATAGATGCCCGGGATCCCCAGCGCCTGGATCTTGCCCCATTCCGGCAAGGAGATGTCCTTGTCGACGTACACAAACCGTCGAACCCCGGTCAACGTCGTGGCCAGCTGGGCCACCGACTTGCCCAGGATCGGTGCGAGGTCGGCAGCGGCCCCTGCCACGCCGACCGTGAGGCTGACGCCATTGACCTGCTTCTTGTATGTCGGCACCGCGGTCTGGTCAGCCGTGACATTGAGACGCGCGACGCTGGTGGCTAGCACGTCGCCGTTGAACGCCGTGACATCGCCACGAAGAGCCGGCACCGCCACGACGCTCAACCGACTCTTGAGGGCCGCGTTGGCCATGGCCGAAGCGTCGAGGGCTTGCAGCCGGAACAGCTGAGCGCCAAACAGGCTGAGGATGAAAAGCGCCGTCAGCAGAAGAGATCGGACCCGGCGTTCAGGGTGGACACCGATTCGAGCCGGACGCGACGGAGGCCTGCCCGGCCGGCGAGGACGGACACCGCCGGCCCTCTGGGGGGCTTCAGACTTGCGGCGTCCCGGTTTTCGAGGCGCCGCCGCCGAGGACTTGCTGGCAGGACGGATCACGGTTCCTCCGGGCGCGCCTCGACCAGCCGGCTTGCCTGAAGATACGTCAGCCGCCGAGGCTCGGGTGGGCCGGGCATTGCCCGATCCCGCGCCTCGGGTCTGCTTCACGAGCTCACCTCTTTGCTGGCTTGACCGCCGTGGCTGCAACCGGTTTGGGCTCAGCCCGCCTCGTTGCGGACGGGGCTGGTGCTTTCTTGGCCGGCTTTGCTGCCGCCTGGGCTGGTGCTGTGGTCGCCGGCTTCGGTACAGCCGGTGCTGGTGCGGTGGTCCCAACCACGGTAAATCCGAACCCTGGGGACGCCGGCTGCGCCACGCCGATGACCTTGCCGTCAGAGAGCCGAAGGAAAGCTGCCGACTGATCCGGCACCATCCCCATGCTGGCCGCCTTCCTCGCGAGGCTGGCGGGGGAGCTCGACGCGTCCACAGACTGGTTAAGAGTGCCCTGGGTGTCGGCCAGCTGATCGGAGGTGGTCCGCAGATCGTGAAGGGTGAAGGAACCCTGAGCCAACGAGGTGTTGAGCAGCAGCAGTCCGATCAGCCCTATGGCCAGCAGGCACGCGCAGATGATGCCGAAGCCAGCACCGCCATGCCTCAGGGGTGCCCCCGTGACCACGCGAAGTCTGGGCGTCTCGGTCGTAGGCCGGTTGAGAGCTCGTGCGCCAACTCGCGCCGTGGATGTCATCTGACTCATGCGGGGCGTCCTTTCGTGACCCGGGTACGTTCGGCCGCCCGCAACCGAGCCGAAGCTGCGCGCGGGTTGATGCTGATTTCTGAAGCAGTCGGCTCCTCTGCTCCGCGGGTGAGCAGGCGCAGGTAAGGGGCAAGCTCGGGCAGCTCCACCGGTAGGCCCACGGGGGTGCCGCTGCGAGCGGCGGCGGACAAAGCCTGTTTGGTGAGGCGGTCCTCAAGGGAGTGGTAGCTCAGAACAGCGATCCGGCCCCCAACGGCAAGCGCGTCCACGGCCGCCGGAAGCGCTGCTTTGAGGGCTTCAAGCTCACCATTGACCTCTATCCGCAACGCCTGGAAGGTGCGTTTGGCGGGGTGCCCACCGCTCCTCTGTGAGGCGGCAGGGATGGCCGAGCGCAGGAGCTCTACCAACCGCGCCGAGTTGGTGAAGGGTTGCAGAGCGCGCTCGCGCACGACGGCTGAGGCCACCCGTTTGGCGAACCGCTCCTCGCCGTACTCGCGCAGGATGCGCTCCAGCTCGCCTCGGTCGTACGTGTTGAGAATCTGGGCTGCGGTGACGCCGCTGTCTTGGTCCATCCGCATGTCCAGTGGGGCGTCGTGCCGGTAGGCGAACCCGCGATCCTCCTCGTCGAGCTGCAGCGAGGAGACTCCGAGGTCGAGCAGCACCGCAGAGACCGATAACAGCTCTGCGAGCCCAAGGTCACTGAGGACCCGAGGTAGCTCGTCATACACCGCATGCACGGCAGTGAAGCGGTTACCGAAGCGGGCCAGCCGATCGCCGGCCAGGTCTAGAGCTTCGCGGTCCCGATCGATACCGACAACGTGGGAGCCCGGGCACGACTCAAGAATCGCCTCACTGTGCCCTCCCATCCCCACGGTGGCGTCCACCATCACCGCGCCCGGCTGCTGCAGTGCTGGGGCGAGTAACTCAACGATGCGATCACGCAGGACAGGGACATGAAGGTCGTCGGCGGTCCGGCGAGCATTCATCGGTATGTCTTCTCTCGTGTCTGGAAGGGCCTCGCGCTTGTGTGTCGTTGAACTTCTAGGTCGCTGCGACTTCTATGTCCTGGAAGTTCTGTGCCATGAGGTCTCAAGAAGCGGTGTCAGGAAATGCGGGTCACAAAGTTCGTTTCATCACGTCCGCTCACCCTGGTCTGATCCCTGCTTTCAGGTCTCCAACCGCTTCAAATATGTGCGGCCCGACAACGGGGAAGTGAGGTCGGGACGCGAAGCGGGTGGAGACCTGACTACAGGGCTCGGCGGGTAGCCGCTGCGCGAATCACAGGAGTCCGGGAATCACCTCCTCGGACTGGTCCGCAAAAGCTTGCTCGGTGCTTGCGAGGTAGGTGTTCCACGCGTTCGTGTCCCACAGCTCGACACGCGATCCGGCGCCGATGACGGTGCAGTCACGGGTGAGCCCGGCATACTCGCGCAGCGTGGACGGGACCGTCACCCTGCCTTGCTTGTCAGGGATCTCATCCGAGGCACCGGACAGAAAGACACGCAGATAGTCGCGGACAACCTTGCTCGTCACGGGTGCGTTGCGCATGGTCTCGGCGACTCGAACGAACTCGTCCATCGGGAAGACGTACAGGCACCGCTCCTGACCGCGAGTGACGACCAGACCACTGGCCAGACGGTCACGGAACTTGGCGGGCAGGAACAGACGGCCCTTGTCGTCGAGTCGGGGGGTATGCGTACCAAGAAACACAACGCCCTCCCTCCCCGTTCGATGACCCATTCCGGATCATGGACAACTGATCTCCACCGCCCTCCACGTTACTCCACTTTGCACCACGGTCAACGTAATCTCAGCAGAAGTCCGCTGTTCGGCAACGTGTTTGCACTGGTCAGCGCCGTGACCCGACGGTGGGGTGGGGACCCTCAATCCACCGTCTTCGCAGACACCCCGGTGACGGATGCAGCGAAGTGGGGGAAGATCGAGGAAAGACGGGAGGAACTGTGAACGTGATCGGCAGCTCGCAGGAGGGGCTTGTGCAGGATCAGGTCATGCGGGACTCGGGAATCGATCAGGCTGGACTCGAGCTCGTGACCGAGGTGACGACCCGAATTCGCCTGGCCATGGCGACCGTCATCGAGGGCAAGCCCGACGTCATCAACACCGCGATCACCGTTCTGTTGGCCCAAGGACATCTTCTGATCGAGGACGTCCCCGGCGTTGGCAAGACCATGCTTGCCAAGGCTCTGGCCAAGTCCATCTCCTGCACGGTGCGTCGCGTGCAGTTCACCCCCGACCTCCTGCCCAGCGACATCACCGGGGTCAGCGTCTTCAACCAGGACCTGCGCGACTTCGAGTTCCGCCCGGGGGCGATCTTTGCAAACGTCGTGGTCGGCGACGAGATCAACCGTGCCTCCCCCAAGACACAGTCGGCACTGCTGGAATGCATGGAGGAGGGCCAGGTGACGGTCGACGGGGAAACCTACGAGCTGCAAAAACCCTTCATCGTGATGGCCACCCAGAACCCGATCGAGATGGAGGGCACTTACCCCTTGCCTGAGGCTCAACGCGACCGCTTCATGGCCCGCATCTCGATGGGGTACCCCTCCGCTGCAGCCGAGGTCGAGGTTCTCGAAAGCCACGGTGGCGCGTTCCCGCTCCTTGAGATGGCACCGGTGACCGACGGCGAGACCGTCGCCAAGCTCATCGAGATCGTCCGCACGCTGCACGCCAGCCCAGCCATCAAGCAGTACATCGTCGACCTCACAAGGGCAACGCGCGTCACGCCAGCGCTGCGACTCGGCGCTTCCCCGCGCGCCAGCCTGCATCTGCTCCGGGCGTCTCGGGCGTATGCCGCCCTGGCTGGACGCGACCACGTCCTTCCCGATGATGTTCAGGCGCTGGTTGAGCCCGTCCTGGCCCATCGCATGATCCCGTCCGGTGAGACCCGGGTGGCCCGACGCAGCTGCGCCGATGTCATCCAAGAAATCGTCGAGCGAGTCACCATTCCGGCCCCTGTGCGCTGAACGACATAGGACGAAGGAAGGTCCAGGACGGTGACGCGCATCCGGGGCGTATTGACCACCCGAGGCAGTGCCTTCATGGCGGCAGGCCTGACGTTGCTCGTCGGCGGCCTCGTGCTTGGGTTCACTGACATCACCCGGGTCGGCGTGCTCTTGTGCTCGTTGCCCGTCCTGGCCGGCCTGAATGCCAGGCGTAAGAGCAACAGCGTCGTGGTCAACCGCACGGTTGACCCGACCCGGATCGTTGTCGGCCAGCCTGCGAGCGTCGCGGTCCTCCTTCAGAACACCTCGGGCAGACGCACCCAGCTTCAGCTCGCAGAAGAACATGTCGATCACCTGCTGGGCGATCGGCCCCGTTTCATCATGCCAGCCATGGAGCCGGGCGACGTCCGTGAGGTGACCTACCCAATCCGCTCCCAGGTCCGTGGACGCTACCGACTGGGACCCCTGACATTAAGCAAGCAGGACCCATACGGCCTGGCTAACACCACTGCATCACTGCCCGGTACCACCGACATTCTGGTCCTGCCCCGCATTGAGATTCTCAGCCGTGGGCGTCCGCGCGCCAACGATGTCGGCGCTGAAGGCGCCATCCCCCACCTCGTCGCCCTGCACGGCGAGGACGACGTCGCGGTCCGTAGCTACCACGACGGCGACGACCTGCGCCGTATCCACTGGCCGACCACGGCTCATCGGTCCAAGCTGATGGTGCGCCAGGAGGATCCCCCGGCCAGACGGCGCGCCGTCATCGTCCTGGACTCGCAGGAGGCTGGGCACCAGGGGTCCGGGAGCATGGGGTCCTTCGAATGGGCGGTCACCGCAGCTGCGTCTATTGCCGCACACCTGTCCGAGCACCGTTACATACTCCACCTGGCCAGCAGCGAGACGACCGCCCAAGGCCAGACGACGCAACCGGTCGACGTCGACGATGTGCTGGCTTCGCTGGCCATAGCCCAGCTTGGCACGCGCCAACAGTTCGATGACGTGCTTCGTTGGGCTCGTCCCCTGACCTCGACCGGCGGCCTGGTGGTCGCCGTCGTGACGGACCGGGACGAGCCTGCGCTCCGACAGACTGCTGCGCTGCGCCAGCCGCAGGGGATCGGTCTTCTCATCCTTCTCGACACCGCCACCTTCGCCCAAGGCCGACCCGGGGCGCCGTCGGACCAGACGCTGGCGCTAGCAGACATGGTCGCCGCCGCAGGGTGGAGCACCTGCGTGGTGAGCTCGGGCATGACAGTCGCCCAAGCATGGAACATCATTGCCGCCCGCGGCACGGTCATGGTCGGGACGGGGCGATGAAGAGCCGGGCGAACCAGAGCGTCGACTCGGCTCTGGCCGCAGTCGCCACGCTGACAGCCGCCTGGCCTATCTCGACCTTGCTGGCTGAGCCGACCTGGCTGCGCGGAACCGTGATGCTTCTCGCGGTGATCGCCCTTAGTGGCATCGGCGCCAGGTCGCTGGCGCTGAGGGGATGGCAGGTCCTGACGGCGCAGGTCGTGTGTTCGCTCGCAGCTGTGAGCGCGATCTACGGCCAAGGTCATCTCTGGCACGGGCTGCCAACTTTCGAGACGCTGGGGTACGCGGAAAAGCTCTTCCGTGACGCAGTGACCACCGCACAGCACTATGCCGCGCCAGCGCCCACGACCCCTGGGCTGATGTTTGTCGTCGGTTGCGCTCTGGGCCTGGTCGCCCTGGTGGTCGACTACCTCGCCGTCACCCGCCGCTGCCCGTCGCTGGCCGGGCTGCCGCTGCTGACCGTGTTTCTGGCAGCTGTGGCCAATCGGGGCTCCACCATGCCTGTCGTCTTCTTCATCGCGGCTGCCGCCATGTGGCTCATCCTGATCGCCAGGGCGGACAGCACGATCCTGCGCCGATGGGGCACCACTGTGACGCTGGCCCACACGCCGGCGCCGCAAGGCCTCGAATCTCGGGGTGTCTATGAGCACGCCTCGATGGCGCGGATGCTGGGTGCGGCGGCGCTAGCCGCCGCGGTGGCTGTGCCTTTGGTGTTGCCGCACACTGCCCCAAGGTTCCTGGGGACCGGTCTTGGCCGCAGTTCGTCGGTGACTGGCAACGGCTCAAACGCAGTGGGCTTCTCGCAGAGCCTCGACCTGTCCGCCGACCTCAAGGACCGCAGCAAGGCGCCGGTGCTGCAGTACACGACCACCGACACCTCACCGCCTCCGCTGCAAGTTGCCATCGGCTCCTACTACCGTCCAGACCCAGGCTGGTGGCTACCTTGGGGTAGGCCCTGGAGTTCGAGCCCGGGCAAGTCGGAACTGTCCGCGAACCCCAAAGTCCCCCCGCCCACCGGGCTCTCGCCCGAGGTTCCCAGGAAGACCTTCGTCATGGACGTCCACCCCAACCTGCTCCAGGACCCTTTCCTGGCGGCGCCGTACCCGATGACCGGCGCCGACCTGGCTGGAATCGCATGGGGAGCGGACTATCGGACCCAGAGCATCCGAGTCGCGCAGCGTCCCGAGTCCTACACAGTCTCCTACTTGCAGCTTGCGCCCACCGCGACGATGCTGCGCAACGCACCCTCTTTGAGCGACCGCGACCGGCACCTGTTCGACTTGGACCTGTTGCTCGATGGGCCGTACGTCGGGAAGGTCACCGCCCTGACCAAAGAGCTCACCGCCGGCGAGAGCTCGGCCTATGACAAGGCGATGGCCATCCAGCAGTACCTGCGCGCCGACGGCGGTTTCACCTACTCCCTGACCCTGGCCCCACCAGTCAAGGACCGGTTCGGCAGAGATGCCGGGCTCGATGCGCTCTCCAACTTCCTGGTGACCAAGCAGGGCTACTGCGTCCAGTTCGCCACGGCCATGGTGATGATGTCACGGGCTGCCGGCATACCCGCGCGAATGGCTATCGGCTTCCTGCCGGGGGCCGAGTCCAAAGGCGTCTGGACCGTCGTCGCCTCCGACGCCCACGCCTGGCCGGAGCTTTATCTCAGCGGCATCGGCTGGACCCGGTTCGAACCAACGCCCTCGCGCGCAGCACCCCCCGTGTACGCCATACCTGCGCCGTCGCCCGCAACCGCGGTCAGTGCAAGCCCCTTGACCACGGCGAAGGCCCCCTCTGCAGGCCACGCCCCCCGCAACGACCTGGGCGCTGCCTCAACAGGCAACAGCGCAAGTGCGCAGGTCACTCTGAGCCCGACCTCCGTAGTGCGGTGGCTCACGCACGGCTGGGGGGCGGTCCTGCTCGGGTCCCTGATTGTGTTTATCGCATCCATGGTCGTGCCCACCGCAGCGTTGTGGCGCCGTCGGCGAAGACTGAGCGCCGCCCGCACTCCGGCTGAACGGGTTGAGGTTCACTGGGACCTCTTGACGTCATCGCTGGGCGATCTTGGCATCGCGCCTGCACCAAGTCGCACTCCACGGCAGTTGCGTGGCTATTACGACCATGAGGCGCTCCTCGAGAAGGAAGCGTCCCTGGCTCTGGGCAGGGTTGTACAGACGCTGGAAGGCTCTCGTTATGCGATGTCCCCCCCGCCCCCGGAGGACCTCTCCACCGATGCCCGCCTGGTGCTCAGGGCGGCTGCCGAGACACGCAATGGCAGGAACCGCCTCCGAGCAGCCTTGTGGCCTTCCAGCGGCATCACCCAACTTCGCTCGGCACGCGCGTTTGTCGCCTGGCATACCCACACTCCCCTGCGCGGTGTCAACAACGCGATCCGCCGACGGTTCACCCGCCGATGACCACGATGGTGAGCAATCAGACTGCCAGAGGCAGGCTTCGTCGTGGTCAAGGAGTGTTCCACCGAGCCCCATCCTCGGATGGGGCTCGCGTTTGGCTCACACGTCACTAAAACGTTATTACAACAATCAGAGTCGCCCGCCTATGTTTCGCCCCTTCGAAGCACTCGACGCGCTACCTTTGGACCGTTCTCAACGGCGTCGTCATGACCCGTTCACCACACGAAGCAGGTGTCTGTGATGAGTGGCTTAAGCAGTGTGGCAGGGGCCCCCGGGAAGTACATCGCCTGGGGTGTCATCCAGATCTCGGTGACCAACCTGACGATCATCTGCGTGATGATCGTGCTGTTCATTCTCGCCCTGGTCGTGCCTTTCCCGACCCATGATGACGAGCAGCCCAAACAGGAAGGGCGCAGTCAATGACGGCCCGGGCCGGTGAGATCAGCCCGGACCAGACGAGCGACCCCAAGAACTGGACCAATAGGCTTCGCGGCCGGATCGAAGGGCTCGTCCCGCCAGGGCAGGCTCTTCCCGACAAGCAACCGGTTTACGTCGCTTCGTGGATCTATGTCTTCGGCGTGCTGACCCTGACATCCCTGGTGGTCGTCATCGCCTCCGGATGCGTCCTAGCGATGGGCGGCTCGGCCTGGTGGCACGTCTCCTCACTTGGTCACTACGTCAACTCCGTTCACCTGTGGAGCGTGGAGATGACCTTCGGTTTCATGGTGGTCCATCTCTGGGGCAAGTTCTGGATGGCCGCCTGGCGCGGCAAGCGCGCCCTGACGTGGATCACCGGCGTCTTACTCTTCGGTATCTCGATCGGCACGTCGTTCACCGGCTTCCTCTCACAGTCCAACTTCGACTCGCAGTGGATCGGCGGCCAGGCCAAAGACGGCCTGAACTCCATCGGCGCCGGTGCCTTCTTCAACGTGCTCAACCCTGGGCAGATGTTGATGTGGCACATAGTGCTGCTGCCCCTGGCCGTGGGCGCCCTGACACTGATCCACATCATTCTGGTCCGGCGCCACGGCGTCGTTCCGCCTCTCGACGCAGAACTGGAGGGCTGAGTTATGAGTCGTGACCGCACCCCGGACTCACATGACTTCCCGACCCGGCCTTACGACCTGGCAAGAGAGTTCGTCATCGCCCTGGTCGTCGCCCTCGTCCTCGCCTGCGGGCTTGCCGCGATCTTCTCCTCACCGGACGACCCTGCGATCACGATGTCGGCCTGGGCGACGGCCGCCCCCAACGACGTGGTCGCCACAGCCGCCGGAGAGCTCGCCGGCACCACTACGAGCGCTGGGTACGGGCCTCCATACAACAGCAACGGCACCGGCCAGCAGCTCGGGCCGCTGTCCCTGCAGAAATGGGCAGGGGTCCGACTTCCGGTGGACTCCACAAGCCTGGTCCTGCGCCCGCTGAGCAACCTCAGTGGCGACCCGGCGCTGACCACCGCACTGGCAACGTGGAAGTCGGCGACCCCAGACCAGCAGACCAAATGGGCCACCGCATACTCCGACGCCCTGGCCAAGGCGCCCAACGGCGATCCCGCAAAGGTCGCCACGGGCGACTACGGCCCGGTACCCGCCCTGTCAACCGCGTTCCTGGGGCTGGCCAAGACAGGCGGACTCGAAGGCGCCCTGACATCATCCGGCAACTTCTACGGAGGCGACCAGACCCAGTCACTGCTGCTGCTCACCGACGGGACCTACCTCGCGAACCTGGCAGACGCACAGCATCTCAGCGGAGACGCGTGGGGCATGATGAACGAGGCAGGGAACGCGCCCGGGCAGCCCTGGATGTGGCTGTACACGTTCTGGTACCAGGTTGAACCCTTCAAGAGCTCGGCCAACGCCGACGCGCAGATCTGGGCCGTGATGATGTTCCTCACGCTCTGCCTGATGTTCCTGCCGTTCATCCCGGGGCTGCGTTCGATCCCCCGATGGATCCCGGTCCACCGGTTGGTTTGGCGCAACTACTACCGCAGGACCAAACGCGCCTGAGCATTCACTGACGCTGAAGGCCCGATCCCACCGGAGCGGGCCTTCAGTGCTGTCTGCCGCGAGCACGATGTGAGCTAATGCAGTGGCTCGTCATGGGTATTGCTCATCAGTGCGCCCTGACGGACCAGTGCGCGTTGGGTGGCAGCAGGCCCATCCCGTCGGGGTTGGCCAAGTACCCCTGGCGTCCTGCCAGGTGCCTTGTGGCCGTACGGCCAGGGGACGCTGTTAGTCCGAGGCTCGACGACGATGATGGTGGTCGGGGCGTCATCGACGGCGAAAATGTCGCCGCCGGGTAGCGGGAGCGCGAGTGAGGGCCGGCTGAGCTGGGCAGCGCCGGTCGGACGGTAAGTCCAAAGAGCATTGCCGTTGCGGTTGAAGACCACGATCTGCCCTGGGGTGCTGTCGTCCACGGTGAGGTACCGGTCGGGCAGATCTCGTTGGTGTCCAAGGGGTAGGCGACCCCAGGTGGGTGGGTGCTCCACGCGACGGACCGGTGAGGCTCTTCGGGTTCAGCCGGTCCCCGTTGGTCTCAGTGACCAGATCGCGCCCCGTCGCGCATCGGGAATACCCTGTGGGGCTGCGAAATACGCCGGAGGCTGGCGGTGGCAGGCGCCGGTCATCCCCAGCTGTGCCGAAAGTGCCGAGGCACCCGGTTGGACGAACAGCAGTCGGCAGCTGCGGATGTCAGGGATCATCAGCCCAGCGTCGGGCAGGATCGTTGCATCATCCGGATTGGACAGCTGGGCCGCGCTCGATCCGGGACTCTGGAGGTCCATACCGGTAGACGATGTGGCAGGTGCCCGATGTCGATGATGCTGACGACCTGGTCCTCTTCCGGGTTGGCGACGTTCCGGTTGCCGTCTGGGGTGAAGAACACGTCGCTAGGACGTACGAAGCTCTGGCCGGGTACGAGATCACCCGGTCGGGGAACTCCCATTAGCGTCCGACCCTGCGGGCCGATGATCACGAGGCGGTTGTTGTCTTCGTCCGCGACGATGACCGGGGCCGGAAGGACGCCCTGGTTTCGAGCCGGGAGCCAGGAAGGGTCCCGTGATCGGGATGGGATGAGCGAGCGCACCAGCCATGGTGACGCTGACAGGCGCCGAAGCCGTGAAAGCTGACGGCATAGCCGCAGCTGACGACCCGTGCGATGGCTGGGCGCGAAGATGTCGAGACAGATCAGCTGACCGAGGTGACGGAACGGGCCGAAAGCAGTACGACCAGCATGGCACCAGCCACAACGGCAGTCTCGACAGTCGGTCGAGGCCTCATGAATTCCTCCACTCGCTGACTGGTCGTGCTCCGCGGATGGCTTCCTGGCAGGACGCTAGCCGGGGAAAGGGGACTTCTCGTCCTGAACTTGCCCTCAGGATGCCAGTCTTTGGAACCCCTGCGTCCGAGCAAAAGTGTCCCGTTAGACAGCCATTTGTCGTTGACAACATCGGGCTGTTGCCGGGCGCCCACCAGCCCGGCGGGTGCGCCGTTCGGTCTGGCCGGGCCATTTCGTGGCATAGGCTGAGCCCGGCTTACCATGGCGAGCACCCCCGAGGGCCGATATAGGACGAGGAGAGATCGATGTGGCGAGTGGCTTCGATCGCCCTCAAAACACCCCGTCGGTATCCAGGCATGCGACCCTTCAGCTCAGCCTTTGCCGCAGCAGCCGTAGGCGTGCTGGTGGTCGGCTGCTCGGCTGCCACTGGCTCTGCTCCGGCGGGGTCGCAGCCATCACGACTAACGACCGCCTCATCACCGGCGGCCTCACGTGGTCACTCGCCGATCGTAACGCTCACCTTATCCATGGCACCCTTCACCCTGCCCGCGGCAGTGTCGCGCCCGACCGTGTTCGCCGCCGGTGAAAGACTGCTCGTGGTGGGTGGCCTGACGGCCGCCGACACCACGACACAAGCGATCCTGCGAGTCGACCCTACCCGAGGGAGCGTAGTCCAGGCGGGGCTGTTGCCCGTTCCGGTACACGATGCAGCGGGCGCCGTGGTGAGCGGCCGGGACCTCCTCTTCGGCGGTGGGTCGACCGCGGTGACCAGCGCAGTCCAAGACGTGACCCCGGGTGCATTCCCCCAGGTTATCGGCCATCTGCCCCAGCCACGCGCTGACCTCGTCGCGATCAGCGACGGCGCGACGGGCTATGTCCTTGGTGGTTTCGACGGTTCCCAAGGGTTGACCACGATTCTGCGAACGCAGGACGGTCGGACATTTACCGTCATGGGTACTTTGCCGGTCGACGTGCGCTACCCCGCAGTCGCGACGGCGGCCGGCTCGATCTGGCTCTTCGGTGGTGAGCACCAGGGCAAGCAGGTCACCGACGTCCAACGGATCGACCTGACAACCGGCCATGGCAGCGTCACTGGGCATCTGCCAAGTCCCCTGGCCCACGCCGGCGCATTCACGTTGGGGAGCGCGGTCTTCGTAGCCGGCGGACGCACAGGTGCCAAAGCGACAGACAACGTCATGCGATTCGACCCTGCAAACGTAAGCTTTACGGCCGTTGGGCATCTGCCCGCCGCCCGGTCCGACTTTGGTGTCGCGGTGGTTGGCGGCACCGCCTACCTGGTCGGCGGGGAGAACCCCAAGCCTGTGGACACGGTCATCCAGGCCCGTGCTCAACCTGGAGGATCACGGTGAGCAGTAAGCACCGCCTAGCGCCCTCGCCCGAGCTACGTCGACACTGGCGGCTCGTAAGGGGGCTGCTGGTCACTCTGACTGCCGGTGTCGCCGTCGGGTCCTGGTGGCTCATGGCGGCGGCAACTCCGGCCAAACCGCCTGCGAAGTCGGTGGCATCGCACTCGGCGCGGGGCGCTGCTGCAACGGCACCGACCCCGACCAATGCAGCAACCACATTCAGTGGGGCGATCGCGCTCACCGCCTCCGGTCCGGGTTGGCTCGCCCCCGGTTCGGACCCTTCGGTGTTGCCAGGACCGATCCTGATCTCGGACGGAGGCGGAGACCGGGTGCTGATCATTGACCCCA
>OBLW0100001023.1_pt1 | contig 24136 bp, 19 predicted proteins | sample 1520161 | NCBI WGS metagenome assembly OBLW01 (sample SAMEA3539309, study PRJEB22396) | soil metagenome | biome: tundra; feature: field; material: soil | place: USA | collected 2010-05 | depth 0.15 m | reverse complement strand
ACCGGGCGTATCGGCGCGCCGACTCCCTTCGAAATCGGGTCGATCGATCCGTTGCCGGAACCGTCGGCATAAGTGCGCAGCCTGAGCCGACCGCTATCGCAGCGGAAGAAGGTGTCGTCCCTGCGGAATCTCTGTGGGACCGCTGTCGGCGATCGCGGCGGCGCGCGCCGTCAGCGCGTCCATGTCGGCGACGCGCGCCTTGATCTCGATGTTGCGAGACATATCGTGGCGCTCCACCTCGGGAGCGCCACGATATCAGGCTGGGCAAGGAGGGTACCCCCATGGAAGCGCCGACTGTCGTATTGCGAGGCATCGAAGTCGAGCTCCGGCCCCTCGATCTCGCGGATGCAGCCTCCCTCGCGGCTGCGGCATCCGAGTCGCGCAACGCATACGGTTACACTCTGGTGCCGGACGGACCTCTCGAGGCCGAGCGCTACGTCGCGCGGGCGCTGAGCATGCGATCGGCGGGACTGCGGATACCCTTCGCCATCCGCTGGCGAGGTCGGGTGGTAGGCACGACGAGCTACTCGGACTTCCAGCCCTGGGAATGGAGCGCCGGGAACGCGCGGCAGCGGTCGGACCGCTCCGATGCACTCGAGATCGGACACACCTGGCTGGCCGCCTCCGCCCAGCGGACCCGGTGCAATACCGAGGCAAAGTACTTGCTGCTCGCGCACGCGTTCGATGCATGGAACGTGTATCGGGTCACGTTCCGAACCGACGAGCGGAACGAGCGGTCCCGCGCCGCCATCCTTCGGCTCGGCGCGCGCTTCGAAGGGATACGACGCGCAGACATGCCCGCTCGCGACGGAACCGTTCGCAATTCCGCGACGTTCTCGATCGTGCAAGACGAGTGGGGAGAGGTGAAAAGAAGGCTGGGTGCCCGCCTCGGCGCCGCCCCTTCCGAGCTCATAGATATCAGCCAGTAGCGGCGAGCGCGTAAACCCAGCGCTGCACGGCGATCCCCTCTTCCTCGCTGGCCGCCCCCCGCGAAGCCGCTGCGGCTGCTTCCTCGAGGTGCGGCTGCGCAGCGGGCAGCCGGTGGGCTGGGACGGCCGGGCATACCGGCCCGACCGTGGTGAATCGTTTGACGTTCTCCTTCCGGCCCTGGCCCGGCGCCGACGTCGCGGCCTTGCTCGAAGAGGCGAAGACGGCAGCGTGCGCCGCGGCGGCACCGGACCCGCTCACCTGGGAGGTCACCCTCGCGAGCCCGCCGCTGGCCACGCGCGACGTGGCCGGGTTCGCGCGCTGGCTGCCGAGCCTGCGCCTCGACCCCGTTGACCTCCAGTTCTGGACGGAAGCCGCGCAGGTCCCGGCGTGGGAGAGGAGGCCGGTGTGGAGGGAGCTGAGGTTCGCGAACAGCGCGCCGCCGACCCCCGCCAGATTCGGTCGAATTTCAGATCCCGGCCCCGTCGCCGAACAGCTCCTGGTGGGCGCGCGCTTGGGAGACGTGACTCCTCGGCGGGACGCTTTCGGTGAGCCAGACGTTTCCGCCGATGCTCGAACCGCGACCGATCGTGATCCGCCCCAGAACGTTGGCCCCCGCGTAGATGACGACATCGTCTTCGATGATCGGGTGCCGCGAGAGGCCCTTGATGGGGTTGCCGTGATCGTCGGTCGGGAAACTCTTCGCGCCAAGCGTGACCCCCTGGTAGAGACGCACGTGCTCGCCGATGATGCACGTCTCGCCAATGACGACTCCGGTACCGTGGTCGATGAAGAACCTAGCGCCGATCTGCGCTCCCGGGTGGATGTCAATCCCGGTCGCTGCGTGGGCGAGCTCGGAAATGATGCGCGGGACGAGCGGTACGCCGAGGACGTGAAGCTCGTGCGCAATTCGATGGTAGGTGATGGCGGTCATCCCGGCGTACGAGAAGACCGCTTCGTCGGGGCTGGTCGCCGCCGGGTCTCCCTCGTACGCCGCGCGGGCATCGCCTCCGAGTAGCATGCGGATGGCCGGGAGGCGCGTGGCGAGCTCACGCGTCACGTCGGTCGCGCGGCGAGAGCACGAGCAGTCATCTCCGCCATGGTCGCAGTCGAAGAGAAGACCGACGCGCACCTGCCGTTCCAGCGCATCGAGGGCCGCGTCGAGCGTGCGACCCACGTAGTACGTGAGTCCGTCCTCGGACACGTCGGACGCACCGAAATGCCGTGGGAAGAGAACCGCCCGCAGAGACGAGGCGACCCCCGCAACCGCCTCGCGCGACGGAAGCGACCGCCGCCCCAGCTTGCCTTGCCGCCCGGGCACGAGATCGGCGTTCGCCTGGCAGATCGCGTTGACCACGGGGGAGAGTGACCATGCCGACGGTTCCAAACGAACGGCGCTAGCCGTCGCGGGCGAGCTCATGTCGCGATTCCTTGCGCATCGAAGACGCCCTCGAAGAGAACCGTGCTGAGGTATCGCTCGCCCGAGTCCGGAAGCACGACGACGATCGTCTTGCCCTCGTTCTCCGCCTTGGCAGCGAGGCGCGCCGCAACCGCCGCTGCCGCGCCACTCGAGATGCCCGAGAGGATCCCCTCTCGTCGCGTGAGCCGACGCGCGTAGTCGATGGCCTCGTCGTTGGTCACCTGTTCGATCTGATCGACCAGGGACAGGTCCAGCACATCGGGAACGAAGCCCGCGCCGATCCCCTGAATCTTGTGCGGTGCAGGTGTGAGCGGCTGGCCTGCGCGCTTCTGGGTGAGCACGGCGCTACTCGTCGGCTCGACGGCCACCGACTGAAGCGGCTTCCCGCGCGTCTTCTTGAAGTAGCGCGAAATTCCCGTGATCGTGCCTCCCGTACCGATGCCGGAGACCAGGATGTCGACTTGGCCGTCCGTGTCGTCCCAGATCTCGGGTCCGGTGGTCGTCTCGTGAATCGCCGGGTTCGCCGGGTTCTTGAACTGCTGCAAGAGGACGTAACGCTCGGGACTCGATGCGGCGATCTCTTCGGCCTTCGCGATTGCGCCGCTCATCCCTTGGGACCCCGGCGTGAGGACGAGCTTTGCGCCGTAGGCCACGAGCAGCTTGCGGCGCTCGATGCTCATCGTCTCGGGCATCGTCAGCGTGAGCGGATAGCCGCGCGCCGCGGCGACGAACGCGAGCGCAATGCCGGTGTTGCCGCTTGTAGGCTCGATGAGCTCCTTTCCCGGCCGAAGCACGCCGCGTTTCTCGGCGTCCCACACCATGGCGGCGCCGATGCGGCACTTCACCGAATAGGCGGGGTTGCGCCCCTCGATCTTTGCGAGAATGCGTGCCCGCGGCTTCTCTTGTACGGGTCGTGAGGGGCTCGCACCGCCGATCGCTTGACGCGCGTCTTGCTTGAGAGACGCGAAGGGTGTAGCCCTCACCCGCAACTCATCGTGGCCATCGAGTCCGAGGCGAAAGGGAGCACGAAGGTTCTCGTCCGCCTGCTCCTCGTGGCGTGGGAGTACCGCTACCGCTGTGCGCTGGTTCTGGGGTGTCAGGCGGCCCTGCTGGGCCTGACGGTCTTCGGCCTCGGACTGACGGGCCGCGCGATCGACGCCGTGCGCGGCGCGCTGGTGCCAGGTGCCCCGCCTGCAGGCGCCGAGGTCGGCGGCGTAGAATGGCCCTCCCTCACGCCGTTCGGCGTCGTCGAAGTCACGGCGGCGATCCTGATCGCGCTCGGGATCGCGCGCGCCGCGCTCGGCTATCTCTACGGCGCCGCGGTCGCCGACCTCGTCCAGGGCCGCATCGTGCCGAGGATTCGGGCGCGCGTGTACGCGAAGTTACAGAGCTTGAGCCTTCGCTTCTTCGACGGGCACACGAGCGGGGCGCTCCTCAATCGGATCACGAGCGACGTGCAGCTCCTTCGCTCGTTCGTCGACGGCGTCCTCGTGCAGAGCCTGGTCATCGTCTTGGCGCTGGTCGTCTACGTGGCGTACATGCTCCAGAAGCACGTCGTCCTCACCGTCGCGTGTCTCGCGACGACCCCGCTCGTGTGGCTGGTCACGACGGGCTTCTCGCGACGCGTCCAGCCGGCGTACTTGCGCAGCCGCGAGCAGATGGACGATCTCGTGCTCCTCGTCTCCGAGACGATTCAGGGCGTGCACGTGGTCAAGGGCTTCGCCGCCGAGCCCTCGATCCTCGCGCGGTTCGAGAGCCGGAACGCCGCCGTGCGCGACGGCCAGCAGCGGATCTTCGCGCAGGTCAGCCGGTACACGCCGTCGATCGACGTCTTCAGCCACGCGAACGTCGTGAGCCTGCTCGGCTACGGCGGCGTCCTCGTGGCGCAGGGGCGCCTGACGCTCGGAGACCTCGTCGTCTTCGCCGGGCTCCTCCAGCAACTCTCCACGCAGGTCACGACGATGTCGACGATCGTGAACACGCTCCAGGAGAGCCTCATCGGCGCGCGCCGCGTCTTCGAGGTCCTCGACGCGCCGGTCGAGGCGGCATCGCCGCCCGCTGCGCCCGCGCTCGAGTCCGTCCGCGGCGCGATCCGATTCGACGCGGCGGACTTCTCGTACGCGCCCGGCCGGCCGGTTCTCCAGGGCATCGATCTCGCCATTCGACCCGGAGAATGCGTCGCGCTGTTCGGCGGCGCGGGAGCAGGGAAGAGTACCCTTCTCAGCTTGGTCCCGCGCTTCTATGACGTCGAGCGAGGGTGCGTTCGGGTCGATGGCGTCGACGTTCGAGATCTGGATCTCGATTCCCTCCGGCGTCGTGTCGGGGTCGTCTTCCAGGAGACGTTCCTCTTCAGCCACACCGTCGCGGCCAACATCGCCTTCGGTCACCCGGACGCCAGTCGCGCTCAGGTCGAACGCGCGGCCCGGCTCGCCTCTGCGCACACGTTCATCGAGGCTTTGCCGGGCGGATACGACACCCTGCTCGGCGAGCAGGCCGGCAACCTCTCCGGTGGCCAGAGGCAGCGCCTCGCCATCGCGCGGGCGCTCTTGATGGATCCGTCCATCTTGTTGCTCGACGACCCCACGGCGTCGGTCGACGCGGCAACCGCGCAAGAGATCCTGTCGGGCCTGAAGAGCGTGATCGAGGGCCGTACCGTGCTTCTCGCGACCCATCGACCGGCCCTTCTGCGCCTCGCCGACCGCGTCGTCGTCCTCGAGGGCGGGCGCGTCGTCCGGCAGGGGACGCACGTCAGTCTTCTGCACGCCGGCGGCGCGTACGCCGAGGCGCACGGGGTCTCCGACGCCGGGCGGCCACCCGGGCCTCCCGCCTCGATCGAGGCCGAATGACCGTCGCCGCGACGACCGCTGCCCGCGATACGGGAATCGTCAAGGTCGCTCATCGAAGAGACGACGACGAGGAGGATCAGCGTCCGTTCGACCTTGGAGTCGTGAAGCGCCTCGCGGCGTTCACGATACCTCATGCGCGCAAACGCAACGTGCTCTTGGTCCTCGTCGCCCTTCGCGCCACGCAGTTCCCCGCCCTCGGCTGGGCCACCGCCGCCATCGTCAGCGGTCCGATCGCCGCGAAGGACGTGCACGGCACGGGGGTCGCGATCGCGTGGTTCGTCGCGCTCGTCGTCGTCACGGTCGTCACGCTGCACTACCGCGTGAAGCTCTCCCTCGAGCTCGGCGAGGCCGTGATTCACGACCTTCGCGACGCGCTCGTTCGCCACCTGGTCTCGCTGCCGCTCGAGTTCTTCCAGCGCCAGCGGCTGGGTCGCCTCGTCAGTCGTCTCACGTCGGATCTCGAAGCCGTGCGCGGTGGCGTCAAAGACGTCGCGTTCGTCGGAATCGTGCAGCTCGGGTCGATGGTAATCGCCGGCGTCATCATGGCCGCCTACGACTGGCTGCTCTTTCTCGTCGTCGCCGGCCTCGTTCCGGCGCTCGCGCTCGTGATCCGGCGGTTCCGTCGAAAGCTGCTTCGGTCGTACCGCGCCTCCCAGGAGAGCTTCAGCCGTGTAACCGCGACCGTGGCCGAGTCGATCGGCGGCATTCGAGTGACGCAGGCGTTCGCGCGCGCCAAGGTCAACGAACGGTTGTTCGACGCGCTGATCCACGATCACGCGCGCCACAACGTCGATGCCGGGCGTCGCGCCGCCGTCTTCGTTCCGCTGCTCGAGCTCAACGGGCAGGTGTTCCTCGCGATTCTCCTCGTCGTCGGCGGCTACCGAGCGCTCCACCACGAGATCCGGTTCGACGTGCTCGTCCAGTTCTTCTTTCTCTCGAATTTCTTCTTCAATCCGATCGCCGTGCTCGGCAATCAGTATAACCAGGCGCTCACCGCGATGGCGGGCGCCGAACGCGTCTTTGCCCTCCTCGACACGCAGCCCGCGTGGCGCGACGAGCCCGACGCCGAGCCCCTGCCGGCGATTCGAGGCCGCATCGAGTTCCGCGACGTCTCGTTCGGATACGTCCCCGGGCGCTTCGCGCTGCACGACGTGAACCTCGTCGTCGCACCAGGCCAATCGGTCGCGATCGTGGGGCCTACCGGCGGTGGAAAGAGCACGCTCCTCTCGCTCGTCGCGAAGTTCCACATCCCGAGCCGAGGTCAGATCCTCGTCGACGGAGTCGATCTGCGGCGAGTCACGGGCGACTCGCTCCGCGGGCAGATGGGGAACGTCCTACAGAACAACTTCCTATTTAGCGGCACCGTCCTCGACAACGTCAAGCTCGCGCGCCCCTTCGCCACCGACGACGAGGTCGTTCGCGCCGCCCGCTCGCTCGACGTGCTCGATCTCATCGAGGCCTTCCCGCGCGGATGGGAGACCCCCCTCGGGGAGCGCGGCAGCGGTCTCTCGCTGGGGCAGCGCCAGGTCGTGTGCTTCACGCGGGCGATGCTCGCGGCGCCGCGCCTCGTGTTGCTCGACGAGGCGACGAGCGCGGTCGACCCGCGCACCGAAGAGCGCCTGACGGCCGCGCTGGCTCGCCTGCTCGCCGGGCGTACGAGCCTCGTCGTCGCTCACCGGCTGTCGACCGTACGGCACGCGGACCTCGTCCTCGTGGTCGAGGAGGGACGCATCGTCGAACGCGGGACGCACGACACGCTCCTTGAGTCGGAGGGCGCTTACGCGCGCCTGCATCGGCACTTCGTGGGCTAGTCGGCCTATCCACGGCGCTGCCGTGGCGACCGAGATCTACCGCTCGAACCGCAAGACCAGCGACTCCTCGATTCGGGTAGACCGCGCTAGCGTAGTGGCGAGGGGAGACTTCTTGTCTCACGGGGCCTTCCACCCGCCCTGCAATTTCGACGACGCGGGAGCTGCGGACGCCGCGGATGTCGCCGACGCGCCAGTCGACCACGACTGACGCGCGGCCATTGACTCTCCGTGCGAGGAAAGAACACGATATGCGGGCGGTGCCCCTGAAGCTCGAGCCGATCCTCTCGCTGCCCAACCTCGTGATGGGCATGTGGCGCCGCTTCGGTGTTCATGCGTTCGAGGGGCACGTCACCCTCGACGACATGATGCGCATCGAGGCCGCCGGCAGCCTCTGGCACCGCACGAACCCGGGGCAGCTCGTCGAGCTCGCGATCATCTTCCCGAGCAGCGCGCGCATGACGACCGAAGAGCGCGCCCGAATGGCGGCCATCGTGAAGCGCTGGGAGAAGACGCGCACGGCGTCGGCCACCGTGGTCCTCGCCGACGGGCTGGCGGGCGCGATGCACCGGAGCGTCTTGACGGGTCTCCAGATGCTCGCGCCGCCGCCCCATCCTGCCAAGGTCTTCGGCCGCACGCCCGAAGCCGTGGCCTGGCTCGCGCCCTACGTGCAGCGCCTCGCCGGCCCCGACGCGACCGCGGCCGACCTTCTCGCCGCGGTCGAGCGCCTGTGCGACTCGTTTCGGGCCTTTCGCCCACCCGCAACGTGATGATTCCGACGAGCTCCGTGGGCGCGGCCACGGCGCTCAGAGCGGCGCGCCCAAAGAACGGCGGAACACGACCGTGCGTCGCGCGCTCAGCGGCGCGCTCGGGGGGGGCGACGACACGAGCTTCACGGTCTCGCCGGGCTTGAGGGGGACGACGCGAGGCGCGTCGCCGAGGTCCCACGGGACGCCGTTCGAGTAGGGAAGGGCCCACGGCGGCCGGGGGGCCAGACCGATGGCGACAACGGCGTCCTCCGCGGCGCGGCCGACGACGCGTACGCCGTCGGGAAGCTCCGTGACCCCTTCGAGCGACGTGGCCTCGAAGCCCTCGCGCGCGAGGCGCCGCGTCAGCGCGAGCAACTCCGGGATGCGCGCGACGGCGTCGGGCTCGTGGCGACCCTCGAGAGGCGAGAGCCACACCGGAAGCTTGCCTCGCGCGGCGCCCGCGGGCGCGTCCTTCTTGTTGAACCAGGCGACCGGGGAGGCCGGGGCGCAGAGGGCATCGAGGGAGGCGGGGGCGGTCCCCGCCAGCTGCGCCAGCGGCGGGTCGCACGCCACGACCGCACGCTCCGGCCCCCAGACGGCCGCGGCTCCGGGCGCGAGCGCGAGCGCGACCGTGCGCCCATCGAGCGGGCCTGGCTCGGCGCCGAGCGGCCACGGCTCGACGTTCACGAGAGCGCTCGCCGTGAGCAGCGCCGCGGAGTCCCACGGCAGATCGGCGTTCCGGAGGCCGACCGCGTCGAGGGTCAGCGGCACCCCGGCGACATCGGCGGTCTCGCGCATGCCGAGGCGGCCTCCGATCCGCGCCGCGGGCCCCACGAGGATGGCCACGGGGGACGCGCCATCGCGCCACACTGTGAGGGTCGCCGGCGTAGAAGTGCACCACGCGAGGGCGCCCTGCGCGTTCGAGACGAGGCGCTCGCCGCCGGTCGCGCGAAGCGAGAGGGGGTCGCTGGCTCGCGCAACGGCCAGCGCGCACGAGGCTGCGGGGAGCTCGACGAGGCCGAACGGGTGGGCCGGCTCGACGGCGCCGGCCACCTTCAGGCCCGCGCGCCGTAGCGCGACCCGCGACGGGTCCGACTCGAGCCAGGCCGCGTCGGGCTCGACGTGCGGCAAGCGATGGCCTTCGATCCAGGCGTCGAGCGTCGCGTCAGCGCATTCGCGTCCACTGTCGCCCCACGCGCCGGGCGTGAACTCGACCCACGAGCGCGCGAACGGACCGCCGAGCGCTGCCGCGTCGACGCGCATCACCCCGAGGCCGACCGGCGTGCTCGACGGCGGCCCCTTGAGGCTCACGTGCCCGGGCCCGCACGCGCACCACGCGACCGAGCCGGGCCCCTCGACCAGCGCGCCCCCGAGTGTCGCTCGCACCGGTGCGTCGGATGCCGCCAGGCCGACGAAGCACCCCCCGCCGGGCAGGTCCACGTCGAGCGTTCTTCCTGCGGTCAGGACGTTGGATCCGATGCTCGTGAAGCCTCGAGCAAGCCAGGGCGCCTCGGTCGCGTCGAGCGCCGCCTGGACGGCGCGCGTTCGCGAGACCAGCCGCCACGCGATGAACACGGCCACCCCCGCCAGGACCGCGCCGCACGCGAGCAAGAGGGCGCGGAGTCGCCGCGCGCGGGCTTTTCGGGCAAGCTCGATCTCGATCTCGCCGCGACGCTGGTCGATGCCCGCGCGCGTCTGGCGCCGGAGCTTCTCGTGCTCCGGATGGCGCCCCTCGAGGACCGAGATGGCGCGCTCGACCTCGGTGAGTCCAATCGCGGACTTCGGGGGAGGCTTCGGCGGGCCTTTGCCTGCGCTCAAGTAGACTCTCTCCACTTCGCCATGAACGCCATCGTTCGCCATCGTACCGCACACGCGGCGCTTCTCGGGGGATGCGCGGCGCTGGCGACGCTCGCGATGCCCGCGTGCTCGGCGTCGCCGCCGCTTCCCGCCCGTGCGACCAGCGCGGCCCACCTGAGCGACGTCGTGCGCAGCAACGTCGAGCGGACCGACTATGCGGGATCCGCCGCGTGCGTCCCGTGTCACGCCGACGTCAGCGCCGCGTGGGAGCGCTCGCCGATGCACCGGATGACGCGCGACGTGGGAGGCGTTCGAGGCGTCGAGGTGTGCGCGCCGTTCGACGGCACGACGTGGCATTTCAAGGACGACGCCGTCGTGCTCGAGAAGCGTGGCAACGATCGCTTCGTTCGCCTCGCGCCGGCCGCGGGGGCCGGCACGACGTACCGGGTGACGCGAGTCATCGGCGGGCGGACGCGCGAAGACTTCGCGGGCGTCGAGGTGGGCGGACACGGCGAGGAGATGGTCTTGCCGGTCTCGTATCTCATCGGAGCCAGAACCCTTCGCTACAAGGGCTACTCGGTGATGGTGCACGAGCGCTCGACGGTGCGCGCCGGCCCGATCTGGAGTCGAACGTGTATCTTCTGCCACAACACCGTGCCCGAGATGGACCGCTTGCTGGGCGCGCTCGCCGGCCCGGGCGCGCCCGGTTACCAGGGCGAGCAGGTCGACCGATGGCTCCCGGTCGAGCGACGCGCGCCGGTGCGTGTGACCGACCCGGGCTCGTTCGCCATCGCCGCGAACGACGAGATCGCGCGCCTCGGCGGGGTGGCCGTGAGGGGCGACGACCCGAAGACCGTCGCCCGCCATGCGCTCGACGTCGTGCGAGCCGGGTTCGACGGCGATGCGCTCCTCGAGGTCGGCATCGGATGCGAGTCGTGCCACGGAGGCGCGCGCGAGCACACGCGCAACCCGCGCGTGCACCCGTCGTTCGCGCCGGTCGCGGCGTGGCTCGAAGCCACGCCGCCGGCCTCGCCCGCGCTCCCGCCGGGCCTCGTGCTGAAGCCCGCGTCCGCGTCTGCGCCCGCGCCTGCGATCAATCGCGTCTGTGCCCGCTGTCACCAGGTGCTCTTCTCTCGGTATCCCTTCACCTGGGAGGGGGGGCGTCGTGACACGATGCCGGGCGGGAGCCACATCAACTCGGGCGAGGGGCGCGATTTTTTGCTCGGCGGGTGCGCTGCCGCGATGGCGTGCACGACGTGCCACGATCCGCACGGCGGGGCGCAAGAAGAGAAGCTGCGCGCGCTGGCCACGCCCGAAGGCAACGCGATCTGTACCGCCTGCCACGAGGGGCTCGCCGATCGCGATTGGCTGAAGAAGCACTCGCATCACGACCCGAGCGGGGCGGGCGGTTCGTGCGTGGCGTGTCACATGCCGCGCAAGAACATGGGCCTCGCGGGGACGCTCACCCGCTATCACCGCATCGGCTCACCGACGGACGCGGCGCGCGTGCTCGGCGATCGTCCTCTCGAATGTGCGCTCTGCCACGCCGACAAGAGCGTCGGCTCGCTCGTCGATGCGATGGAGAGCTGGTGGTCGGTGAAGTACCCGCGGCAGCGGCTCGAGGAGCTCTACGGCTCGCTTGGCGCGAACGCGATGCGCGCGACCCTCGAGCGCGGCAAGCCTCACGAGCGCGCCGTGGCGATCGCGACGCTGGGCGAGGCGCGCGATCGGTCGGCGGCGCCGCTCATCGCGAAGGAGCTCGTCGGCGAGTATCCCCTCGTTCGCGAGTGGGCGAAGCGGGCCCTCGCGTCGATCAACGGGCGCTGCGATGTCGACCTCGCGGCCGACGACGCGACCATCGCCCGCGCGGCTGCCGCGTGCGGCGCATCGATTCCCGACGCGCCCGCGGCACCTCCGCGCTCGCCGTCGCGCGACGAGGATCCCGAAGACTGACATGAGCCCGCCGGTGCAAATGCTCGATTGGTACCGGGTCGATGCCTGGCGTCGGATGCGCCGCGTGCTCGTGGCGGGCCCCGCCCTCTTGACGCTCGGCGGCCTCGTCGTGGCGGTGTCGTTCGCGACGCGCGAGCCTGCCTCGGTGCGCGAGCTCGCCGACATCGTCGGGCTGTTCCTCGTGGCTGCGGGCGCGGCCGTCACGATGGCCGGAATGCACCGCATCCTGCGCGACGACGCGTACCTGTCGATCCGGACCGACGGAGTGATGCTCCACTCCGCGTCGCTCGAGACGTTCGTCGCCTGGACAGACCTCGAGCGAGTGCGCTGGGATGGCGCGCGTCCGGCGATCCTCCTCGAGCGACGGGAGGGCGACGCCATCGTGATCTCGCATCGCTTCGCGACGATCGAAGCGCCGGCCCTCGCCGAGCGCATCGAGCGGGCGCGCCGGCGAACCGCGATGGGGATGGGCGACCTGTAGGCGAGGGACGGCTCGCGGCAGGCGCAGCAACACCCGTAGTGAGAGCGTCACGAGCTCCGGCGTGCTAGAGCCCCGCCCGCTTTGGTCTCGCCGCGCGAACGCCTCCAGGCCCTCTACGTACGCAACGCCGTCGTCCTCGCCCCTATGGAAGACGTGACGGACGCCGTCTTCCGGCGCCTTTGCCGCAAGCATGGCGCCACCCTCGCGATGACCGAGTTCGTGAACACCGAGGGCCTCCTCCGCGGCTGCAAGAACGCGCGCCGCAAGATCGAGCTCGCCGATGACGACGAGCTCACCGGCATCCAGATCTACGGCTCGAACCCGGAGCGCCTCGCCGAGGCCGCGCGCTTCGCAGAGCAGGCCGAGCCGCTCTTCATCGACATCAACTGCGGCTGCTGGGTGCCCAAGATCGCGGGCCGCGGCGCGGGGGCCGGCTGGCTGCGAGATCCCGCCGCCATGGTCGCGATGGCGAAGCTCACCGTCTCGAGCGTCGCCTTGCCCGTGACCGTGAAGACGCGCATCGGGCTCGGCCCCGAGTCGCACATGCCCATCGTCGATCTCGCCCGCCGCCTCGAAGACGCAGGGGTCGCGGCGATCACGATCCACTGCCGCACCGCGCAGATGGGGCACTCGGGGGCCGCGGACTGGTCGTGGGCGTCGCGCGCGAGAGAGGTGGTGGGCATCCCCGTCATCGTGAACGGCGACGTGCGCACGGGCGAAGACGCCGCCCGCGCTCTGGCCGAAACGGGCTGCGCCGGCGTGATGGTCGGCCGTCGCGCGATCGAGCACCCTTGGGTCTTCCGCGAGGTGAGCGCGCGCCTCGATCGCGGCGAAGACGCCGCGCCTCCGACCGCGGTCGAGCGCCTCGAGCTCTGTCGCGAGCACCTCATCGCGAACGTGGCCCAGCGCGGCGAACCTTTCGGCGTGCACTGCACGCGCCGCCACCTCTCCGGGTACCTCAAGGGCCTCCCTGGCGCCGCGGCGCTCCGGCAAGAGCTCAATCACTGCGACTCCCTCGAGGGCTGCCTCGCCATCCTCGGCACCGCCTCCAGCCGCATCGCTGCCTGAGATCGAGAGTGCGCATGCGTACACCCTTCGTTCACGTCGTTCGCGCGGGGCTGACCTTCGGGTTCGTCGCGCTCGTGCAGTGCTCTCGGGCTCCCGCCGAGGAGCCTCCGGCGCCGTCGACTTCATCTCCGCCGCCGTCGGCGACGGCCCCTTCGGCACCTTCGTCGCCGACCGTCGCTTCGCCCTCGGGCGCTCCGCTCCAGTGGAGCGATCCGCCTCGCTGGGGGCGTCGCAAGGCATCGAGCCCGATGCGCATCGCCGAGTACGGCGTGCCGCACGCGACCGGCGACACCTCGGACGCCGAATGCACGGTCATCACCTTCGGCGCCGGCCAGGGCGGCAGCCTCGAAGACAACATCGGGCGCTGGGTCCGTCAGTTCAATCCGCTGTCCGGTCCGCCGACGAAGGCGACCGGGCAGGTCAACGGCATGACGGTCACGCGGGTCGAGGTCGCCGGCTCCTACCACCCGATGCAGATGCCGGGCGCGCCGCCCGCGCCGTCGACGCTACCCGGCGCGCGGCTCGTCGGCGCGATCGTCGACGCCCCGAGCGGCTTCTGGTTCTTCAAGCTGACCGGCCCCGACGCGACCGTGAAGGCCGCCGCTCCGGAGCTCGACGCGATGATCGCCACGCTCCACGCTCGGTAGTCGAGTTCGAGGGCAATCCTGCTCAGTTGGCTTGGTGAGGAGAGGGAGATTGGGCGCGGAGGCGCAGAGGGCGCAGAGCAGAAATGGGGTCGAAGGCCGGAGACCTGCGCGGCGGATCGATCTGCGTTATTGCGCTCCAGCGCGCGCAAAACCCTCTGTCCTCTGCGCCCTCTGCGCCCTCTGCGCCCTCTGCGCCTCTGCGGCCAATCTCTCTCTCGCTCTCTCGCCTAAAGAAGCGGGGAGACCAGCCGCGACGCGCCTTCCTTCACGCGATACGACCACGCCCGCGCCTCCCAGTGGCTGTACTCGACGCGGCGGCTCTGGGCGAGATCGTCGTCGAACGTCTGGCGCAATCGAGTCGCCGTGGTCTCGTCGTGCACCAGCGCGTGCACCTCGAAGTTCAGGCGAAAGCTCCGGAGGTCCATGTTGGCGCTGCCAACGAGCGCGACCTGCGAATCGGCCACGAGGGTCTTGGCGTGCACGATGCCCGGCTCGTACTCGCGGATGTCGACGCCGGCCCTGAGGAGGTCGGAGTAAAAGCTCCGGCCCGCGTGGAACGTCACGCTGTGGTTCGAGCGGCCCGGGAGCACGATTTTCAGATCGACGCCGCGCATGGCCGCGAGCTCCAGCGCCACCGTGATCGACTCGGTCGGCACGAAGTACGGCGTCGTCAGGGCGATCTCGCGCGTGGCGCCCACGATGGCGCCGAAGAACATCCGGTGAATGGCCTCCGTGCGCGTGTCGGGGCCGCTGGTTACGATCGCGATCTTCGCCGTCCCGCGGGCGGGCACTTCGCGCTGGAAGTACGTGCGCGGATCGATCGGCTGGTTCGTGGCGAACGCCCAATCCTGGAAGAAGACGCGCTGCAGCTCGGCGGCGGCGGGGCCCTCGATGCGCAGGTGCACGTCGCGCCACGAGCCGACGCCCGGCATGTTCCCCCGGTACTCGTCGCCCACGTTGAAGCCGCCCGTGAACGCGGTCTCGCCGTCGACGACGACGATCTTGCGATGGTTACGGAGGTTCACCGGCTGGAGGAGCGCGCTCCGCATCGGGAGAAACTCGGCCACGCTCCCTCCCGCCTTGATGAGCGGCCGCCGCCACGACGCGCCCAGGGCGAAGCACCCGAACCCATCGACGAGGAGGCGCACGGTCACGCCGCGCTTGGCCGCGGCCACGAGGCGGTCGCGAAACCAGCGGCCCGTCGCGTCGTTGCGGATCAAGTAGTACTGCGCGTGGACGTGATGGCGTGCCGCGTCGATGGCGGCGCCGAGCGTGTCGTACATGGTCCGCCCGTCCACGAGCACGTCGACCTTGTTCCCGTCGGTGGCGCGCAGCTTCGACAGGCGCTGACCGATTCGAAAGAGCGCCTCCTCGAGCGGGCTGATGGCGACCATCGACAGGTTCGACGGGCGGTCGCTGCCTGCCTCGTCGCCGGTCTCGTCGCGCGAGGCGGCGACCTGCGCGCTCACGATGGCGTCCAGCTCGCGCTTGCGCTTCGCGGGCACCCGCACCCGATCGCGACCGAACATCAAGAAGAGGAGCGCCCCCGCCGCCGGCAGAAAGACCAGGACGAGGATCCAGGCCATTGTCGACGCGGGCTCCTTTCGTCGGATCAGCACGAGCGGAATGAGCGCGAGCCCCACCACCAGGAAGACCAGGCGCAGGGCTCGAAGCGCCTCGGGCCAGAGCACGTGCCAAGTCATCGGGAGTGGGAGCATAATCCCCGCATGAGACTTCGCTCTCGGCTCGAGCGCGCGGCGACCCTCGCTATTCTCAGGATGCCGAAGGGGGTGCTCCGGCGCCTGGTGGGCCCACCGGTCCGTTCGCCCGAGGGTTTCGAGCTCGATCTGAGTCCGTGAGCGACGACGCCGAGATCGGGTCGCGTTTGCCGAGTTCGCCCCGTTCGTCCACCAGCCCGATGGCGACAGGCGGCGCGCTCGCCGTGGCCTCCGCCGTCGCGTTCGGCGCGACGACGCCGTTCGTGCAGCGCTTCGGGCGCGGCATCGGGCCCTTTGTGACGGCTGCGCTCCTCTACGGAGGGGCGGCGTCGTTCGCGTCCGTCGCCTCGGCCGCGTCGCGGGTCTTTGCCCGTCCGACAGGCCAAAAGCCCGCCGATCTTCGCATCGGGGATCTGCCTCGACTCGCGAGCGTGGCGGCGCTCGGCGCCGTCGTCGCGCCCGTGGCGCTCGCGTGGGGCCTCCAGCGGATTAGCGGCGTGGCCGCCTCGCTGCTCCTCAACCTCGAGGCGGTCTTCACGGTCCTCCTCGCCCGAGCGCTCTGGTCCGAGCCAATCGGCGGCCGGGCGGGGATTGCGCTCCTGGCCATGACGGCGGGCGGCGCGCTCCTCATCGCGATCGGTGCGAGCGGAACCGGCGCAGCGGGGCTGGCGTCGAGCGTGGGGTGGGGCGCGCTCGCGGTCGTCTTGGCGACGCTCGCGTGGGCCGCGGACAACACGGTGGGCCGTCCGCTCTCGGATCGCGACCCGCTGCGTGTCGTGCTGGCGAAGGGAGCGATGGGAGCGCTCGCCGCCGTCGGGCTTGCGTCGGCGTTCGGCGAGCGCTGGCCCTCGGCGCCTGCCGTGCGGGCGATGGGGCTTCTGGCCGCCTGCGGCGCCGTCGGTTACGGCGCGAGCCTCGCGCTCTACTTGCGCGCGCAACGGGTCATCGGCGCTGCGCGCACGGGTTCGATCTTCGCGGCGGCTCCATTCGTGGGCGCCGCCATCGCCTGGGCGCTCGGCGAGCGGGTTGCCTTCGCGGCGACGCTGGGCGCGGGCGCGCTCTTCGTCGTCGGCCTGTGGCTGCACCTGACCGAATCCCACGGTCACCCGCACTTCCACGAGGCGATTGCGCATGATCATGCGCACTCGCACGACGACGCCCACCACGATCACCATCCCGAGGGCCCCCTCGCGCCGCACTCGCATCCGCACAGGCACGAAGCGACGACGCACGCTCATCCGCACGGTCTCGACGTTCACCATCGGCATCGTCATTGAAGCCGCAGTGATCGTTTGCACTGGCTCGATCGCACAAGCATACTGCGCCGCGCAACGGCGAAACTTGCGGCGCCACAAGAAAGTCACGGAGGAGCTCGATGGGCACGCGTCACGTGGGCCGTCTCATCTCGATGGTCGCGCTCTCGGGCGCAACCTCTCTGGTTGCCGCGTCGTGCGGAAGTTCAGCGACGGACGCGCCGGGCGATCGCGACGCTTCTATGGGCGTTTTCGACGGGTCGAACGGCTTCGTCTCCTCGAACGACGCGGGCATCGCGAGCAGCTGCACGCCGACGACCTGCGCGGTCCTGGGTTTCGATTGCGGCGTCAACGCCGACGGGTGCGGCGGAACGATCGATTGCGGCTCGTGTTCGGGCGCTGACACGTGCGGCGTCGGCGGCTTCAGCAAGTGCGGAAACCCGCTGATTACTATTGACGGAGGCCTCAACTGCACACCGAAGACGTGCGCCGATCTCGGATACGACTGTGGCAAGGCAACGGACGGCTGCAATAACGCGATCGATTGCAACGCAGCGCCGTGTTCCGGCAGCGGGTATTGCGGTGGCGGCGGATTCGACAAATGTGGCGGCGACGTCACGGACGCCGGGGGTCCTCCGTGCACGCCGGCAACCTGCGCCAGCCTGGGATACAACTGCGGCGTCGCCACCGACGGCTGCGGCGGAGTGCTCGCCTCGTGCGGCCCGTGCACGTCGCCCCTCGCGTGCGGCGCCGGAAAGCCGAACGTCTGCGGAACCAACGTACCGTGCACGGGGCTCTGCCTGCAGCAGGCCGCTTGCCCCGGCGGCACGCCGACCACCATCACCGGCCGCGTGCGCGCGGGCCTTCAAGAGGGAGCGACGGCGTGGGTTCCGGCCGGCACGACCCCCGATCCGGTGCCTGGCGTTCTCGTGTACATCCCGACCACGCCCGTCACGCCGTTCGATGCGGACCCGACACATCCTCAGGTTCAATGCAGCCAGTGCGGCGCCGACGTGTCCGGCGCGCCGCTCGTCTCGACCACGACGAACTTCGACGGGACGTTCACCCTGACCAACGTCCCGGTGAGCAAGAGCACTGCCGCCGGTGACCAGATCCCGATCGTCATCCAGCTTGGCCGGTGGCGACGCCAGTTCGCGTTCACGATCAGCAACTCGTGCGCGGCGAACCCGATTCCGGACCTGCACATGCCGTCGACGTCCGCCGAGGGAGACATCCCCCTCACGGCGATCTCCACCGGCTCGTACGACTCGATCGAGTGCGTGCTCTTGAAGATGGGCGTCGCGCAGAGCGAGTTCACGAGCTACTCGACGTGGTCGAGCGAGCCGGCGCCCGCGGGGGGCGGCCCCAGGGCCGGCCGCGTGCACATCTATACGAGCACCACCGCGAATCAGGCGGTCTCCGACGTCGGCCCGGGCGCCACGCTGGCTGCGCGGCAAGACGAGACGGTGCTCCTGGGCACCGGCACGACGCCCGGAGCCGCCAACGGGACGTACCGCGATTACGACCAGATCTTGCTCCCCTGCTGGGGCGACGCGTTCACCAAGAACGCCGCCGAACTCGGGAACCTGATCGACTACGGCAATAACGGCGGGCGTTTCTTCGCGACCCACTACAGCTACTCGTGGCTACGCGGAAATGGCGTGCTCGACGGCACCGCCCAGTGGGACCCGAAGGCGAACACCAACAACACGAATCCGGCGCCGGGCGGGCAGCCGTTCACTGGCGACGTGAGCGTCAACGTCCCGTCGACCAACCCGGGCCTGTTCGTGAAGTGGCTGAATCTGGTCGGCGCCCTCAATGGCAGCGTTCCGGGCGGCGCGCCGCCCGCGAACCCCACCGTGACGATCCAGCAGGGCCGTCACGACGTCGACAAGGTGCTCGGCAGCTCGACCGACTGGATCGACGGGACCGACCCCGCACCGCCGAGCGCCAGCAAGAGCCAGATGCTCCTGCACTTCACGTTCGACATGCCGATCGGCCAGACCAGCCAGTGCGGCCACGCGATCTACAGCGACTTCCACGTGAATGGCACCCAGTCCGGCGGAACGACGTTCCCGGCCGAGTGCGACACCGGCGCGCTCACGGCGCAGGAGCGCATCCTCGAATACCTGCTCTGGGACCTTGCGTCATGCGTGCCCGGGCCGCCGACCTCGACATGCACGCCCAAGAGCTGCGCCGACCTGGGCCTCTCCTGCGGCCCGGCGGCCGACGGGTGCGGCAACCTGATCCCGAACGGCTGCGGCTCGTGCCCGACCGGTCAAGCGTGCGGCGTCGGCGGCACGCCCGGCGTCTGCCAGACGGCATGCAAGCCAGAGACGTGCGCGGACCAGGGAATCGCCTGCGGTCCGGCAGGTGACGGCTGCGGCGGTTTGATCCAGAGCTGCGGAATGTGCCCCGCGCCCGCGACCTGCGGCGGTGGAGGCGTGTCGGGACAGTGCGGCGGCAACCAGGGATGCATCCCCAAGACCTGCCAGGACGAGAACATCGCGTGCGGTCCTGCCGGCGACGGCTGCGGCGGCTTGATTCCGAGCTGCGGCGTCTGCGCGCCGCCCACGACTTGCGGGGGCGGGGGGACGCCGGGTCAGTGCGGAACGATGATGGCGCGGTGAGGTCGAGGGCGCCCGCGTCTGCGCCCGCGAACCACGTAGCCTGGCGTCGGCGGGTCGGTTCGGGCACGTCTGCGGTCTCTGGGGCTCGCTCGGCGTTCCGAGAGTGGCATCGCGGCATCGCGGCATCGCGGCATCGCGAGGAGAGCGCCTCAACCCCGCGCCGTGCTCTCTATTAGACTAGGGGCGGCGCTTGCCCTCGGTAGGGCGTGGTAGGGCATCGCGGCGGAAACGGCGGGCTCGAGCGTGCGTGCGAGCGTGCGAGCGTGAACCTGAAGTGGCGCGAGACGAGAGAACGAGACAGGTGGACGAACGGCGCGAATTGACGCAACGTGCATGTTCGGGATCTTGCCATACGAGCGGGTGCGCGAGCCTTGGGTACGCATGGTGACGATCGAGCGATGAGCGGCGACAGACGCATATCGATCTGAAGCGATCTTCGCAGCGGCGAAGCGAGACGAAGCAAGCGGGAGCGCGAGGCCGCGGAGCCCGTTCTCCTGGGGGACGAAGGGCGTGGGGGCTGGGCCGGGCAGCGAGCTCGGGCGATGGCCGTTCGCGGTGAAGTGTGCGGAACGGCGGCGCAAGCTGTGAGTGAGGGGAAGCGATGAGATCGCCTGCATTGGAACCCGACGTCGATCGCGACGCGAAAAATCGCCGGTGGTCGGCCGACCGACGATCGACGAAGCCCGAAGAATGGGTCGTCGGTGAGCCGCTCCCGGGAACGAGGTGGGTGGTCCAGGGGCGACTGGGGCACGGAGGCATGGGCATCGTGCTTCAGGTGTGCAAGTCACCCGCCGGCATCCCCGGCGCGATGAAAGTGATGCGCCCGGCGCTCGCCCAGGAGTCCTCCTGGACGCAGCAGTTTCTGGCGGAGGCGCGGCTGCTCGCGTCCGTCCGGCACCCGAACATCGTCGAGGTGATCGACTACGATACGCTGGCAGACGGCACGCCGTTCCTCGTGATGGCACTGCTCCACGGCCAGACCCTCCGCCGGTTCATGCGGGCCGCCCGCGTCGACGGTCTGACGATCACCCCGCGGAACGTCTTTGCGGTCGTCTCGCAACTCTGCGAAGGGCTGCTGGTGCTTCATTCCCAGCGGCCGCCGGTCGTGCACGGGGACGTGAAGCCGGAGAACATCTTCCTTCAAGACGTCGAGCACATGCCGGGCAGCGGCGTCGTCAAGCTCCTGGACTTCGGGCTGGCGCGCGCCGCAGGTCGAGAGTCGAGCTCCCTGTTCGGCACGCCGCGGTACATGGCGCCGGAGCAGCTTCGCGGCGAGGCGGTCTCGGAAAGAGCAGACCAGTACTCGGCGGCGCTCGTAGCGTACGAGATGCTCACGGGACAGTTCCCGTGGGACGTGCAGTTGCGCGACGTCGACGCGATGATCGAGGCTCATCTCATGAAGGAGCCGGCGCCGCCTTCTACGTTCTGTCCGTGGGTCTCGCCCAACGTCGACCGGGCCATCGTTCGAGCGCTCGCCAAGCACCCGGCGGACCGCTGGGAGAGCGTGGCGGAGTTCGTGGAGAGACTTCGCGAACTGCAGAGCGTCGACGAACGGTCGGCGTACGCGAATGCCGAGGTGAACACGACTGCGCCGATGGGCAAGCTGGCCGTGGGCACGCTGGCCGCGTCCCAGACCACGGACTCGTTGCCGATCGAGCCGCTTCAGGAGGTGCTCTGTTCGACCGTGCCGGGTCGCGCGCCGCCGGAGGTGATGCGGCTGGCCAGCGCGAGCGGAACGGCCGGCTCGAAGACGACCTCGAGCGGCCCGCGCAAGCTCGCGCGAAAGACAGTCGCCCCCCGCCGGGCGGGGACCCGCGACAACCCCGCGGGGCGTGCGCGCCGTCCCGCGGTCGTGCGCGCGAGCGCGCCGGCGTGGGCACTTGTGGCCCTCGTCGCGATGGCGATCGTGGGGGTCGACACGAACGCCACCAAGGAATCAGGCGACGGGCATGCGCTTGACGGATCGCAGCGACCGCGCACGCCGGAGAGCACCCTTGATTCGGCGTCCGTGGGGCTCGAGAGGGCCGCGATCGACGCGGAGCTCGTGCAGGCGAGGTCGGAACCGGCAGGCGCGAACGTCGTCCCCCCGGCGGCGAGCCCGCCGCATCCAACCGCGCGCCCCGTGGCGGTCAACGGCGGGTCGAAGTCTCCGGGTCGCGCCCCCGCGGACGCGAAAGGGCCACCGAGTGCCGATGTAGACGAGTGGAAGCGAACCATGGACGACTCCCCTCCCACCGCGAACGAGCCGAGGGGCGACGAGTCCGATCCCTTCCTGGGGCCGCTGAGCGGATCGCGCTAGGCCGGCGCGGGCAGAGCCGCGCCGTGCGCGGGCGCGGCCGGCTTCCTGAGGGAACGGGCGCCTGGCCCACGTGAGCTCGTTTCGCGAGCGGGACACGCCCGCCGAGCTACCCCCGCGTCTGCGCCCGCGTCCTACGCCGCCCGCGCGAGCCGTTCGGGTAGCTTCAACTCCACGGCTCCCACGAGGCCAGCGTCGACGACGCGGTCCCAGTACCTCGTGCCGGCCCAGAGCGCCGACATGTTCCCGAAGGGGACGTTCTGGCGCACGAGCTCCATGCTCGAGACGAGCCGCCGCGCGAAGGGGACGACGTAGCTCCACGACGAGCCCTCGACGCCGAGCTGGTCTGCGGTGACGTCGCCGACGAGGGCCCTGCACATGGCCTGGCTGAAGCGCGCGAGCCGCTCGGCGTTCGTTCGAGAGCTCGCGGTCTTCGCGTCACGACGGTGCGAGCCGAGGAGGGCCCACGTGAGGCGCCGCGAGTCGTCGTCGGGAGCCCCCTGCGTGGCGGCGATGAGATCGCCGAAGCGGCGGCCTTCGGCCTCCGTCGCCGGCAAGAGCTCCGGCTCGACGCCCATGAGGCACCCGGACCACCGCCACAAGTGCATGTACGCCTCGGCGTCTCCCGGAGCGATGCGCATGCCGAGCTGGCGCAGCCCTTCGAGGACGACCACCGAGAAGAGAAGCAACGTGCCGAGCTCGTCGTGCTGGTTGATCGGCGCGCCCCACGCCGACGCGTCCCATCGCCCGCTCTTCGCGATCATCCTTCGCACCTGAGCGTGGATGAGGCGAACGTTGAGCGTCAGCTGCCAGCCGTTCGCGTGCGGACGCATTCCGCCCGGCGCGATCGTCGCCTGCACGAAGCGCGCGGTCTCGTTCAGCCGCCGGCCCGCCTGCTCCTCGAGGCGTCCGCTCAAGATGAGCGGCTTGTTCCCGGCCGGAGAGGCGTAGCCCAGAACGAGAGACTTCATCCCGAGGACGATCCCGCCGAGGGGTCCCGCGCGCATCAAGACCGCGCCGCCGCGATCGAGTATCTCGTCGTCGACCCAGACCGGCACCCGCTCCACGTCGGCGAAGAAGGCCCTCAGCGCCTGAGGCGCGTCGGTCAAGCTCGCGATCCCGCCTTGCGCGGCGCGGCGGAAGAGCGCCCAGCCGGCCCCCGGCGGCATCGCCTCCATCGCCGTGACCACGGCGTCGGCCAGTGGGTCGACGCGCGTCAAGTACGCGCCTAGCCGGTCGACACGGTCGCCGAACTGCGCGCGGGCTTCGGGCAAGTTCACGAACCGGGTGGGGAACATCGATGGGCTCCGGGACGTCTAAAATCTTCCTACGGGGCCACCGGGGGTCGTTTCTTCGCGAGGTCGAGCACAGCGGCAAACTCTTCGTTGGTGACGGGCACGACGGAGATCCGCGGGCGGCGGATGATCATCATCTTGGCGAGGAGCTCGTGACTTCGCAACTCGTCGAGGGTCACAGGTCGAGCGAGGGGCTTCACCGGCTCGACCTCGACGACGCTCCAGTCCCCTTTGCCGTCGTTCTTGCCGGTGGCGTCCGCGTACGCCTCCCGCGACACGCGCGCGACGCCGACGACGGCTTTTCCTTCGTTCGAGTGGTAATAAAGGACGAGATCGCCCTTCTTCATGGCCCGGAGGTTATTTCGGGCTTCGAAGTTCCGGACCCCGTCCCAGACGGCGTGCCCGTCGGCGACGAGCTGGTCGAACGAGTATGTGTTCGGCTCGCTTTTGATGAGCCAGTGCGCTTTTGCCATCGGCGTCCTCGACGGGCAGCCTATAGCAGCGTCCCTCCGCGTGTCTGCCGGTCAGGGGTGGAGAAGGATCGCCGTGTCGAGCGCTTCGCGGACCCTCCGGGCCAGCTCTCGCGGCGAGAACGGCTTGCTTAGCACCGCCGGATCGCCGAGCCCGACGAGTTCGCGCACCTGCGCGCGATCTGGCGCGTAGCCGGTCGTGAAGAGCACCTTGAGCCCCGGCTGGAGCGCGCGCATCTGCTTGAACGTTTGCACGCCTCCCTGCCGGGGCATGACGACGTCGAGGATCACCATCGCGACGGTGCCCGGCCACGCGGCGAAGGCGCGCACCGCTTCTTCTCCGTCGGGCGCGACGATGACTTCGTACCCGTGCTCGGTGAGCGTGCTCGCGAGGATGCGTCGGAGCGCGGGTTCGTCTTCGGCCACGAGGAGCGTCTCGCCGCAGCCCCGACCAGGCGCGCGGCTGGGCACGCGCCGCTCTTAGTGCGGCAACTATACCACCGCTCCGGCCGCTGCCGACCGAGTTCGGGGGCTCCCGACGACGCGGCCCCGACGGTCGGCCGGCGTGGAGCCGCGGACTCCCCGAGGCAACGCCCCGCGAACGGATGTAGTAAGGGGGGCCGTTCATGACGAAAGCGCTCCCCGCCGCGCTCGCCGCGCTCGCCGCGCTCGCCGCGTTCGCCGCGTTCGCCGCGTGCGCGGCGTCCCCCATCCCCGCCCCGTCGAGTCCTACGCCGGCCGCTACGACTGGATCCACCGTGGAGGCCGGCGCGCCCTC
>OBLW0100001022.1_pt1 | contig 24143 bp, 13 predicted proteins | sample 1520161 | NCBI WGS metagenome assembly OBLW01 (sample SAMEA3539309, study PRJEB22396) | soil metagenome | biome: tundra; feature: field; material: soil | place: USA | collected 2010-05 | depth 0.15 m | reverse complement strand
TTCAGACGTGTGCTCTTCCGATCTAGACGCGGGAGCGGGACCGGACACTGTTCTGGCTCTATTGCGAACAGGGCTTGAGTGCTACTGCGATTGCAGCGTTGCCGACCGTGGGCCTGACGGTGAAGGGGGTGGAAAGCGCCATTCTGCGTTTGACGAGGCAGGTGCGGAATCGGATTCATGGGGCACGATCGGGCTCAATGCAGGAACAAGCGGGGGATGAAAGAGGGTTTCGGACCGCAAAATCGTTTTAATCGGAGAAGGACTTTGGCGCGCAGTTTGGACAAGCATTTGAATGACGCGGAGATCGAAGAGCTGGCGCGCGCTTGCACGGCTGACCTTGGTGGTCCTGGGATGCGTGTGGGACGGCATCTCACCGAGAGCGAACGTCATTCTGAGTGCTGTCCGGATTGCAGCCAAAAAGTGCGGATCCAAAAAGATATGCAATTGACGTTCAATGGCGCTGCGGGAGATGATTCCGCTGGCGCGTTATCTTGCTGGTTTGGCGTGTCGTAGAAATAGACGTGATCGAGACCGGCACCATGTCCCCAGAGAACGAGAAAGACTCGCTTGGGCTCGGTGGGGGCGGTGATGGACGCTTTCAGGAATTCCGTGAGACGAATGCTGCGATCGCCGGTGTAGTTGTCGGGCGCCTCCCAGATGAGTTCTCTTTTCCCTTGATGGCAGCGGAAACGCGAGGATAACTGGGCCGAGGGGCCGTCGATTTGAACGATGGTTTCGACGTCGCTGAACAGGCTGGCGGCTGTAATTTGGTGAAGGCTCACTTGCGCGTCGTTGTAGAGGGTGTTGTCTGCGGCAAGATATACGAGCAATTTCCAAGGCTGTACCATAGGTCTCCTTCGCCGGAACGGGCAGCGGTCTCGTCTACCGGTTTCGCATTTGCCTGCGGCGGATTTCGCGTCGCGTTGTTGTTGGTCCGTGCTCAAAGCAAGACGCGGACAAGGGTGCGAAGCAGGGGTAGAGGCAAGTTTGAAGCCGGTTGTGGCGCCGATGTCCTTGAAGACGAATTCCTGGGTAGAATCCCTTTTTGCTTTTTTAACGGCCTCTCAGGGTCTTGAGCGAGCCGTTGCCAGCAGGAGCTGGCCGGATTGACGGCTTGAGAAGAGCAGCCAAGCAAGTATTCGGAGTCAGCGTGTACGATAACGGAATTTGGTGGATAATCTAGATGAATTCAGACGGAAGCTGCAACGTCGTGGTTCATATCGAACTTTGAAGGGAGTCGTTCGAGGAAGAGCGGAAGATTGCTGCGCAAGATAATGTGCGGTGCGAGGCGCGTGACCGGTTCCGGCTGGACGCCTTCCACGAGAAAGCGGCAAAGGGCTTCGAAGGCGAGCTTGCCCTGAGTAAAGGGCCGTTGGTACAGGGTGGCAAGGATCTGGCCTGATTCGATCAACGGGACGAGCTCGGCGAAAAGGTCGGTCGTGATCAGACGAATGCGCCCACACATTCCGTTCTCTTCTAAGGCGCGAAGAACGGGGATGCTGTTCGCGGTGTTGACATAGATCCCGATCGGCCTTGGCTTGCGCTTCAGGAGAGCGAGCGTAACTTGATAGGCTTCCTTCGCACGTTCGTGCGATTCAATCGCAGGAATCAACGTCAGGTGCGGCGCCATGGTGGCCAGAGTCGCTGCAAATCCACGCAGCTTCTCCCCGTGGTCAAAAGTGTTGAGGTCACCGGTGATTGTGGCAACAGTTCCTTCTGTTTGGAGGACTCTGCCGAGCAGTTCAGCCGCGATACTACCGCTGATTGATGCATCGACCGAGATGGATGCGAGCCGATTGGTGCGAGGAGCGTCGCTGGCAACGCAGACAACCGCTGTGCCCCGTTCGTTGAACCGCCGGATCGCCGATTCGACGCGGATAGGGTTTCCTGGAGTGATCAGAATGCCGTCAAATTCGCGCTCCAGGTCCTCTTCCAAAAGCTTCACGTCCCCTTCGCCGAGGTGCGGATAGGTGCGAAAGCTGAGGTCGACGGCGACCCCGTGCATACTTGCGGCCGCCTCTCGTATGCCTTCTCTCAAGGGATCAAAAAAGGAGGCGATGTGGCGGGGAAGATGAACGGCGACGCGAAGCCTTCGATTGAGTTTCAGATTGCGGGCAGCGAGATTTGGCTTATAACCGAGGCTTTCAGCGATTTTGAGGACCCGGGTGCGCGTCTTGGGATTAACCCCTGGCCGATTGTGCAGCGCGCGATCTACGGTACCAATGGAGATGCCGGCTTCGGCGGCAATCTCCTTAATGCCAACGGACCTTGAAGGCTCATCGTTCACGGGTGGTGCCATTGTACCGAACCTGCCGAATCCGCCGCTGTGCCGTGTCGATCAATCAATTCGGTCTCGAATAAATCGCTTAAATACGGAACTTACTGGTGCGTGAGCGGGTGATTCTTGTGCACTCGATGATTTCTCGGTTACGTACACGAAAAAACTCTTGACAGCCCATAGGCTACTCTCTATATTTGTGCACGGCGTTCCGGGAACGTACACGGTGAATAGCAATTCACGGATACGCACGCGTTCTTGATAGGGGCCACAGAGAGTTGCAAGGCTGGAGGGATAGGGAAATGAAATCAGAGAAGTTCATAAGTCGAAGGCGCGTGCCTCTGATGTGGCTCGCGGTGTTGCTGCTTGCACCGACAGCCAAGGCACAGGTCGACACAGGCACGATTCTTGGCACGGTCACGGACACCACGGGCGCCATCGTTCCGGGTGCGACGGTGACGATCTTGAACCAGGCGACGGCCGCGCGGCAGACCGATAAGACCAATGTGGATGGCAGGTTCGAATTCACGCCTTTACCGATTGGTACTTATACGGTCGTGGTTGAATCTCCCAGCTTCAAGAAAGCAACAGTTGAAAGTGTGCGCCTGGATATTCAGCAGCAGGCCGCAGTGAACGTCGTTCTTCAGCCCGGTGCAGTTACCGAGAACGTAGAAGTGACGGAGGCGCCGGAACTGATGCAGACCGAGAGCAGCTCGGTTGGTCAGGTGATCGATGAGAAATCGATTGTAGATCTACCCTTGAACGGGCGCGACTATACGATGCTGGTGCTGGTAACTCCCGGCGTGACTCTCCCGCAACAGGGAGCCCGGGCGTCTAACCAGTTTGTAGCGAACGGCGCGCGCGTGGCGCAGAACGATTACCTGCTTGATGGCATCGACAACAACAGCAATAGTGTCGATTACCTGGACGGGAAGGCTGATGTGATCAAGCCTCCGGTGGACGCAATCGCAGAGTTCAAAATCATGACGAGTGACTTTCCCGCAGAGTTTGGGAGAGCCGGCGGGGCGATCGTCAACGCAACGTTGAAATCGGGTTCGAATAAGTTCCACGGGTCAGTGTGGGAATTCTTCCGCAACGATGCATTCGATGCATACAACGATTACTTTGTGCCCAATGCGACGGCTAGCAAGAAGCCCGAGTTGAGGCAGAACCAATTTGGCGCGACTGCGGGTGGACGCATCTGGAAGGACAAGACGTTCTGGTTTGCCGACTATGAAGGAACGAAGATTCTGAATGGAGTGCAAGCTTCGAGCCAAGCCAGCGCGAACCTGGGAGCAGGACTTTCTCCGACAGTGCCGACGACGGCGGAGATCAATAGCGGATACACGGATTTCTCGGATTTAATCAATTCCACCGGAACATTTACACGCACCGATCTACTGGGAAGATCGTTTCAGAACGGGCAGATTTTCGATCCCGCCACCACGCGTGCGGTCACGGCTGGGACGGTTGATCCAGTAACTGGATTGGCGGCGACGGCCACCGGCTATGTTCGCGATCCATTCACTAACAATCAGATTCCTGCGAATCGGCTTGACTCGAATGCCGTGAAGTTGATGCAGCTTTATCCAACTCCGACCTCACCGGGAGTGCTGTACAACTACAACATCATTAAAGTAGACAGCATCGATACGAACACGGCTGACATGCGGATCGATGAACACTTCCGCGACCAGGACCAGGTGTTCTTCCACTACGACTACATCAGCAGTGTTCGTGTTTTGCCGCCTCCCTTTGAAGGTGTCGCCGATGGTGGCGGATATTCAAACGGGACCGAGATCTATAACGTGCGGGGATTCGCACTCGGCTACACGCACACCTTTTCTCCCACTCTTATTAATGAAGCGCGTCTTGGTTACACGCGTGGACACGACACGCGCAATCCCTCGGGCGACAGCACGATGGGGATTCCTGCGCAGTACGGAATTGCCGGCGTTCCGCAGGTGCCGCTCAATGGCGGATTGCCTTACCTGGGAATTGGAACGCTCAGCGGTTTGGGCGGCGCGGGCTGGCTGCCGGGTAATCGCTTCAGCGATACCGAGCAGATGACAGAGAATCTGACGAAGGTTTACAAGAAACACACATTCAAGGGTGGGGCCGAGTTCCAATACATCTACTTCCCTTGGATTGCACCGCCGGCTTCCAAAGGCACGTTCTACTTCGATGGCAACTATGCTTCGATTCCACTGCAGGCTGACGGCACGACGGGTCGAGCGCAGTTCCTGATTACGCCACAGAATGCGACCGTTCCCAACGGCGTGAATATGTCGGGAGGAATGGATCAGGTCGATGCATCGAACTTTGGAGAAGTGCGCGCGAATCGCAATTACTTTGGCACTTACTTCCAGGATGACTGGTCTGTCACGCGGAAACTTACCTTGAATCTTGGGCTGCGCTGGGAGCATTTCGGCTTGACGGGAGAAGCGGGCGGAGCGCAAGCGAATTTCATTCAGCCCTCGCTTACATCCAACGCCGGAGCGGAGTTCATCATGACGGCCGGTCATAAAACTTCACCGGGCCTCTCAACCAGCTTTACGGATGCGCTGCAGCGCGATGGGATCTCTCTGCTGTACACGAACAAGTATGGGACAGGTATGGGCGTGATCCAGAAGATGAACTTCTCGCCGCGTATTGGCTTCGCTTATTCCTTGACACCGAAGTGGGTGATTCGGGGAGGGTATGGCATCTTCTACGGAGCGTTTGAGAACAGAGGCGGGTATCCAAGCCTGGGTTATAACTACCCATTTCAATTTGAGGTTGGTTTGACCGATGCTTCAAACGGAGGTATATCGACGGTAACTCCGGTCACGTACACCAATGGGACCACGGGCACGCTTGAAAATGGAATGTCAGGAATCCCACTTGATCCACTGAACGTGAGCTATAGCGGACTGGCCCTGCGTGGGATTCAGCTAAACTACCAGACGCCGTACACAGAGGGTTTCAACGGCACGGTGCAATACCAACTGACCCAGCATGACTCCGTTGAAGCCGGGTATGTAGGTTCGCAGGCTCGGCATCTCGAAGCGAGCGAGGGGCAGAACAACGTGACGCAGTTACTGCCTCCTGGAACTCCGACTACGGGCGCCACAAACTATATTCCGTTTCCGGATTTTGGTGCGGGCATGCCGTACTACGGAACGGTCGGCAACAGCAGCTACAACTCGCTGCAAACGAAATGGGTCCACCAATCGTCGAAGGGGCTCGATGTCCTGCTTGGCTACTCTCTTGCCAAAGCTCGGACGGATGCGGGAGACTCATTGAGTGGCGGTGGTGTCAGCGGCTATCGCGCTCCGGGCATCGTCCCTATCTCGTATGACACCGGGCTTGCCTCGTTCAACATCACACATGCGTTTGTAGCCAGCGGGACTTATGCGCTTCCGGTTGGAAACGGCAAGGATCATCTCGCCAATATGAACCGCATCGAAGAAGCGGTGCTGGGAGGTTGGAGCGCGAACACAATTCTCAGCTTCGACAGTGGGCAGCCGCAAACGATTGGTAGCCAAATTAGTACGGGGTCGGGGATTAACGCTTACGCGGCGGTGGTCCCTGGGGTCAAACGGTATCGCGGAGGGGTCGCGCACTTCTACAATCCAGCCGCCTTCGCAGATCCTCTAGTGGTGACGGGTGTTGGAGAAGCGAGCCTGGCGCCGCTGGGTGGGCCGAATACCCAGGTGAATGGGCCCGGTTATAAGGATTTTGACTTTTCCCTCTTCAAGAGCTTCACGATTACAGAAGGAAGTCACGCGGAGTTTCGCGCCGAGGCCTTCAACTTAACGAATACCCCAAGCTTCAACCTGCCAACCAATACGGACTACAAGGACCAGACAAATTTCGGGCAGATTACCTCGACTCGAAGCACTGCACGTGAACTGCAGTTTGCGCTTAAGTACTACTGGTAGAAAAACTGAAGTTGCCCGGGCGATCTGCCGCGCAGAAAGCCCGGGCTCATTTCCTGGTAGGTGAGGAGCGCCAAGCTGTGCGAGGGTTTTAATCGATAGAGAATCGGATAAGATGGTCCTGCCTGAGTGATCTCTCATCGCGGCACAAGCAGGGCGAAATTTTTGGGACAGAGGATACAATTCGTAGGGTTCGCGACGATCTTGTGCCTGCTTTCACTGATTAGTGGCCAAGTTGCGTTGTCGCAGTCCCCGCCCGCTGCGAAGAATTCGGCTGAAGAAGAGAGGAGTCTATTGGAGGCGGCGACGCGGGAGCCGAACAATCTTCAGGCCGTAGGTTCACTTGGCGAGTACTATCTGCGGAATGAAAAGTGGCACGAAAGCGCGCGATGGCTTGCCAAGGCCTATGCCCTTTCAAGCAGTGACGAGGCCGTGGGCTATGACCTGGCCTATGCAACGATGCAGACCGGCGACCTGGACAGTGCGAAACGGCAGATTGAAAAGATGCTGGCGAAAACAGATAGCGCGAAGTTGCACAATCTTCTTGGCGAAGTGGATGACAGGCGCGGGGACTATGTGACTGCGGCGCGTGAATATCATCGTGCCGCGGAGATCGATCCCTCGGAATCGAACATTTTCGACTTAGGTACGTTCCTGCTGCAGCACCAGAAATATGTTGGATTTCTCGATGACTCGATCAAGTTTTTTCGCTACGGGGTGGCGCAGTTTACGCACTCTTCGCGGATGATGGTGGGCCTGGGTGTTGCGCTGTATGCCGCGAATGAATACGACGAAGCGGTGAGGGTGCTCTGCGCGGCGGTGGACCTGGACCCGAAGGACCGGCGGCCTATTGAGTTTCTTGGAAGAGCCAGCAGGGTATCTCCCGCGTTGGCTGAGGAAGTAGATCGGCGGTTGAAGGACTTTGCAGGGCGCTATCCCGAAAACGCCGCGACGAACTATTTCTATGCCTTGAGCCTGTGGAAGCGCGGCGGCGACGAAGGGCGGGACTTAGATGAAATCGGACGTTTGCTGCATAAGGCGGAATCTCTCTCTCCGGGGTGGTATGAACCGCACTATCAGCTTGGGGTTTTATACGAGTCACAAAAGCTCTATCCAGATGCAATTCACGAAATGAGTCGAGCGGTGAAGATCGATCCGGATTTCTTTCCGGCGCACTTTCGGCTGGCGGTACTTTACAACAAGACCGGACAGAGGGCCCAGGCTGTGACAGAAGCATCCATTGTCAGGCGCTTGAAGGAGAGAGACAGTGAAAACGAGGCTGGCCACGATGTTACCCAGTGAGGCGACCTTCGCGGGGTCGGCAGTGCGATTGCTATCGGAGTAAGATGACGGAGCACTCACGAGTGAAGTTGTAATTGAAGGGTCGAAGTCGGCAACGCCCGAGAACTATTGACAGTAGACATGCGAGCGTGTACGTTACCGATGACTGCAAAATGTGCAAAGCACACAGTGTGTGATTCGCGTTGAGGCTCCATGAAGTGAAGCGGAGCAGCTCTACGAGCATCGAGGTTTGAATCTGATGGGGAAAGCGGGTAAGTCTGATCGAGTTCGTTGCTGGGAAGAGCAGGTAGTTATTCCGACGTACCCGATCCAGGACGCAGACCCAAATCCGATGTTCCTGGAAAAGCGTGTTTACCAGGGAAGTAGCGGCAAGGTCTATCCCAATCCATTCACGGACAAGGTGGCTCTGGAAAAGAGCGACAAGACATTCCGAGCAATCATGCTCGAGAACGAGTACGTACAGCTGATGATCCTGCCCGAGATTGGGGGGCGGATTCATGCCGGCCTGGATAAGACCAACCAATACGATTTCTTTTACCGGCAGCGCGTCATCAAGCCGGCTTTGGTCGGACTCTTGGGACCTTGGATTTCAGGCGGCGTGGAATTCAATTGGCCGCAGCACCACCGCCCATCCACCTACATGCCGGTGCACGCGGCCATTGAAAAGCACGTCGATGGGAGCCGCACGGTCTGGCTCAGCGAGCACGATCCCATGCTGCGAATGAAAGGCATGGTTGGTGTCTGTCTTTCTCCTGGCAAGGCGATTATCGAAGCCAAAGTGAGGCTGTATAACCGGACGCCGCTTCCACAGACATTTCTGTGGTGGGCCAATGTTGCGGTACGGGTACATGACAATTACCAGGCGTTCTTTCCGCCGGACGTCACTTATGTTGCCGATCATGCGAAACGCGCGGTTTCATCCTTTCCCATTGCGCGCAATACCTACTATGGTGTCGATTATCGGCCGGGCACGGATATCTCCTGGTACAAAAACATTCCGGTCCCTACCTCTTATATGGTGACCGAATCGAAGTACAACTTCTTTGGGGGATATGACCACGCGCGCCAGGCTGGGATGGTACACACTTCGAACCACCATGTGGCGCCGGGCAAGAAGCTGTGGACGTGGGGCAATGCGGAGTTCGGCCACGCATGGGATCGCAATCTTACCGATGAAGACGGGCCCTATGTGGAGCTGATGGCGGGCGCGTACACGGACAATCAGCCCGATTTCGCATGGCTTCAACCCTACGAAACGAAGACGTTCAGTCAATATTGGTATCCGATCCAGAAGATTGGACCGGCAAAGAACGCCAACACAGAAGCCGCGGTGAATCTTGAGTTCGATGCGGGGAGCGCACGCGTTGGAGTCTTCGTTACATCGCGGCGCAATGTGCGCGTGGTCCTGACCCGGAACGGCAATCTCGTTCTCGACAAGCAAATGGAACTGTCGCCGGCGGTGCCGTTCACCGAGACAATCGAGACAGATACTTCAAGACCCGAGAAGTACATTCTGGTGGTGCAAGATGGCGATGGCAACGAGCTGATCAGTTACCAACCGGAAAGGAGTGCGAATCGCGAACCGGCTCAGGCAGCCACGGAGCCGCCTGAGCCGGATCAAATAGCGAGTCTCGAAGAACTTTATCTGACGGGCTTGCATCTTGAGCAGTATCGTCACGCTACGCGTTCGCCTGAGGCTTATTGGATCGAGGGACTGGAGCGCGAACCGAATGACGCGCGACTCAACAATGCGATGGGCCTTGTGCATTTGCGAAAAGGTGAATTTGCCAAGGCAGAAGATCATTTTGCGCGTGCGATACGGCGCCTGACTCGGCGAAATCCGAATCCGCAGGACGGCGAGCCTTTCTATAATCTCGGGCTCGCGCGGTTTTATCAGAGCAAGACTTCTGATGCATACGATGCCTTCTATAAGTCGGTGTGGAACTATGCATGGCAGAGCGCAGGGAATTATGCGCTGGCGTCGATCAGCGCAGGCCGCGAGAATCTGCAACTCGCGCTGGAGCAGGTAGAGAAAAGCCTGCTGACGAATGTGGAGAACCTGAAGGCTCGCGCGCTGAGAGTTTCATTGCTGCGCCGCTTGGGCCGAACCGGGGAGGCGCAGAGTGCGATCAGTGAATCTCTGGCGCTGGATCGTCTCGATTTTCGCATGTTGGCTGAGCAGTTTCTTCTTACCGGGAAAGACAAGGATCGTGACACGTTTCTTGCGGCGCTGGAGGGAGACGTTCAGACGCTGCTTGATGTGAGCTTCGATCTAGCATGGTGTGGATTGCCGAAGGACGCCTTTGTGCTGTTGCAGGCGTGCAGCAACGCCGGCGGCTGGGAGTACCCGATGCTTTGGTACACGCTGTCATGGCTTGCCACCGCGCTGAACAGAAAAACGGCAGCCTTTGAATTCCTTGCGACCGCGGAGGCGGCTTCGCCTCGCTACTGCTTTCCGGCGCGGCTTGAAGAGATGATCGTGCTCGAGGATTCCATTCGGCGAAACCCGTCGGGGGCAAAGGCACACTACTATCTCGGAAATCTTTACTACGACAAGCGGCGGTATGAGGATGCGATTCGCGCTTGGCGGCGGTCGATTGAGTTGGACGACAGCTTCTCTATTCCTCTGCGGAACTTGGGCATTGCGGAATTCAACGTGTTGGACGATGCGGCAGCCGCGGACCGGATGTATGAGCGGGCGTTTCAGGCGAATCGCAACGACGCGCGGTTGTTGTATGAATGGGATCAGTTGAAGAAGAGGGCTGCACTTGCCTCGCCTCCCGAGCGGCTCCAACTGCTGAATCAGCATTCGCAACTGGTTGCGACGAGAGACGACCTGACGGCTGAGTACGTTACGCTGTTGAACCAATGCGGTCAAAATCAGGCTGCGCTGGAATTGTTGGGTCATCGGCGCTTCAGTCCATGGGAAGGCGGCGAGGGGCTGGTTCCGGCGCAATACGTGCAGGCGCACAAAGCGCTTGGCAGAGCAGCGATGGTGGCGGGCGACTTTCGAACCGCCCTGGATCACTTTCAAGCCGCACGCCATTATCCAGAGAACCTCGGTGAAGGCAAGCATTTGCTCACACTGGAGCGCGATTTGGATTACTACTCGGGATTGGCTGCGCAGAAACTTGGAGAGTTGGCACTGGCCCATCGCTACTGGACTGCCGCGGCAGCACCATTGCCATCACTAGGAATTCATTCCTATTTTCAGGCTCGCGCACTGATGACTCTGGGCGATTCTGCGGCTGCGCGCGAGGTTTTCCTGGAACTGGGGCATTTCGCAACCGAGCTAATGAAGACTGTTCCTAAGATTGACTACTTCGCGACCTCCCTGCCGAATCTTCTTCTCTTCGACGATGATCTGGAAAAACGAAATCGAATCGAATCGATGGTGCTGCGCGCCCTGGCCAAGGATGGTTTGGGAGAAAGCGAGAGGGCCGCTGAGCTGTTGGAGAAGGTCATCGCAGAAGATGCGAATCACTTATTCGCGATCGAGATACTGCAAGGTTTGAGGGAGGAAGGAAAAATCGCGGTGCCCGAAGAGATTGAGGGACGCCGAGTCTCATGATTGTCCCCATCGGCATTGTCGAGCGGAGCTCAGATGACCGTGGGTCGTTTCGTTCTACTTATCTCTGCCTTGCGTCTGCGGCGGGTGCGCTGGGCGGGCTGTTGTTTGGTTATGACTGGGTAGTTATCGGCGGCGCAAAGCCGTTTTACGAAAGATATTTTCATCTAGACTCACCATCGCTCGAGGGATGGGCAATGAGTTGCGCCCTGATCGGATGCCTGCTAGGCGCGATCACTTCGGGAGGCTTGAGCAATCGATTCGGAAGAAAACGCCTGCTTACACTGGCGGCGCTGACGTTTGCGGTTTCATCGCTTGGAACCGGTCTGGCCTTGCATTTTGATGCATTCGTCGCCTGGAGAATCATGGGCGGTTATGCAATCGGGCTTGCCTCCGGTATCTCACCGATGTATATCGCGGAGATTTCTCCGGCCCGTCTGCGCGGGCGACTTGTCTCGCTCAATCAAGTGGCCATTGTCTTTGGGATTCTGCTGGCGCAGATTGTGAATTGGCTGATCGCGCGTCCTGTCGCTCCAGGAAGTTCGGCGGACCAGATCCTGCTTTCGTGGAACGGCCAATGGGGATGGCGCTGGATGTTTGGGGTAACCGCAATTCCTTCGGTTCTGTTTTTGCTTGCCTCGCTGCTGGTGCCGGAGAGCCCTCGGTGGCTAGCTGCCAAGGGTCGGCGTGACGATGCGTTTCGCGTGCTGGAGAGGCTCGGCGGCCCCATCTACGCTCAAAATGTGCTGGAGGATTTTGCGGCGGTGAGTGAAGCGCAGCCGGAGCGGCCGGTGCTGCAAGAGCTTCGGTCGCCGGGTGTGGGTAAAGTGCTGATGCTGGGCATCGCGCTGGCGGTTCTCCAGCAGTGGTGCGGCATCAACGTGATCTTCAATTACGCGCAGGAGATTTTTGCAGCAGCTGGGTACCAAGTGTCGGACATACTCTTCAACATCGTGGTTACGGGCGCGGTGAATGTGATCTTCACTTTTGTAGCTTTCTTCATGATCGACAGGTTTGGAAGGCGTTTTCTGCTCCTGACTGGACTTACAGGCTTGGTTCTCATTTACACGGTTCTTGGAGTGCTCTATCGCGTGCACTTGCAGGGTAAGCCGATGCTGGTGCTTGTCCTGGCTGCTATTGCCTGTTATGCCATGTCGCTGGCGCCTGCGACTTGGGTTGTCATTTCGGAGATATTTCCCAATCGCATCCGAAGCAGCGGAGTGTCGATCGCTGTTACCGCTCTTTGGTCAGCCTGCTTTCTGCTGACTTACACATTTCCTTTGCTCAATGCTGCGCTGGGACCGTCGGGTACGTTCTGGACTTATGCGGCGGTGTGCCTGGCCGGCGCGTTGTTTCTGTCGCGACGCCTGCAGGAGACCAAGGGAAAGACACTTGAAGAAATCGAAACCGATGCACGCATGGAGAATGCGTAGGAGAACGAGGATGCGCGTGGGTCACGAAGTACAGATGGGCAATCGGAAGTCGATTGCGGTCACTGCGCTGTTTGGATTGGCTTTGTTATTGAGTACGGTCGCGCATGCTCAGCAGACGACGGTGGTCCTGGATGGCACCAGCAAAGGCCGGGTGTTTGACGGGATTGGCGCCGCCAGCGCAGGAGCTTCTTCTCGCTTGCTGATTGATTATCCCGAGCCGCAGCGGAGCGAGATTCTCGACTATCTGTTCAAGCCGGGGTATGGTGCGGCGCTACAGCATTTGAAGGTGGAGATTGGCGCGGACGTCAATTCTACCGATGGTTCGGAGCCGAGTCCCATGCGCGCTAAGTCGGACCACGACTCTTCGCGCGGCTACGAATGGTGGCTGATGGTGGAGGCGCACAAGCGGAATCCCAACATCCTGCTAGAGGTGCTTCCGTGGGGTGCGCCGCGATGGATCAACCCCAATCCCGGCGCCATAGATGCTCCATACACCCAGAAGATGGCCGAGTATGTTGCGGACTTCATCCGAACGGCGAAGCGCGATTATGGTCTCGACATCGGCGTTACAGGGGTGTGGAATGAGCGGGTCTATGATGCCGACTATGTGAAGGAACTTTCTCGCACGCTGAAAAAGGAAAATCTGGCGACCAAAATCATTTGCTGCGATGAGTATCCCGGCGAGGGTAAGGTTGAGGAGGGCGATGGCGATGGGCAATGGGCGATCGCCGAAGCGATTCTGAAAGACCCAGAACTGGCCACCGCGATTGACGTGATCGGCGTCCATTACCCATTGGTCGATGGCAAGCTCACCACTACGGATGCCGCGCGCCGGACGGGCAAGCCGCTCTGGTCAAGCGAAGACCAACCAAACGGCGGAGGCGGGCCGATTGTGAGCCGCGATTGGCCGATTGGCGGGCGCATCCTTGCGCATCTCTACAACCGCAATTATCTGGAGGGGGCATTTACATCTACTGAGATATGGAGCCCGGTCACTTCGTACTATGACAACCTGGCTGCTCCGAACTCGGGGTTGATGTATGCGAATACGCCGTGGTCGGGCTACTACGATGTGCAGGGAACGATCTGGGTGACTGCACACACGACACAGTTTGCGCAGCCGGGCTGGCAGTATCTTGACTCCGCTTCGGGATATCTTCCGGAGAACGGTAGTTATGATTCGCTACGCTCACCAGATAAGAAGGACTGGAGCGTGGTGCTGGAGACGATCAACGCAAAGAAGCCCCAGAAGGTGGCGTTCCGGGTTGCAGGCGGATTGAGCGCAGACGAAGTGCATATCTGGGAGACGAATGACTCCCGCACGTTTGAACACGTCGCCGATGTGAAGACGACCGAGGGAAATTTTGAATACGCGTTCGATCCCGATTCGATCTATTCCCTGACAACAACGACGGGACAGGGAAAAGGAACCGCGGAGCCGCCCGCCTCGAAGGCTTTCCCTTTTCCGTATGCTGATATCTTCGATGAGACTGCGGTGGGGCACGCGCCGAAGTATTTGTCAGACCAGGATGGGGCGTTCGAAGTGCATCCGTGCAAGGGACGGGAAGGCCGTTGCCTGGAGCAGGTAATCACGGAGAAGCCGATTCCCTGGAGTCCGCTTCCGGATCCGTTTACGCTGGCGGGCTCCGAGACATGGACCGACTACAGTGTTTCCGCCGATGTGCATTTTATTTCGAAGTCGCCGGCTGTTGTGATGGGCCGCATCGATTCCTCAGATGTGTTTCAGCAAGAGAAGGCGCGTTGGCCGAGCGGCTACATTCTGCGCGTGAATCCGGACGGGGCATGGGAGCTACTTTCTGCGGCGTACAAGCAGCCAGTGGCAACGCTCGCATCTGGCTCTGTGGCGCTTAATACAAACCAGTGGCATCGGTTGGAGTTGAGATTCCACGGAACACGGGTCGAGGCGTCGCTTGATGAGAAACCGCTCGCTTCCATTGTGAGCACGGCACATTCGCGCGGAATGTTCGGCCTTGGTTCGGAGTGGGACCATGTGCAGTTCGACAACCTGGATGTGCGGCAATAGCGAGATGCTCTATTTACGCGCAAGTGATCGGTTCATCGAGGCGAGGAGGTGCCCCGTGCCAGAACGCTACGCAAGGAAGTTTTCATCTCCAGTGCTGGCTGCGTCGTTGGCGGCCGGTTGCATTTTGGCCATGGGTTTGCTCGCGGGTCTTTGCAAGTCCGTAGTCGCAGCAAAGGATGAGACCGAGCGCATCCTGATCGACTATCCGCTGAATGGATCGGTGTTTCCACCGGATATGGAGGCACCGACATTTCTGTGGCGTGACTCAGCAGCCAATGCGAATGCGTGGCGCATCGATGTGGCGTTTGCGAATGGATCGGCGGCGCTGCATGTCGACGCGAAGGGCGAGCGGATGCATGTAGGCGAGATCGATCCGCGATGCATTTCTGCGAACAACAAACTGCCTGAACTGACGCCGGAGCAGGCCGCTGCGCATACCTGGAAGCCGGATGCCGCGACCTGGGCAGCGATGAAGAAGCGAGCGGGCATCAGCGCGGTCACGATTACGATTCGGGAATATGGGGGCGGAGATGCGGGGCAGGCGGTGTCGAGCGGTGCGATGCAGATGTATGTGTCCGCAGACCCGGTGAATGCGCCGATCTTTTATCGCGACGTGCCCTTGATGCCTTCGGAGACGGAGAAGGGATTCATCAAGCCGCTTGCCGCGAATGCGGTTCCGCTCATTGCGTGGCGCATGCGCGATGTGGCCGATGCGCAGAGCCACGTGGTGATGACAGGGCTGCACACGTGCGCAAACTGCCACTCGTTTGCGGCGAACGGAAAGACGCTGGGCCTTGATATGGACGGGCCGCAGAACGACAAGGGGCTCTACGCGCTGGCGCCGGTCGCGAAGAAGATGACGATTGGCACCGAGAACATGGTGTCGTGGTCGAAGTTTCGCGGCGAGGAAGGTGTGCAACTGCGCGTGGGTTTCATGTCACAGGTGTCGCCGGATGGGCGCTACGTGGTGACGACGGTCAGGCCTCCCAGAGCCGAAACGTCGCAGTTTTATTACGTTTCCAATTTCAAAGATTACAGATTTCTACAGGTCTTCTATCCAACGCGGGGGATTCTTGCCTGGTATGACCGCACGACGAAAAAGCTGCAGTCTCTGCCGGGAGCGGACGATCCGCAGTACATCCAATCGAACGCGGTGTGGAGTCCCGATGGGAAATACCTAGTGTTTTCGCGCGCGGTTGCGAAGGATCCCTATCGCGCTGACGGGAAGATGGCGGCCTATGCCAATGACCCGCTCGAAGTACAGATTCAATACGATCTTTATCGCATCCCTTTCAACGACGGTAAAGGCGGCACACCGGAACCGATAGCCGGCGCCTCGCAGAACGGGATGAGCAGCAGCTTCCCGAAGATTTCTCCGGATGGTAAGTGGATCGTTTTCGTAGAAGCGCATAACGGGCAACTGATGCGTCCCGACGGCAAACTCCATATTGTTTCCGCTGCGGGCGGTGTGGCGCGGCGGATGAACTGCAATACGCCGTTGATGAACTCGTGGCACAGTTTTTCTCCGAATGGACGCTGGCTGGTGTTTTCATCGAAAAGCCGCTCGCCTTACACGCAGATGTTTCTCACGCACATTGATGCGGAGGGCAATGATACACCAGCCATCCTGATCGAAAACTCGACGGCAGCCAATCGCGCGGTGAATATTCCGGAATTCGCGAACATGGAGCCGAGCGGTATCGAACATATCGACACGCCCGCAGTGGATTTCTACAAGCAATTCGACGTGGCGGAAGACCTGGCGAAGAAAGGGCAATATGCCGCGGCGATTCCGGAGTGGACCAAAGCGCTGGCGATGGAGCCCAACGACGCGCACACGCTGAATAACTATGGACAGACACTGGCGCGCTCCGGGGCTGCGGATCATGCGATTGCCGAATTCCGTAAAGCCATCGCCGTGAAGCCGGAGTATCCGGAGGCCGAAAACAATCTGGCGTTTGTGCTTGCCGGCGTCGGTCGCCCCGGCGACGCGATTGACCATTATCGGATAGCGATCGAGGAAAAGCCTGCGTATGCGGAGGCGCATAGCAATCTTGGGCATGTTCTTACCGAACAAGGAAACCTGGATGGAGCCATCGAGCAATTTCAGCAGGCGCTGACGATCAACCCGGATTATGCAGCGGCGCACAATAGTCTGGGATTCGCGCTGGCATCGGCGAACCGGCTCGATGATGCCGCGGACGAGTATCGACGCGCGATTGAGGTGGATCCGAAATATGCAGATGCTTACAACAACCTTGGCGTGGTGATGGCAAGGCAACGACGGATTGATGAAGCTATTGTGGACTTCAACAAGGCTATCGAATTGGATCCGGCATGCGTGGGAGCTGAGAGCAACCTCGGGCATGCGCTATTGGCCAAGGATCGTGTGGATGAGGCGATCCCGCATCTCGCGAAGGCGGTTGGCGCGAATTCCAATTCTGCGGAACTGCATAGCGATCTTGGAACGGCTTTAGCGGAAAGAAGCCGCCTCGATGAGGCGATTCCCGAGTTTGAGCGGGCACTGCAGATTTCGCCAAACCTGGTGCGGGCACAGTCTCACTTGGGAATGGCCCTGGTCATGAAGGGTCGAGCTGCGGAGGGTCTTGCACAATGGCACAAAGTGCTGCAGGAGGAGCCTGACAACCTGCGCGTACTGAATGATGCGGCGTGGCTGCTGGCGACTTCGTCGGATGCGGACCTTCGAAACGGGAAAGAGGCGATCGAACTCGCACGACATGCCGTCCAGGTCACTTCAGCAAAAGAGCCATCGGTGCTTGGGACTCTAGCGGCTGCCTATGGTGAAACCGGCGAGTTCGACAAAGCGATTGAAGCGGAGCAACAGGCGACGGATTTGGCAAGGCAACAAGGGAAAGCAAATCTAGCGGCAGAACTCAGCCGCCGGATGGCGCTGTTGCAGGCGCACACACCGATTCGCGAGAAGTGATCGCGAGGGCGCTCTCTGCCGATGATCTCAGTTCCAATATTTCGCGACTGCTATTTCGTAACTGATATTGCGCAACCGCTTCTTCGCAATTGATATTTCGTAACTAAGAGAGCTGCGCAGGAGTGAGGCTGAGTATAAAACTCGCTCGCTGTGCTGCTGTTGCGGACGTGGGGCGATCTTCGATCAGCCCTGCTCCGGCAAATCGCCGATAGCTGGTCGCATTCGGCGACGGCGCCACTTGGATAAACTCCACAGAAAACGGCGTGGCAGGAATACGCGCGCCGAACCAATGCTTATCGTCCCGCTGATTCCATGTGACGAGCGCCAGGACGGCGCCTGCCGGATACTTCGCGGCTATGCTGGCCGCATCGGAATTGCGCGCATGGACAGCCTGGATGGCTGCGTCGTTGCCGTACAGCGTTGCGGTTGTGCGGGAAGAGGAATCGACGTACATCGTGATCGCGTTCCAAGCAAGTGGATGATAAGGCAGGTTCGCTGGGAGTGCGGCGGCGCTATTGTTCACGATCTCGTTGCTCGGGACCCTAGCCTGGGTGATCGGAAGCGTGTAGACGTAGTCGTTGCCACGAACCGGCCGATGGCATCCCGTGCACTCGCTCACAAACTGCCCATCTTTGCCGTAGGGTTTCAGATCGAGACCACGCCAGCGTCCCCAATTCCAATCCTCCGTATCCTGGAAGCGACTAGCGTCTTTCACCATCAGCTCCACCTGAACGAATTTGCCGGGGTGGACGAGGCCATCGGATCCCGTTTCCTGTTGCCAGGCAATTTTGGCGAAGCGGCTTCCATCGGGCCACGGAGCGATGTGCCCCGATTGGGCAGCTTGGACAGCGATTTCATTGCCGAGGATAAAACGGAACGTGTTATTGTCGCCGCGATCGGTAGTGCTGATGGGCTTCCAGTTCACGAAGTCGGGATCGAAGGGAAGTCCGTTCGGCTCCGGAGGAACTGCGGCCAAAGAGAGCGCAGCTGGTTTTTCGTCCTTGACGCGTGACGGCCCGATCTTTGGTCTCGCTTCGCTCGACGCAGCCGTTGCAGGCCGGTTCGACAGATACGTCCATGGGGCAAGATATGCCTTCAACGCAGTGATCTCTTCAGCGGTCGGCTTCGCCTCCGGATGCAGTTCGACAAACTGCGGCAGCGGCATTGCGCCGAGCTGGATCATGTTCACCGCTTCGTAGAGAGTGGATTTCTGTGCTACAGAGGGCTTTGAGCCTAGCGTTGAGAAATTCAGATGCTCACGCGCGGTGAGAATATCGTGCCGCACGAGCCAGTAAGCGGGCACAACCTCGTCGAACCACGAGAGGCGGCGCTGATCAGAATGGCAGCTGTAACAGTCCTTCTCAAGGATGTGTTTGAGTTGAGGCGGCGCTTGCAGTTCAGCCGTTGCCGGCTTGACTGGAATGCTGGGCCGTATCGCCTGCAACAGGACGAATGCTGCGAGCCCGGCAATCGCAAGCTTCGCGAATGTTCTCAAGATTTCTCCTTTTTCTGAATTCGGATGGATGCAGTTCAATTTGAAGAAAACTATGGGTCATCGATTGGATTCACATTCAAGGGGAAGGTTGCTGGAAATTCGATGCAGAGATTATTCGCGGCGAGAAGGCGCATCGATTGGCGTAACGGTGAACAGCATTCTGGCCGGGCCCACGGAATCAGAAGGTGTAGGCGGATTTGTCGAAGCCATGGCAGGACAGCAGAACAAGACGAAGGAAGAGGTCAGGAAGGGATTCTTCGAACATGCGCGGCCGTCGCCTTTGTTGAAACGATTTGAAAGGGTGGATTAGGTTGTGGCGACGGTGACTTATGTCGCGAGCGAACTTTCGTCTGCGACGAGTGGTGCGGTCCATCTTTTGAAAATCAATACCTCATTGAAGTGCTGATGAAACGCGGATATCGGGATGTGACTTGTAGAAGATCTGGGCAAAAATTTTCCTGCGCGTGATGCGCGAGGTTATGGGCGATTAGATCGATTGCGGATTCGACGCTATCAATGTTTTCGAACTATTTTCCGATGCAGAAATCAGCTCAATACAATTGATTTATATTAACTTTTCTTCTAAATACCCCCGAAAATACACTGTTGAATGCAGATGTTCCAATCTTCTCGAAAAAGGGATTCAGCGTTCAACTCAGACCAACCCGACTTCACGACTCTTTTTGCATCCTTTCGGTTATTCAGGCTTTGTCCGGCAACCAACCACGGGTGCCCGGTCTGAGAAATAAGATTGACCCGCGCACGGTCATGGAATACGCGGGTCATGCAAATCTCGAGACCACATTGCGATATCTACGGCCTGCGGCTGCCCAGGAGCGCATTGCTGCTGTAAGCGAGATCAAGGGGTACTCGTCAAAATGCGTCGTTCGCCAGCTCGGCGGACGTCTTTCTCCGTTTGGTGCCCGGTACACGAACCTCTCGTTTGATCAGCCTCGGCCAGATGCATGGTTGCGGCGAACAGATCACGATCCTGAAGATCCGATGCGGGACCGGCGCAATTGAGCAGTCCCTTTTGGTGGAGGTGCTCGAGCCCCTCGATGAACTTGTTGCGGAAACCGATCGGCTTCTTCTCCATCCTGCACACCTGGAGTTCCAACATCCTGCTCCTTTCCCAGATCCACTGCGTCGTCAGCGCTGGCCGAGTCTGGGACGCTGAAGTTGCCTCAAGCCAAGAAACGCTATAGTGTCCCGGAACACTATAGAGGGTAATTTTCCCTGTGCTGGTCCGCGGCGAGTCGGATGAACGAGAAATCATAGCTCCTTGAAGAGGGGATTCACATGAAGCGTGAAATCGGAGTCCTCGCTCTTTTGGCAGTCATCATGACCGGAGCTCGGATGGCGGTTACCCCCAAGTCTCCGACTGAAGCCAGTGTTGCGAATAATACCGCCGGCGACGAACTCGGCACGTTGCTGCCCGGCTCAACGGGTTGCTCAGAATTCGCCGACCAACAAAACGGCAAGGATCCGGCTTCACAAGGAGAACTTGCAGCCCTGGTGAGCCAATATCTCCACGGGACTTTGGGGCAAGCACCGCAGGCGGGGTCGCTCCCCAAAGATATTCGCTTTGTTGTTGCGACCGTGCCCGATCCGTTGCACACGCTTCTGAATCTCCAATTCGATCGAACAATCGAATCAATTCAGCAGGGCGCACAGGACGAGGGATTCTCATACGATTCGTCCTGGCTTCCATGGAAAGCTCGCGCCCAGGAATTCTCCAGTCGAACGGACCAGAACAAGGAAGATGAAGATAATCTCCGTCGTGAACTCTGCCCGGGCCTGATTCTCTTTCGCAAGAACAGGCACTTACCTTCGGGAGGGAGCTATGACGACACTTACACTCAAGGACTTTTTGTATTTTTGATAGGCGAGAAGCCCACCACAGGAATCAATCGAACCCAATGGGACCACGCCCTCGCCTGGATAGCGCTACACGCGAGCCAGAATAATTCCGACCACGCGCTCCGCGTTCTCGGGCCAACTTTTTCAGGGTCGGCTCCCTCGATGGCTCGCGCGCTTGCCGATCTTCGAAAACCGGCGGGCTTCTTTAACAATGTTCTCCTCTATACCGGGACAATTCGCGGATGTTCTCCGTATCGATGGTTGAGCGAGGAGCTGAGCAAATCGACCACCTTTCCGGCGCGGTTCGCCGATTTCAACCAGAATGACGCCATCCAAGTTGACCGATACTTCCGGTATCTCAGAGACCAGGGGCATTTACTTTCAGAAGTCGCAATCCTTTCTGAGGATGAAACCGCATATGGGGGTCTCCCTGATATCTCTTTATCTCCGGTGAATGCGCCGCGAACCCCCCAGATTTCGTGCGAACCCGTCTATGCGTCGGATTATGCACCCTTGCATCTGTATTATCCACGGGACATCTCCGCTCTTCGATCGGCTTACCAGGAACAGTCCATCTTTGCCTCGGGGGGAGCGGACAGTTCCAATACGGCTCGCGTAGTTTTGCAGCCGCAAGCCAACCAGTCTACCCACAATAATACCGATACGATTGCTACCTTTAGCGGCTCCAACTCAGCCCTTGCACAGGAAGCCCAGATGTATGGGATCGTTGATTCGTTGAGGACACATGGAATTCGTTTTGTTGTTCTTCGGAGCACCAGTACCCTGGACTACCTATTTCTCACGCGGTTCCTTCATCGCGCCTACCCCGATGCTTTCATTGTGACAGCCGGCCCGGATATGCTCTTCGGACGCGAAATCGACTCGACCGAATTTCGCGGTGTCGAAGCTCTTACGGCTTATCCGCTCCTGCCGCGGGGTCAGGATTGGACCCGGGCCACAGGCTTTGGAGCGCGACATGCGCACAGGGTATTCGGGAGCGACTCGATGGAGGGGTCGTACCTCGCGATGAGATTCCTGGTCACCGATCCGGATGCGAGCCCTGGCGAAGCATCACCCTATATTCACCCCTCCAAGGACGATATTGCAGATTACGACTCGCCGTTCTGGGAATCGAAATCAAGCGGCGGAAGGAGTCCCTCAACCTGGTTGACGGTGATTGGAAGAGATGGATACTGGCCGGTCGCGGTCTTGACCGAGTCGTCCTCCGATACTTCTCCGCCAACTTCGACCGCAGCAATCGTAGCTCGGCCAACCCAGTCTGATGCCCAGCACGCGGCAATCAACCCGACTCAGTGGCGGCTCTCTTTGTCACCGGCATGGAAGTTCTGCTGTTCGCTTGCGGTGCTTGCGGTCTGCCTTCACTTCTATGCCTGCGTTTATGGCCGAGACCGTCAGAATCAGAGCATGTTCATTCAGTTTATGCCGGTTCAGGGAAACAGGCAGTTCTTCCTGATCGGACTAGGTTGGGCGACGCTGGGCACGATAGTGGTTCTGCTGTTTCTCTGTTCGAATCGAATCAGTTCTCTCCTCGAAGGCGGGAATACTCTATGGGTCTCGATACTGCGCATCGCTGCATGGATTACCTGTCTTGGAATTCTGGTGGACATAAGTTTGCGATCCCGGCGCGCACATGGCCCGTCCCGCACCCGCGTGGCACGCGCTTGCGTCTGGATATTCTTTCCAATGCTTCTTCTCGGCACGGCTCTGCTGGTTGGGTCAAAGATGTTTGGCTACTTAAGCCCTAATGGTGTGCCGACTGCTTATCGAGCTGTCCATCTAACCAGCGGCGTTTCACCATTGGTCTCCTTATTGCTTCTACTGGGCGGTTTCTATTGGTGGTTCTGGCATACACTCAGCGGCCTGGCGCTTCTCGGTGGAGGCCGGCCGATTCTTCCTCGTAAAACGCATATTGCCGGGCCATTTGCCCGTATGAGCGATGACATGGCTGACAATATTGAGTCCCTGGCCATTCCGTTTCCGGATTTTCACACGGGCCGGGCATTCGTATATTTCATACCGGTCGCCGTCCTGGGGCTCCCCCTGTATATTCTGCGGCATCATGGGCCGGAAAGCTTCGACGCTATACTTCACAGCTTTGAGAACATCACTTTCAACAGGACATTGCAGGCCTTCTTCGCGATTGCGCTTTACCTGATGATTCTCGATTGCACTCAATTATTGGGCACATGGCTGTCTCTCAAGCGTCTATTACTTGCCCTGAACCGCACACCGCTTCGACGCACCTTTGCGGCACTTCAGGGCTTGTCAATGCACTCGCTTTGGAGCTTGAGCGGGACATCTTCACGAGCTCGATACACTATCTTTTCTCACCAACTGGAGTCGCTATTCCATCTTCGAAATGTTCTACGTATCTCCGGCGCGAGCGCGCGGGGAAATGACGAGACACGCACCTCGATTAACGATGCTTGCGAACAAGGCAGTGCGTTTGTTGAGAAACGCTCTGATAACGCCGACCTCGCAATGGTCAACGACCAGGGCGCCCGGGAAATTAGGGAAGTGTTCTCTCAATGCACCGAACACATCTTGAGCGACGTGATTCTTCCCGATTGGTCGACTGAGACACTTAGCCTCGATCTCCTGGAGAGTGGCGAGAAGGCTGGCGCCAATGCAGCGTCTCCATTGAGCCAAGACGAATCGATTCGTCGCGCCGAAGAATTTGTGTGCCTGATTTATGTAGGCTACCTGCAGAATCTCTTGGCTCGCATGCGAACCATGGTGCTCTCGATTGTCGGAGTGTTTGCCGGACTCGCGTTCTCGCTCGCATTCTATCCTTACACCCCAAGACCGACGATTGCTATCGCCCTGCTTTTGCTGTTAAGCGTCCTTGGGTCCGTGGTGGCCGTTGTCTACGCCGGGCTTTCTCGAGACACGACGCTGAGCCATATCACTAACACCGAGCCAGGCGAGATTGGAATGGATTTCTGGCTTAGATTCGCGAGTTTCATCGGAGTGCCGGTTCTGGGGCTCCTCGTCGCCGAGTTCCCCGCGATTACCGACTTTGTGACATCGTGGATTACACCCAGCCTCAATGCGTCAAAGTGATCTGTCGTTCGGTGCGGGGAGCGACCATTAGCTAATCATTTCATCTATTAGCCGATCGGATCTACTTCTATGCGTGACCAGTGCTCCAGCAAAGCATCAGTCACGCGTCGACCGCAGCGTCGGCCTCGTCTTTCGAAGTCCAGGTGATTCACATGAATTAGCCCAGCTTCCGCGCCTTTGTGCTTTTAAGAACTATTTTGAGTAGATTCTGG
>OBLW0100001021.1_pt1 | contig 24162 bp, 25 predicted proteins | sample 1520161 | NCBI WGS metagenome assembly OBLW01 (sample SAMEA3539309, study PRJEB22396) | soil metagenome | biome: tundra; feature: field; material: soil | place: USA | collected 2010-05 | depth 0.15 m | reverse complement strand
GATCAGGTCAACGTCCCGCTTCGGGGTTTCAATGCCTTTCTTCGATTTCTTCTGAAAGGCGTGCAAAACATAAACCCGCCAGCCAATCTGTACCGCCAGCACGACACGGTAGGCGTCCGAGGCGTACCGCAGGGCAATCTCAAGAACGCCGCTGCCGACACCCTTGAACGGCTTGGCGTCCTTCGGCATACCTCCAAACTGGATTAGCTGAAGCTCGTCCCCCAGCAGTTTTTGGGCGCCCTCGTGAAAATCCTGCAAGTTCTTCCTGGAGTTTCCGATCCAGACAACGGGCCGTCGCACCGGGGCCTTAAGCCTATCCAAACCACACCTCAACAATATATAGTAAAATTACTATAGCGTCAAATCCCTCTGAGTCGGCCGACAACGGAGGGTGACCCTTCACGTGGCGATTTACGCAAGCGATACCGCAGTTTATGGCAATCCGAGATGTTCGGGATACTTCGCGTTTGCTATCGATACTATTCCCAAACCGTCTACCTCCTTGAGTTTTGTGGGACCAATCGCAAGCAGGCACGAGGTTATGACGCAGATGATTACTCGACGAGAGGCGGTTCGCCTGCTGGGCTCGGCATCAGCTGGAGCATGGTACGCGGCAACCCAGACGGGCCTCAATTTTGTACTCTCACCGACAGCCGTCGCTACCAAGCTCGATTCCACTCCCAGGCTCGCACCCGGAGCGCCAAAATCGGCGGAAAGGTTGGCTTTGATTGACGCGTTTCTGAAGCGATCGGAAGGGTTGCAGAACAAGTTCGAGGCGCGCGAGCACAAGAGCGACTGGGGGATGCCCTATCGGTTGTTCCACCCAGAAACCACCAGAAAAGCGCCATTGGTGCTGTATCTGCACGGGAGTGGCGGACTGGGCGACGACAACCTGAAGCAACTAAGTCTCGGCAATAGGTTCGGCACGAGGGTGTGGCTACTTCCGGAAAATCAGAAACGCTTCCCCTGCTACGTACTGGCGCCGCAGACCGATCGGGGATGGATCCGATACGACTTTTCGCAACAGCCTGCGAAGGAGCTTCCAGGTTTCGGAGACGGCGCACGATTGGCTTTGGAAATCGTCGATGGGTTGCGTCGTGAGTTTCATATCGATGAGCGCCGTATCTATATCGCGGGAAATTCCATGGGCGGCGCCGGCGTGTGGAATGTATTGGCGAATCGGCCAAACTTTTTCGCGGCTGCAGTGATCTGCTGTGGAGGCGAGTCTCCCGATGATGGCACTGGGTCTGCTGCTACGCCTTTGTGGGATTTTCACGGAGGTGCGGACGAAGTTGTTCCTGTGTCTTCATCGCGTGACCGCATCGCGGGGAGACGGAGAGCGGGCGGACACCCGATCTACACCGAGTACGCTGGCGTGGATCACGATGGCGCAAACAGATTGGCTTTCACTGAACCCGAGTTGCCAAAGTGGGTGTTCTCTCAACGCCGTGGGTAGCTAGAGTGCGGGTGCGCGGGTTGTCAGCAATATCAAAGTGCTGCGGCAAGCGGCGATGGCGCCACAGGAATAGCGAGCGAGTTGCTCCCAATCATTCGGGGCTCCTGCGGCGAGATGCCAGAGGGAGAACCATGAGGAGGCAGCGGAGAACGAGCCCCACGCTGCGGCTGCGCAGCAAAAGCCCGCAAGGTGTCCGCAGCGTGACGTAGGGCGGCTCGGCGGGCGGGATTACACGGTGGACAATAAAAAGCCCGGCAATCATGGCGAAGAGCCACACTGCTGTCGAATAAAAACCGGCGGCTGCAAGAGTAACGAGAAAGGCGAGAAGGATCAGGAACATCGTCGTTGGCAAAAAGGCAAACATCAACACGTTGAACTTATCTTCAGTATGCTCTTCGAGGGCCAGGTACGGTGTTCCGAGGCTCAGAATTCCGGCGAGCTCGAGTTTTTTGCTGTTCACGCTGACGATGGGCAGATGACGGTGCTGGAAGCGGTCGCGCAGCTGGGCGAGATATTCGAACCGAAGATTGCGGTTGGGACTCGAACTGGTGGAGATCTGTTTTTTATTGACCCGCAGAGAATAGCCCATGTGATGGAGCAGGCGAGCGACGGTATTGGGGGAGACGGCAATGCCGAGTTTACCCAGCTCATCCGCGATGGTGGTAGTAGCACGGCGAGACCAGCGTAAACCGGTCATGGGATCGCCCGCGGATTTCGCGCTGGAATCTGTGTGCACGCAAGATTGGTAGGCGGTGGAAGGAGCCGCCTCCCATGTTGCCCAAGAAACTTCCATCGAGAGAACTCGTCCGCTAAGGTCAGCGAGTGGGGCGAGTTCCTGTTGGATTGCTTGTAGTCGTTCATGCCTCTGGCCGTGAGCGACTTGAGCCTCTGTTTCGTGGTGGCCTTGACCCGATACCGATCGTTCAATCCTTGAAGGTCTGCGATCTCGGCTTCCCGCAAAAATGGTCGCTTCTGACCATACATTCATGCGGGAGCGAGACTAAGCTAAAAGCCTGCGGCCTTCGTTCGTACTCATTGCGAAAGCGCGTTTGTCAGGAGTCCCATGACACATGAAGAATCTACTGGTTGTGTAGCCGAGCGGATTGAGATTGTACCCATCGAGAAATCGAAGGATCAAGACCGAGGCAAGGGCGCGGTCGAGCAGAGTCAGAAGAATGAAGGCGGCAACACGAGTATGAACGGCCAATTGGGACACCGGGACGAAGATATAGAGTTGAAAAACGCTGATTCGGATCTGTCTGGGTGAGACTACCTTCCCGCTAATAGGCTGACCGCAAGCCGAACATCGGTAGTCAATCCCGTCCGCAAGTTGGGCATCCCGAAGCTTGACCGTGGGGTTGTCGTGGATTTCGTAACATCCTTCGTAGCAACTGCGCCTAAAAGTGCCATTTCTTGACTCTCTCGAAAGTGGGAAACCGCTTGATTTAAAAGACATTTAGGTTGAAGAGGTGTAATCGGCAGGTCAGCGGTTCAAGTCCGCTCGTCGGCTCCAGTGCTTCGATCGTCAGCTGTGTCGTAGTAGGCGCCTTGCCCCTCGTGCGCCGATTACCATTTCTATTTTTCGACTTGGACATCGTTCAAACCTAGCCATTTTGCTGTTCTTTAGGCGATTGGCCGATTGCGGGCCAACGAAGTATGCTTGGCAAGTGTCCTATCTTGACGAGTCCTATCTAGACCATCAACGCGAGCGCCGACGGCTGGCGGATACCTATGCCGGCATGACGGATGGGGAGTTGCAGCGCCTGGCGCGGAATGCGGAGTCGCTGACCGAGTTGGCCTGGGATGCGCTCGAAGATGAGATGGATCGCCGGCATCTGGAATCTTCCGAGGAGCCGACGCCGGAACCTCGGCAGGAAATGGAAGTGCGAGAGCTTGTGACCATCCGGCAGTTTCGCGATCTGCCGGAGGCGCTGCTGGCCAAGGGCAGTCTGGAGTCGGCGGGCATCGAATGTTTTCTGGCGGACGAAAATCTGGTTCGGCTTGACTGGTTCATTTCGAATTTCATCGGCGGGATAAAACTCAATGTGCGCGCCGCGGATGCAGTGAACGCGCAGAAACTTCTCGACGAGCCCATTCTCGAAGGTCTCTATGTGCAGGGAGTCGGGCTGTACGAGCAGCCGCGCTGTCCCCAGTGCCAGTCGCTGGATGTGAACTTTCAGGAATTGGACCGTCCCATTTCTTACATGAGTGCGTTTCTCCACATGCCGATTCCTGTGCAGCGCCCTGGGTGGCGCTGCCATACGTGCGATGCGGAGTGGGATGATGATGGAGCCGAGAGTGGCCGGGGCGAGGCGCATTCCTAGTACGGTCTACTGCAATAAATCGAAGACTTGAAACGCCCGGTCCGACTGTTCCGTCGCGAGATGCTTAATCTGAGGATCGATGATTTTAGATGATCTTAAAGGTGCGCGCGAATGCAAGGCTTAACCCGCCCGCAATGGCCGGCAAGCGACCTCAGTCTCTTCGCTGTAGAGCAGATCGATCTGAGGCTCGGGAACAGCATGCTCCAAGATGCGCCTGAGGCCGATATCCAGATCAAGCGCTTCAAAATCATGAACGCACTGTTGCAGTCCCTTCGTGATGGGAAGATCCCGCGGCTCTACCATGACTCTGTCGTGGGCCTTCGCTATGTGTTGCGCTGCGAGGAGCAAGTCATCGATTTTCTGGTCGATGAAGACGTTGTAACGCTTGATGTCGTCTTTATCCACATCGAGGCCGGCAGACGTGCCGCCATCGAGGCAGCGCCTGGAGCCGCCCGATCGTACTATGGGTGGCTCAAAGTTTCGCAAAACCCCTTGCAATCACATCCACCGTATCCCCCGCCAAGTTCAGCGCCGGCAGTTCGTCCCGCGTAAACCACCGCACTTCAGCCGCGTCGCTGGCGGCGGAGAGATATCCCGCAACCCGGCGGCATAAAAAATCAATTAATACATAGTGATATTGCACTCTCTTCTCGGGATTCCGCAGAATGCGATCGTAAACTCCGAGGAGTTCGCCGGGTTCGACGGTGAGACCAGTTTCCTCGCGAGCCTCGCGGATGGCGGCTTTGCGCACCAGTTCCCCAACCTCGAGCACGCCCCCGGGGATGGACCACTCCGCTTGCAGCGGCGGATGAAGACGCTTTACTAGCACGACACGTGCGTCTTCGATGATGATGGCGCCCACGCCGACCAGCGGGACTTCGGGGAATTCGCGTCGCATTGGCTTTCTAAGTATTGACGTGTGAAGGAGCAACCTGCGCGCATGCAGCACATCAAGGGTGTGATTCTAATTAAAACTAACGCAAGAAATACAGTTTCACCCCTAGGGCAAAATTTCCTGGAAAAATCCCGCCGCGCGCAGCGCTATAATCCCAGTCAAACGTCACTTAAACCACCCACCAACTTCCCCGCCGCGTAGGCTGATCTTCGAGCTACCGTGCCGGCGGGCCGGAAGCATTTCACCTTCCAAACAAAATGCGAAAGGAGTTCCCCCCCATGTTTACACGCATTGTGGAATGCCACGTGAAACCGGAACGAAAGGAAGAGTTCGAGAACAAGCTGCGCAACGAGGTCATCCCCGTTCTGCAGAAACAGCCTGGGTTTGTCGACCTGATTGCGTTGCAGCCGGAAGATGGAGGGGAGCGCCAGCTCTCCCATCAGCTTCTGGAACAATAAACAGGATGCGGAGCGCTACCAGCGCGAGCAGTATTCCCGCATCGTGGATACGATCAAACCCTTGCTGAGGCGCGATCCGCAGGTGCAAACCTACACGGTGGCCCACTCCACCGCTCACAGTGTCAGTGCAAGTGTAACTAAGGTAGCTTAACATCGGGCCCCGGCGTAGCAGCTGCCGCGCTGGGGCCCCTTTATAGTTCCCCCCCAGTTTCGACCTTCGCAATATTTGCTTCGAAATCTGTACTCCCGAACCACATCCTCACAGTTCCCGCTCGCCCCTTTCGTGATTAGAATGATCCGTATGGCACTCGAAGAATATAAGCGGAAACGCAAGTTCGAGCAGACGCCCGAGCCGCCCCCGAAGCTGGAAGGCAAAACAGGGCACCGGTTCGTGGTGCAGAAACATGACGCCACACGGCTGCACTATGACTTTCGCCTGGAGATGGATGGCGTGCTGAAGTCGTGGGCAGTGCCGAAAGGTCCATCGCTCGATCCCGCGGACAAGCGGCTGGCCATGCAGGTGGAGGATCATCCGGTTTCGTATTTCGATTTCGAGGGCATCATTCCGGAAAACAATTATGGTGCAGGCACGGTGATGGTGTGGGATGTGGGCACGTGGCGGCCGCTATCTCCGGTTCCGGTCGAAGGAAAATATGTTCCCGGCACCGAGGCCGAAGCGGCGGCGATGCTGGCTAAAGGCGATTTGAAGTTTCGTCTGGATGGAAAGAAATTGAAGGGCGACTTTGCTCTGGTGAAGATGAGAGGTCGTCGTCCCGGGAGCAAAGGCAACGAATGGCTGCTGATCAAGAAGCATGACGATCACGAGGTTGAGGGCTATGACATCGACGAGTATGACGAATCGGTTCTCAGCAAGCGCAGCCTGGCGGAGATCGCAGGAGACTCGGGGTCGAAGGAGTGGAGAAGCCGTCCGTCCGGACGCGGCAAATTGAAGGCCGCATGGCTGGCGGACGCAGTGGCAAAACTCGACAAGAAAAATCTCGCTAAGAAGTCGGCGGTTAAAAAAAAACAAAGGAATTAAACGCGGAGGAACTCAGGGTAACCCAAGAGCAACTAAGGACTGAAGCGAAGAAGCCTTCGATCGCAAGCCTAGCCAAACCCAATACTACGAAGCACTCTGCGTCGTCTGCTTTTCCCTCCGCTGCGGTGTCTTACTACGTCGCGGTCAAGCGGCCCATGCCGACGGAAATCTATCCCATGCTTGCCACCTCCAGCGACGAACCATTCGACGGATCGGACTGGCTGTTCGAAATAAAATGGGACGGCTACCGCGCCATCGCTTTCATCGAAAATAATAAGGTGCGGCTCGTTTCTAGAAATCAAAACGAGCTAACGGCTCGCTATCCGGAACTCAAAGATCTTCCACACTACGTCAAAGCAAAAACCGCGATTCTGGATGGCGAAGTCGTTGCCCTTGACGAGCAGGGACGCCCATCCTTTAGTTTGATGCAGCAGCGAACCGGATTCCGTCCCGGCGGCCGCCGCGCCGCCAGCAATGCTGACGTTCCCGTGCTCTACTACGCATTCGATCTGCTCTATCTCGATGGCTATGATTGGCGGCGGGTTCCGCTGGAAGATCGCAAGAAAGAGTTGGCGTCGGTGCTGATCGCTGGAGATTCGCTGCGCTACTCCGACCACTACGAGAAAGAAGGGAAGGCTTTATTCGAGATCGCGCGTGAGAAAGGACTGGAGGGGATCCTCGCCAAGAAGCGCGATAGCATTTACCAGGAGCGTCGCAGCGCCGAATGGCTGAAAATAAAAATCCGGCACCGCCTCGAATGCGTGATCGGAGGGTACACCCAGCCGGAAGGCAGCCGCGCGCATTTCGGCTCGATCGTGTTAGGCCTCTACGACAAACAGGCTCGCCTTATCCATGTGGGACAGGCAGGTAGCGGGTTCAACCAAAAGTTATTAAACGAAATCTCCAAGCTGCTGAAAGAACGGGAAACAAAACACAAGCCGTTCTACGGGGAGGTTGAAGCCTTGCGGAAAGTGACCTGGGTGAAGCCGGAATTGGTGGCAGAAATCGAATATACGGAATGGACCGACGGCACCAACAGTGGCAGCGGTCCCAAGCTACGGGCCCCAGTATTCTTAGGACTCCGCGACGATAAAGATCCGAAAGAATGCGTACTGGAAGAAGAACTGAGAACCGTGAAAGCTCGCCCTACTTAATATCCTTCATCGCCAGCATGGTCCCGTAATCGCGACCGCCGGGATCGACCGCGCGAGCCACGACTGCGGCGAAAGCATTTCGCAGCTCCGGATACTTCGTCACCAGCGTCTTCATCACAGTGATATTGCTTTGATAAGCCTGATTCGTATTGGAAACGTCGGCTGCCTGATATTTGACGATCAAGTCCAGGTCATTGCCCACCATCTCGGGAAAAAGCGCAGTGACCTTGTAAGTGGAGGCGCCCGCGGGAAGGTCCACAGTTTTTCCGTCGGCAGGTAGATCCGCTGGTTGTGATTTCTGAGATTCGTCGTAAAGTTTGTCGGTCGTCGCCGTGCTCATGAACGGCAACGGTGAAACCAGCGAACGAGCCTCCACGTAATAGAGCCACGCATTGTGTAACTGTCCTTTGGCTTGAAAGTCCCGCGCCTGCGCAGTGTACCAATCGCTGTTGTGGCCGCCGATTTCTGCTGCCTTGATGTATAGGCCGCCCAGCTTCCATTCCGAGCCTTGCTGCTGCAGGATCATCGAGACCGTGTACGCGGCCTTGGACGACGCATCCAGGATGACCACCCCATACTTTCCCGGAGGAAGAGCGTTAAGGTAGAACGCAGCGCTGTCAGCTGTTTGGCCGTTCTTTCCAAAAACGCCGCAGTAAAATTCAGCGCGCGGGATAGGAGCCGTGCCATCGGCTTCCAGCAAAAACGGTGGACGAGCCGTCGCCTTCGAACCGGCCAAGGCTGATTGGTTACCCTTTACTGTGGTCTCAATCCCGGAAAAATCCGCAGCCAGGCTCGGGATCGCTGACTGTCGCATCGACGCCGTATCACCTTTCGCTAGAAAGTCGAAATAGCGCTGGCCGGCGGTCACCAAAGCTGTCCGGTTGGCTGGCTCCATATCACTCGATGTGGTGCAAGTTTCGGCCACCACGGTCGCCGCGCAGCAAACCATCAGCGCCAAGAAAGCAAGAAACAAACTCGTTCGCCGAATCATGGAGGACATCGTACCTGCCAAGCCGCGCTTACTCAATCGTCGTCCGTTAAACACGATCGTTCTCCATCGCGAAAATTTGTACGCCATACGTGAACTCGTTAAGCGCAAGAGGTTGCACACACCTAGCGCTACCCATATTAACGTTCGGGCTGCAAGACTATAAAGTCAATACGTTCTATAAGGTAGGGATGATGGTGCGACGGTGCACTCAACCCCATGGCTGTTAAGGCGGTGCTAGAATTGCTGTCAGAACCTTGCGATCTCCCGAATTGCGGCGATTGGAAATAGGAGTTGTCATGCGCTTTAACCTAAGACTCACGGGATTAATACTAGTGGGAGTGCTAGCTCTGCCGATTGCCGTACGTGCTGACACGCAAACACCGCATCGCACGCACAGCAAGAAGAAAAATATCCCACCCCCGCCATTGCCGTCAGGCACGCAAGGACCGGTGCCGCAGGTTCCGCTGGACGCCATTCCAGCGATCGCGCCGCAGGTTAGCTACGAAAACGGACTACTGACGATTGTCGCGCAGAACTCTACCCTTGGCGATATTCTGCGCGGGGTGCGCAAGCATACTTCAGCCGATATCGAAATCCCGGCGACGGCCAGTGAACGCGTAGTGACGCACTTGGGTCCGGCGCCCGCCCGCGAAGTAATGGCGGAGCTGCTGAATGGATCGCGTTTCAACTACATCTTGTTGGGATCGCCATCCGATGCTAATGCCCTGGTGCGAGTCGTACTCGTAGCCAAGACGCCCGAAACGCCACCCGCTCAAGCTCAGAACAACGGCCCTTCCGCTGGAGTGGCGGCCAACGCGGTGGATGCCCCGGAAGCGGAAGCGACGGAAGAGACCACCGACGATAGCGCCGATCAAAGCGCGGCTGAGGCTGAACAACCCGCACCTTCACCCGACCAGCCAGGGGTGAAGACTCCACAGCAATTACTGCAGGAAATGCAACAGCGTCAATTGCAAATGCAGCAGCAACAGGCAAACCAGCCGGGAGCCTACACTCCGCCGCCGAATATGCCAGCTCCTCACCAACCTCAGCCTCAAGACCAATAAGAACGGGCGGAGTCTTGCTCGTCGACGTCTAGGTTATTTTGTTGTCGGGGATCGTTACTGACGGTTGGCAGCGGGCGTCCAGCGTGATTGCGTGCCGGCCTGCAGCGTGCGAGCCGACCGGAGTGCGAGCTCACTCTCGGCAGGACTCAGAGCTTTCTGAAGCAGCATCATGTCATGCTCCACATCGCTTTCCGAAACCTTGGGTGGATTTCCACGCCGCAGTTCTTCCCGGAGCCTTGCTTCGAGAATTTGCGCAGCGAACCGCCCAGAGGACTGCGTAAAAAAAATGTTGCCCTGAGCGACGCCTACGTTCACCACGTTGTCTGCGATTAGCATACGCAGTATTGGACGCCCATCCGAGTCAAAGGCGGGCGAGGCATTGCTCATCATTCGGACCAGTTTTTTTTCGCCGTAGGAGCCATTGGCCTCGGAAAGCTCCGCACTGACGAGATGATTCAGTTCGATTTGGAAGGATCGTCGATCCTCGGCGCCGACTGGCGGTTCCAGCGCTCGATCGGCGTTATAAACCTGCGCCTGCCGGGCTGGATCGAAGTGGGCCGCGCTCGTGCCGACGTAAACAGCTGCCACGCAGCCCGCAAAAACCGGACTTACCACTGCGCTTGGCACGATATATTTTTTTGACTTGAAGAACGACTCTACCACTCCATGCACCGCCGTGCTGCGCGCGGCGCCGCCCGGAACCTGGGGGATCACGTAACGCGAGAATTCCAATTCCGGATGACGCGAGCTGAACTTGACCATTGTCTTCGCCATCTGCTTGGGTGTCGTAATCGCCACGTCGGCAACTACGCTGCGGTGCAGCGCTTTCGGGTAATAGAAGTTGATAACGTCCTTCGCAAAATCGGCGCAATTGCGAGAGACCGTCCGGAACTGTGCTCGGTTGGGCGCTGAGTTGTACCGCTGAATGAAAGCCTGATCCTGAGTTGCGGAAGTTTCGATTTCGAAAGCGTAGGCTGCCCGGTCATACGCCGACCCTACCAGTTCATACCAATTTCCGCCCGGAGCTACTCCGCCATCCAGATCCGGCGCGACCGCTTCCAGATGTTTGCGCCGATATTGGTCACGTAGAAAAGCGACCATCTTCGGATCCGCAAACAGCGGAATATCGCCGACATGATCAACCCCATAAAGGTAAGGGATCAGCGGAATCGCCACCCAATCGTAGCTACCCACTCCGTCGTAGCGGCTGATGACAGCGCCAAGTTCTCCTGGAGCGCACTGGCGGAGTACAAGCGGCGTTTCCGCGCACACTCCGGAGAGATAAACAGCGGCGTGGCCGGTAGCCGTGAAGAATCCCAGCTTGCCGTAAGGCTCCTCAAGCAACAGAGTGGCCGAGGCGTTTGCCAGAGACACTGACAGCATCACCAGTACAAATACCAGGCCGATCGAGCGCCGCAATTTAGTCAAAAAACGCATGCTCCTGCCTGCGGGAACCCCCTGAAATAAGAACCCCTTGGCACTACATTAGTTGCTGGTAATCGGGAGGGCCAGTTACGGAAGTCAGAGTGGCAATAAGAGGGTGGGTCAGTGACCTCTATTCTGTAGAAAAATCAGGAGATGCCCGGTTGTGAAAGGACTATAAAATCTTCACGCATCGAGAGTTCGCGAAGCCAATCCCGCTGCCAGCTAATCGGCTGAACTTATTTTTCGGATGGCCCAAGCTGCGGTCTCAGCAATCACTTCATCTTCATCCGCCGCCAACCTCTCGAGCTGCGAAAGAAATTTCTTATTTCCGCTGTTGCCCATGGCGATAACTGCATTGCGCCGTAGACCTGCGCGTTTGGCACGGCGCACCGGCGAGTTCTTAAATGTGCTTCGAAATTCTTCCGGACTGATCTCAGCCAGCCAGTCGAGCGCGGGATTCACCAACTCCGGACGCGCCTGAAATTCTGCGGCAGTCGTTGCCGGCGCTTTACGGTTCCACGGGCAAACATCCTGGCAGATGTCACAGCCAAAAATATGCCGTCCCATGCCGGCGCGAACGTCTTCCGGAATCGTACCCCGTTTTTCGATAGTAAGGTAGGAAATGCATCTGTTCGAGTCGAGTCGATAGGGGGCGATCAATGCATCGGTGGGGCAGGCGTCGATACAGCGGGTACAGGTGCCACAGCGATCAGGTGCGGGCAAGCCGGGTGTGAGATCGAGTGAAGTCAGGATTACGCCGAGAAACATCCACGAGCCTACCTTTTGATTAATGATGCACGTGTTCTTGCCAATCCATCCGATTCCCGCAAATTTCGCGACTACGCGCTCGACAATGGGACCCGTATCCACATAACAGCGAGTAACCAGATCGTCGCTCCCAACCGTATTTCGCAACGCAGTTTCGACTTGTTGAAGACGCCGCATCACCGAATCGTGATAATCCTGCTGACCCCAGGCGTAGCGAGAAATCCAGCCGCGTTCCTGATTCTCCCCGGAATGATTCTGAACCTCGGTCGAATACGGTTGCGCTGTGTTGTAGTTAATGGCGCATACCACCACACTGCGGGCCCACGAAGCCGCGCGCGCCAGCGACGCTCGCTTCAGGCGGCCCTGCTCGTCGCGCGCTTCCAAATACCTCATCTCGCCGGCGTGGCCTTCGGCAATCCAGCGCGGGAAATATTCGAGCTCTGGCGAGTCCTCGACGGGCGCGATGCCCACAAGCTCAAACCCCGCGCCTGTGGCGGCTCGCATTACAACGCTCGTGATTTCAATGGATCGAAGCACAGTGATTAGGAATAAAGATCAAACTTTATCGCGCCGGTTTCTCGAACCAGCGCAGCCAAGTTTCGGTTCCAAATTGGAACTGCATGGCACTTTTGAATTGCGAAATCATTCTCCCGCTCTTGATCAGCATATAAGCTTTCCCTCACAGAGGCACGCAACCTTAAAGCTGCGCGTTCTACGACGTTGTTTACCAGGAGACAAGCCATATGCCGCAAGCCACTCACGCACAACCCCCACTATCCAAATCTCCGTCATCCACGAGAGCACCGTGCGGGCCGACGCGGATGTCACGCCCGGCGTCGCGGCGCTGCAGAAGCGAGTCACCAACGACTTCCGCCCTGTCTGGGGCACGGACGCCGAACTCACCATCGTCCCCAAGGGCACGCAACCATCCAACGGCAGTTGGTGGCTTGTTCTCCTTAACGACTCCGACCAGGCTAACGCTCTCGGCTACCACGACCTCACCACTGAAGGTCTCCCCATTGGTAAGGTATTCGCCGCCAGCGATCTGAAGGCCGGAACGTCCTGGACCGTTACCGCCAGCCACGAACTGCTGGAAATGCTGGGCGACCCCAACATCAATCTACCGTCTTCGTGCAGAACAGCAACATGGCCGGAATCCTCTACGCCTACGAAGTTTGTGACGCCTGCGAAGACGACAGCCTCTGTTACCAGATCGATAATATCCTGCTGTCGAATTTCGTTTACCCGTCGGGGTTGAAAGTTTTCGGGCGGAGGGTTCCACTCAGTTCGATCGCATGAACAAGATTCAGGCCCCGCTGCAGTTGTTAGCGGGAGGCTACATCGGCACCTTTAACGTTACTTCTGGCAGCGGATGGCAGCAGACTACAGCGGAGAAACATCCACGAGTCTGCGGACTCGCCGTGAACGACGCAATATTCCTCACAACTTGTGGGTCAACAGCCTGCACCAGCGCAAGATCGTAGGCAATCACAGATTTATCGGCAACAGCTGCAAACCATCCAGCGTCGACGCGAAGCTGGCTAAAAACCTTCAGTGGGTCTTCCTGGACCCCGGCCCGTGCGCAATGCGCGGGGCCTTTTTAGAACCCAGAGATAGCCCGTTTATAGCCGTTCAAGAAATGTTAAGCGCAAACAACCCATGCAGGACTTCGAACCTAGGGATGGTCAAATCGCCTTGTCTACATCAAAGATCTTCCTTCGTTACCTTAGGATGTGTTCAGAAGTGCACATCCTCGGCGCAGCTGGCAAGTTAGACTTGTTATCGCAGTGAGGAAAAGATGAAAGTACTCCTGATCGAAGATAGCAAGTTCCAGCGAACCGCAAATGGACGGGCGCTCATCCGAGCGGGTTACGATGTCATGTATGCGGCGGACGGCGAGGAAGGTCTCGGTGCCGCTCGCGAGAACATTCCCGATCTTATTCTGCTCGATATGATGTTACCCAAAATGTCTGGACTCGATGTCCTTCGGGCGCTCAAAGCCGATGTACTCGTAAAACACATCCCCGTCATCGTGCTGAGTGGTCTTGGGCAAGGGAATGAAGCCAAGCTCCTGAAAGAGGGCGCAACGGCATTTCTTATGAAATCAATGGAATCGGCCGAGAACAATTCAGTGGCCCTGATTCAGGCATTGCAAAGTCTGCTGACCGGGTCGAAAGCCTAACGGCGTCCGACCAAGCAGAATTCGTTCCTTCTGACAGATTCCTACTCTGCGTTCGACCCTTCCCAAAGTAGCTTGCCGCAAAATCGCCTTAAAACTTATTGACCCTGCGGCCGGTGTTTTGAGTGCTAACGCCCTGGTTACAATAGTTATCGGCTCCCACCTTCAGCGTGATGCAAAAAGAAAAGCCGGCCCAGACATGGGGCGGCCTTGGTGCTTTCGGAAAGTTGGATTAATGTTTCCCCATGAGGGTTCGTGCGAGGCTACCACCTGCCAGCATCCCTGACGTTTTACAAAGAAATCCGTCCAGATCCAGTGCCCACTGATATGCTCGTCCCGTCGCATCGGCTTTCCGAGGCGAGGGGTTATGAAGACTGCAGTTCACAGATGGTTCTCTGATCGGTGGGCGTTCAACACCTCGAGTGCCTATTGGCAGGCGCTGCCAATGCTGAGCAGGGGGAAATTCCTGGTCGCGGCGTTTGTCACCTGGTGCGCGGTCGGTTTCGTCATCGATCTGCTACTGGTGAACTATCAACCCTTAGGTCGAGGCTTTTTCTGGCCGATCTACTTTGGCACGCTTGGGGCAGCCGTTTTTGCGGCCCGCATGGGGCGGACTGGTCTCGTCCCTGTTCTTCTGCTGATTACGGGGGCCGGCCTGTGGCTGGCCGTTCGAATCTCCTTTCATTCGTTCGTGTCACCAGACTTGGAGGCGATGCATCGTCGAGTCGTCTTCGACGCCATCGGCATCCTGGTGGGCACGATCGTCGGGTATCGACTGCTCGTCGATTTCATCAGGACCGAAGGCCTCGCCACCGTCCGCATCCAGACCGAACTTGCCCTCGCACACGGCATACAGGCGACTCTGGTTCCGACGCTTTCTCGTCAGATTGACCGCTTCGAGGTCTACGGGAAATCCATTCCCAGCACAGAAATGGGCGGCGACTTGATCGATGCCGTAGAGCGTGACGGAACGCTGCTCGCTTACGTGGCTGACATTTCCGGACACGGCCTGGCCGCCGGCCAGTTGATGGGAATGTTGAAGACGGCGGTGCGTGTCTCCCTCCAGTTCCGACAGGAACCGGTGGCCGTACTGGAAAGTGCCGACCGCGTTCTTCCGGCGGTCAAGGAGGCGAACATGTACGCGACGATCGCGCTTCTGTACTTCGACGGCTCGTCCGAAGTGGAATATTCGTTGTCGGGTCATCCGCCCATCCTTCACTATCGCGCCCCGACCGGGGATATCGCGCGGCTCGCCATGGAGCAGCTTCCATTGGGCTTGATGCCCGGGGGGCGCTATTCGAGCCAGCGCGTCAGCTACTCCGCGCGGGATCTGTTTCTGATGATTTCCGATGGGATCTCGGAAGTACCCAACGAGAATGATGAAGAATTTGGTCTGGATCGCCTCGAGCATTTACTCAGGAAAAACGCCGCGCAGCCACTCCCCCAGCTATGGGAGTTGATCATGGGCGAAGTCAAACGGCACGGTGTGCAGCAAGACGACCAGACATTGCTGCTGCTCCGCGTCCGCACGTAGCAAGCATTGACCCTGCTACCGGGTTTTGAGTGCTAACGCCGGTGGCTGTTGAAAACTGCCTTATTTCCTGCTTGTACTCCGGGAAGGTCGGAATCGGCCATGCAGAGGTCAAATCTCGAGATCCCGCACAAGATACTTAGCGAGTCCACGAAGCCGCCTACGGCGTTTGCCGTGTCGAAATTTAGCTCCTTACACCACGGGCTGCTAGGTAGCATTCCTAGGAGGTCACTATCTCACAGGCGATCTCCGTCCCTTCCGGTGTGGCCTCAACAATTCCCTTGTCGAGATGGAAGATGATGACCCGATTGACGTAGTGATTTCGGCGTTGGTTTTTCTTTGCGACGACCGTGACGACGGAATGCTTCAGGCTGATTCCGCTGGGTGTTTGGGCTGGACTGTATGGCCGTCCTCTCAGCTCGATCACAAACTCATCTCCGCCAAAGCGGTAGACGTTTGCATCCGAATAAATCTCCCGCAACTGTTTGCCAATGTCTTGGAGAACCCTATCTCCGGCTGCACAGCCTGTGTCATCCAGATAGGTCTTGAAGTCCTCGATGTCAAGGCAAGCGTAATCGCTTCGGTAGAACTCCTGCCAGCCCTCAGTTGTTGCACGACGGATATCCTCAAAGAGCTGTCCCTGCGTTTTGCAACCCGTAAGGAGATCTTCTTGAACGCCCCCTTCCCATGAGCGGAGTTCCTTTTTCAATGAGTTGTTGCAGACGCGACGGCACGTCCTCGGCGAGATGATATTCCTTGACCAATTGTTGATACTTTTCATACAGAGAATCTGCTATCTCGACTTGCATCTTTGCCTCCGAGTTTCGTCCTCAAGTGGCCATCGCGGCTTTGGCAGGCATTAACCAGGGTAGATGAGGTTCATGGGGGCACACTGTTGATAGATCGCCATAGCACTCAATGACCGGCGGTCAAAAGGTCAAAACGTGTAATCGCCTGGCTTCGTCACTGACGGTCTGAACTCCAGTTGTACAATAACAACCCGTCGCATCCGATAAAGTTCCCTTGAAGGGGCTTCAAATGACATCGTGGATAAGGGTTGTGTTTCCTGTCATTGCGCTAATCTCTACATGCGTTTTGGCTATAGCACAAGAACAGCCTCGAACTAGTTTTAACTTATCGCAGTTGCTCACGGGCGCTACACCACTCAAAATCACAGCCCTTCGTACCTCGTAGAATCGATATTTTCGCCCATCCAGGGCGCCGCCGCCCTCCATGAACGCAGGGTGTTGTCCACCTGCCGGGGTGGGGTCATTACCTAGGTCATCTTGGGGAAGGTGACGTTTCGGTTCATCATAAGCAAGCTTGTGAGGCAGAGCGCCTCCCCGGGAAATCCTTCGATGAATATTGATGATCTGCTGCGGATTGCGACGGAACGCAAAGCCTCCGACTTGCATTTGAAGGTGGGAAACTATCCTCACCTGCGCATTGACGGCGAACTGGTGCCGTTAACGGAACAGCCGCGTGTGAGCGCCGAAGACATGCTCACCATGGCCTTCAGCATGATGTCGGCTCGGCAAAAACAGAAATTCAAAGAGACCACGGAAATCGATATGGCCTACGGCGTGGCCGGACTGGGACGCTTCCGTGTCAATATTTTCCAGCAGCGCGGCAACGTGGGACTGGTGCTGCGCGTGATTCCAACCAAGATTCGCGCGCTCGACGAATTGTTTCTGCCCAAGGTGGTGGAGCAGATTTGCGAGATGCCGCGCGGTTTGGTGCTGGTGACGGGAGTTACTGGTTCTGGTAAGTCAACTACGCTGGCCGCCATGGTCGACCGGGTCAATTCCAGTCGCGCCGAACATATCATCACCATCGAAGATCCTATCGAATTTCTGCATCGCGACAAAAAAGGCTACGTGAACCAGCGCGAAATCGGAGTGGATACGCCTTCGTTCAGCGCGGCGCTGCGCGCATCTCTGCGTCAGGATCCGGACGTGATCCTGGTCGGCGAAATGCGAGATCTGGAAACGATATCGACGGCCCTGCATGCTGCCGAAACCGGCCACATGGTTTTCTCTACCCTGCATACGCTGGACGCAGTGGAAACCGTGAACCGAATCATTTCAATTTTCCCGCCCCCAGAGCAGAAGCAGATTCGATTGCAACTGGCTGCAGTGTTGCGTGCCATCGTTAGCCAGCGTCTGGTCCGGCGCTGCGACGCTGAGGGACGCGTGCCCGCAGTCGAGGTCATGATCAATACGGCGTTCATCCGTGAGTGCGTTCTGGTACCTGAAAAAACGCGATCCATTCGCGACGCGATTGCGGCCGGAACGTCGCAATATGGAATGCAAACGTTTGATCAGTCCTTGTGGGACTTATTCCAGGCGGGGCTGGTCGCCTATGAAACGGCCCTCGAAAACGCCTCAAACGCCGACGACTTCAAGTTACGCATGCAGGGCATTGCATCGACAGCCGACCTTTCCCGGCAATCCATGCAGTCAGCTGGATTCGGCGGACGGTAACGTTCGGCTTCCGGTTGCCGGCATCCGGCTCCCGGGATTATTGGATTGACCTTCTCCGGAAGCGGGAAGCCTCTTGCTATTTTTGCTATTCTCTTTTCCTCTCCAGTATCGTTAGCAGCATGCCGTTCTCGCGACCAAAGAAGAGGTCGTATTCCGAAGACGAGCTGTACGAATACGCTGTAGGAGCGCTGGCGCGGCGCATGCGTACGGTTGCGGAATTGAAACGTTTATTCCGGGCGCGGGTGGAAGACGCCGAGTCGGAATATGGGGAAACGCTGATCGAGTTGGTGATTCGGCGGCTTAAGGATCGCGGCTATCTCAACGATTCGCAGTACGCTGCTTATTTCTCCTCTCTGCGCCGCGACAACCAGAAGTTTGGGCGCAGGCGCGTGGTGACGGATCTGAAAGTGAAGGGCGTGCACGGTGATGTGATCGAAAAGGCTGTAGACGCGGCTTTCGAGGGTATGAGCGAAGAACGACAGGCACGCGAATATCTGCGGCGCAAGCGCGTGGTGAAGCCCAAGGATCAGAAGATGACTGCACGGGTCTTCCGGCAGCTGGCTCGCGCTGGATTCGGTACGAAGACAATATTCAGCATCCTGAAGAGTTGGGATGTTGATGAAGAAACTTTGAGTTCTCTGGAAAGCGAGATCGCCTAAGTTTCGTGATTCGATCCTCATGATTCTCAGCCGCGCTATCCAAAATTCTATTGGTCAGGTTGGCGCGCTAAGCTGACGGTTGCACTTGGCAAGAGTCGTCCGGATCATGCATACTCCATTTCATTCCCAAAATACCGTTTTTCAGGAGACGCTATGAAAGTCAGTTTGAAGGCGATTCTCGCCGCCGTGTTGCTGAGCGCAGTGCCGCTCGCTCTGGCGCAGGATGTTAGCTCGGACGTGAAGAAAACCGCCAAGGATACTGGTACCGACACGAAGAAAGTGGCCACGAAAACCGGCCACGCTACCGAAAAGGCAGCCGACAAAACTGGCGATGCCACCAAGACTGCAGCCGTGAAGACCGGCCACGAGACTAAAGTAGTGGCCAAAGACACGGGGAAAGGCACCGAGAAAGTTGCCAAGAAAACCGGCAGCGGCGTCAAGAAAGGCACTGAGGCCACCGGACACGGAATAAAAAAGGCCGGAGAGAAGACCGAAGATGCGGTGAAGTAGCAAAAGCAAAACAGTTCATGCGTTGAAGGGCCACAGCGGTATTCTGCGTGGCCCTTATCTTTTTAACCAACTTGTTGTGATTTGTTTTCCGTCGCTAAACCTCTGTGTCCCTGCGCTATCGTTTAGAATTGATCGTTCGCAATAACTGGCATTTTAAGTGGCATGCTGACTGGCTCTGAAATACGCCGCAAGTTTCTCGACTTCTTTGTGCAAAAGGGGCACAAGGAGGTGCATTCGTCGTCGCTGGTACCGGCGAACGATCCTACGCTGCTGTTCACTAACGCGGGCATGAATCAGTTCAAGGACGTTTTCTTAGGACTGGAGAAGCGCGACTACTCCCGAGCGACGACTTCGCAGAAATGTGTACGCGCCGGCGGCAAGCACAACGATTTGGAAAATGTAGGGTTCACCAACCGGCATCACACGTTTTTCGAGATGCTGGGAAATTTTTCCTTTGGTGATTACTTCAAGAAAGATGCCATCGCCTATGCGTGGGAGTTGATCACTTCTGAGGAGTGGTTCGGGATTGCGAAGGAAAAACTTTACGTAACAATTTTCAAAGGCGAAGGTGGCGTCGAGCGCGATGTCGAGGCTTACGACTTGTGGGCCGCGCAGGGCGTGGAGAAATCCCGTATCTACGAGATGGGATTGAAAGACAATTTCTGGCAGATGGGCGATACCGGCCCGTGCGGGCCGTGCAGCGAGATCCACTACGATATGGGTCCGTCGGCGTCCGAGCAGGGTCACACGGATTGCGCGTTCACCTGCGACTGCGGGCGGTACGTCGAGATTTGGAATCTGGTGTTCATGCAGTTCGACCGGGACGCTTCCGGGAAGTTGAATCCGCTGCCCAAGCCGTCGATTGATACAGGCATGGGGTTGGAGCGGGTGACGGCAGTGCTGCAGGGCGTGATCTCGAATTATGAGACGGACTTGTTCACGCCACTGATTAACCGCGCAGCGGAGTTGACCTTGGGTGCGGGCATCAGAACCGCGGACTCCGCCGGACAGCCGAGGGCGGCTGTCTCCACACAAGCAGGCAGGACACAGAATGTTCACGCGGGCGCAGGCCATGTGGGGACAGCCGCCTCGGCTGTCCAGGCCGAGCAAAGCCCGGCAGGCTCTCCCGGCCACAAGTCCGCAGCCTCGCTTAGGGTGATTGCCGACCACTCCCGCGCCGCGACATTTTTGATTTCAGACGGAGTGCTTCCCTCGAACGAAGGCCGAGGCTATGTATTGCGGAAGATTATCCGTCGCGCTATAACCCACGGCCGACATCTCGGACAAACGAAACCATTCCTGCACGAAATGGTGTTCTCCGTTCGCGATCTTATGCAGGATGCTTATCCGGAACTAAAGGAAACCGTGGAGCGGGTGTCGAAGGTAGTGTTAGCGGAGGAGACTCGGTTTGCGCATACGTTGGGCACGGGCCTTGAGAGGCTTGAGCAAGACCTTAGTGAAGCGCGCGAGGCATGCGACAACGTCACGACCTTGCTCACCGAGCCAGAAAAAATCCTGCCACCTAGTGCGCTTGACTTTGCGAGAGAGGACTTAGCGCGCGATCGGGAAATGCTGTCAAAAGAGGTCGCGCTCGGCCCCGTTTATAACGGCGCGAAAGCGTTCAAGCTCTATGACACGTTTGGTCTTCCACTCGACTTCATCATTGATGCGTGTCGCGATCAGGGCTTACGGTTTGATCAAGAGGGATTTGACCGGGCGATGGACGAGCAGAAGACTCGCGCACGCGCGTCGTGGAAGGGCGCAGCCAAGCAGACTGCCAATCCCGCGTATCAGCAGCTTCCGAAGGCGCTTTTCGAAGGCTATCGTCAGACTCGCTCCGATGGTTGTGAAGTGCTAGCTATCATTCACAACGGCCAGGGCACGCAGGAACTCAAACCGGGCGACCCGGGGGAAGTCATCCTCGATCACACACCGTTCTACTCCGACTCCGGTGGACAAGTCGGTGATAAGGGATGGTTTTATTCGGACGACCACAACACCGTCGTCGCTGAAGTAACGGGATGCTATTCGCCGATTCAGGGCGTGCGGGCACATCAGGTTGTTGCTAAGCAGGCGATCCGCGTCGGCGACAAAGTGGATGCGGTGGTGAATGCTGACATTCGTCAGTCCACCATGCGAAATCATACGGCCACCCATTTGCTTCATGCTGGACTGCGTGAAGTGTTGGGGAAGCATGTGAAGCAGGCGGGGTCGCTGGTGGCGCCGAATCATTTGCGCTTTGATTTTTCGCATTTCACGGCGGTTGAAGACGAAGAGTTGCAGGATATTGAAGACATCATTAACAAAGAAGTGCTGCGCAACCAGATTGTTGAGACCATAACTGACGTCCCTATCGACGAGGCTATCACTCAGTATCACGCCATGGCGCTGTTCGGGGAAAAATACGGCGACAAGGTGCGCGTGGTCCGCATTGGCGATTTTTCGACGGAGCTTTGCGGCGGGACGCATACGGGCGCGACCGGTGAGATTGGGCTGATCAAAATTCTGAAAGAAGGCAGTGTGTCCTCGGGCGTGCGGCGCGTCGAGGCCGTAACCGGCAAGGGATCGCTAGCGCACTTCCGCAAAGATCATGAACTAGAAAAAGTGGTGTCGGCATTCGTTTCGCCCATCTTTGCGCAAAAAACGCGCAAAGATGGGGCACCCTCATCTGAAGAGGATTCGGCATCTCCCGCTGAAGCCCTCCGGCTCGAACTCGAAAGGAAAGATTCCGAGATCAAGCGCCTCGGGCGCGAACTGGATCAGGTCAGGATGAAATCGGCGTCGGCTTCGATCGGCACCGCGAACATTGGCGATAAAGTTAAAGAGGTGAAAGGCATAAAAGTTCTTGCGCACCGCGTGGATAATTTGGAGCGGGCGCAGCTGCGGACACTGGTCGATCAGTTGCGCGACAAGATTGGATCGGGCGTGGTTGTGCTGGGGTCGGCTTCGAACGGCAACGTGTCGCTGATCGTGGGCGTGACCAAAGACTTGACCAGCCGGATTCAAGCCGGCAAGGTGATTGGTCCGGTGGCGCAGAAAGTTGGCGGAAAAGGTGGGGGGCGTCCCGATCTGGCCGAGGCCGGCGGAAAAGATGCCGCAGCGCTGGATGCCGCTCTGGCGGAGGTGTATACGGTTGTGGGAACGCTTTTGGGGACTTAGCTTTCAGCCGTCGGCAGGTACACATGGAAGACCGCATCCGCTTCGTCGAACACCGGGGCAAACAAATCCTGCTGGCGGACATGTCTCACTGCGCGCCGCGAGAAGTCGAGAAGATCGCCCTGCTGGTCCCGTCTTATGTGACCGGCGAACCGCATGGCTCCGTGCTGTTGCTTGCCGACTTCACCGGGGCGGCGTTTGATCGCATCGCGATCGAACGCCTGAAGGAGAGCGCGGTCTTCGATCGGCCGCACCTCAAGCGTTCGGCATGGGTCGGAATCGAGAAATTGCCCAAGGTGTTTTACGAACACATCAAGAATTTCTCCCAGCGCGATCTGCCTGCCTTTGCGACCCGCGAAGAAGCGATGGACTGGCTGGTGAGCAACGAAGAGCTGCAGTCATCGGATCGCACACTGGGGGACCTGCCTAAGCGCCGCCCTCCTCCATCCTCACGCACGTGAGAGAGAATCCCCGTCGCTACTGCGGAATAGAAATTCAGGCGGTACAACGGGCTCTAGATCGTCTCGCAATCAGCTTCTCCACTTCAGCGTGACCGGCCCGCTCATCGGATGCTTCATCTCACTGCCGGTGCGTTTGGCTTCGAGATGAGCGGCCTTCAATTGAAAATACCATTTCGCGGGACGGTCCGCATCGTCGATCAGCATGAGATGCGGATTGTGCTTCAAGCCCTCAGACTGCAGTTCCATGGTGCGGCGATCTTGCTCAACGAATTTCGCGAAGACAAACTTCAGCAACTCCGTGCTAAAAGGCAGCCAGCGAAAAATGTTCCACGCTGCGACGACGTCGATGCGGCACTGATTGCGGGTGATCGGCGTTACTGTCGTTAGCGAAGAAAACCAATACTTCCCCGCTCGGATTTTTTCTCTGCGCAGGTTGGGCAACACGAAGTCAATCGTCGTGGTGATGGAATCGGCGGCGGCATAGAGCCGCAGAAGCTTGTAGGGAGCGGAGTTTGAACTGGGTGTGTGTGCGCTCATGCGAAAGCCGTTGGGAATTGGCTCAAAGTTTTTCTGTTTTTCGTGAATGCTATAGCGGCCGCGCCACCACCATGCTTGATGGACGAAGGGTCCGTGCGCGGGATCCATGAGTCCTATAATGCCGTGATCGATGCTGACCGGCATTTCCGCGGTGAGATAGGCGAGGTTGTACTTGTCTTTTAATGTTTCCCCGGATTTCTCAATCCCATATTTGTCGATCCGGGGCGCGGGCTCGGGAGCTTCGTCGCGCTTGCTGAATCCCGCACCTTGCGCGCCGGGATCGGGAACGTAGACCCAAACGAAACCATCCTGCTCTTCGCAGGGATAGCTGCCGGCGTAGATGCGATCGACTTTCAGATTTTGATCCACGGTGAGGGAGGGGATGAGCTGGCACTGGCCGTTGTGCGCGTCAAACTTCCAGCCGTGGTAGCAGCATTCGACAATTTCCCCGTCAAACTGACCGTCGCTGAGCGGCATGCCACGGTGCGGACACGCGTCCCGCAGCGCGAAGGGACGGCCAGCGCGATCACGCCCAATTACCAATGGAATTTCAAGCAGCATGGCTTTATGAAGCTGATTGCGGAGCGCGCGGTTCGCCGGCAGAGCTCGATACCAGAAGCCGGTGAGCATCAGTGAGTCGGGCGCCTGGCGCTGGGGTGAATCGAATTCGGCCATGGGAAATTATCGATTTCTTGATCGTTGACTGAACCCAATATGCTAGCATTCGCAGGACCTTCCGGCGCACAGCAAGAGCGCGGAGGAATCTCAAATGGAATTTCTCGGCCATTTCCGCAGGCTCACGCCCCTGCAGCGAAACACGTTCACCGCCTGTTTCCTGGGTTGGTCGCTGGACGCTTTTGACTTCTTCATTCTGACATTCTGCGTGAGCGCAATCGCAACCCAGTTCCAGACCAAGATTTCGGCGGTCGCGGAAGCGATTTTCATCACCCTGGCTTTTCGTCCGGTCGGCGCATTTTTGTTCGGACTGATGGCCGACCGCTTCGGGCGGCGTCCTACGCTGATGGTCGATATCATCGCGTACTCGGTGTTTGAGCTGGCGTCAGCTTTCGCT
>OBLW0100001020.1_pt1 | contig 24162 bp, 17 predicted proteins | sample 1520161 | NCBI WGS metagenome assembly OBLW01 (sample SAMEA3539309, study PRJEB22396) | soil metagenome | biome: tundra; feature: field; material: soil | place: USA | collected 2010-05 | depth 0.15 m | reverse complement strand
GTGCTCTTCCGATCTACTATACCGAACCCGAATCCTCCGGCCCTGCGGTTCGGGAAACCACCGTTCGCGAAGTCGGGGCGGCCGGCGCCTATGCCCAGGCTGTCCGGACGGCCCTGTCCCGGATCGCGGACGGCTCGTTGGAAAAGATCGTCCTCGCACGAGCCAAGGATGTCACGGCCGGCGAGACGCTTAATCCGCTGCGCGTCCTCAATGGACTCCGGCAGCGTTTCGCGGACTGCTTCGCCTTTTCTGTCGCAAACGGGCGCGGCCAGAGCTTCATCGGGGCGAGCCCGGAGCGTCTCCTGCGCGTCGAAGGCGGCAAACTGTTGACCGAGGCCATGGCGGGCTCTGCCCGGCGCGGAGCAACAGCGAGCGAGGACGCGGCCTTCGCCGCAGCCCTGCAGCACGACGACAAGGAACTGCGCGAGCACGCGCTCGTCCTCGACGAGGTCGTCCGGAGGCTCGAGGCGCTCGGACTTCGTCCCGAGCATCCCGACAGGCCCGGCGTGCGCCGGTACGCCAACGTGCAGCACCTCCACACGCCCGTTCGCGCGGACCTGCGGGGCGCCGTCCGCGCAATCGACGCCGTGGCGGCGCTGCACCCGACACCGGCGGTCGGAGGAGCGCCGCGGGAGGCCACCGTGCCGCGCATCAGGGAATTGGAAGGATTCCCGCGCGGACTCTATGCGGGCGCCCTCGGCTGGATGGATGTCCGTGGAAACGCCGAGTTCTTCGTCGGCTTGCGATCTGCCTTGATCGACGGAACCCGCGCCCGGCTGTACGCCGGAGCCGGGATCGTCCAGGGATCATCCCCGGAGAAGGAAACGGCCGAGACGGAGCTCAAATTCAGGGCGATGCAGGAGGCCCTGCTGAGCTGAAGGCACGAACCCAGTCCGCCAACGTCTCCCATGCCTTGGCGCGATGGCTCAGCCTGTTCTTGGCGGCTTCGCCCAGCTCGGCAAAACTCAGCTCGCATCCTTCCGGCACAAAAAGCGGATCGTACCCGAACCCGTCGCTGCCCCGGGGCTCTTCCAGCAGCCGGCCCTCGCAACGGCCCCTGAAGACGAATTCCTCTCCGCCCGGTCCGGCGACATGGAGGACGCACACGAAATGCGCGCTCCGATTCGGGGCCGGGACGCGCCGCAGGGCATCCACGAGCTTGGAAAGATTGGCCGCGCCATCGCCCTTCGGTCCTGCGTAGTAGGCCGACTCGACGCCCGGTCGCCCGCCCAGAGCGTCGACGCATAGTCCGCTGTCGTCGGCCAGAACCCATGCTTCGCGCGGCGCCTTCTCGCGCAGGGCCATGGCCTTCTTCCGGGCGTTTCCTTCAAAGGTGCCCGTATCCTCGGCCACAGCCGGCATGCCCCCGATTTCACGCGCCGGAATGATCGCGACCGTCAGCATTCCCAAATCGGCCAGAGCCTGAAATTCCACGGCCTTGTGCGGGTTTCCCGACGCCAGGAAAAACTTGACCGGCTTCGTCATCCGGCTAACCGAGGCTAAAAGTCGTTTCGTCGATCTGAAGCTTTTCAGGATAGGCCACGCGGCCGCGCACCAGGATGTCGGAGCCGAGCACCTCGTGCCGCACCTCGGTGAGTCGAAGCGCCTGGGCGAGATTTTCCGTCCGGAACCCGCTCAACATCGGTTTTGCGCGCTCGTCCGCAAGAAGCAGCGGAGCGCAGTACGTGAAAAAATAGTCGAGCTGCCGCTCCAGCGCGCACTGGCTGACGAGCTCCGACCCACCCTCGAACAGGACTCCCGTGATTCCGGATTCGGCGCACTGCCGGCGGAAATCCTCCAGGGGCACGCGCTGCGTCGCCGAGTCGAATATCCACACCTGCACACCCAGGCTCTTCAGCTTGCGCACGTAACCGAGGCCGCCGTGCTGCGTCGTTACGACGATGGTGCGCGCGTGGAACTCGTCGGTGTACAGCCGCGGCATGTTCCGGTCCACGACCGACCGAAGGCGCCCGTCAAACACAAACCGCACGGGGCACCATTCGGATTCCATCGGCAACCGGGCTGTGAGCCGCGGATTGTCCTTGGCGACGGTGCCGGCGCCCACCGCGATCGCCGGAAAGAGCCTCCGCCAGCGGTGCACGTCGCTGCGCGCCACTTCGCCCGTGATCCATTGGGAGTCACCGGTCCGGCAGGCGATGCGCCCGTCAAGCGTGGTGGCGGACTTGGCTGCAAATAGCGGGGTCCTCTTGACCGCCCAGTGGTTGAAGATCAGATTGAGATCCGCGCACTCCTTCTCCAGGATGCCCGTGATCACCTCGACGCCGGCCTCGCGCAAGATCGCAAATCCGCGGCCGTTGTGGGCCGGGGAGGGATCCGTCGCTCCGACGACCACCCGCTTGATCCCGGCCGCGATGATGGCCTCTGTGCACGCGCCGGTGCGCCCCGGGGTCGAGCACGGCTCCAGGGTCACGTACAGGATTGCATTCTCCCGCGGCGCCCTCCCGAGCGCATCCAGGGCCTCGCGTTCCGCATGGGGACCGCCGTCGCGGGCGTGGAATCCCCCCGCGACGATCTTCCCATCCTCCACGACGACCGCCCCCACCATCGGGTTTGGGTGGGTCACGCCCCAGCCGTTGAGCGCCCGGTTGAGCGCCTCACGCATGAAACCTTCGTCCGCGATCATGGCGCGAGATTCCAGACGCTTTCGGCCCGCCCGTCAAATAACGTGTGGCCGGTCGGGCACATGCCTTCGGTGGCTCAGGCTCCGGGAATGTGGGGATTCGTCGCCTTTTCGTCGCCCACCGTGGTTTCCGGTCCGTGACCAGGGTAGATGACCGTCTCGTCCGGCAGGGTGTAGATTTGCCCGCGCACGGACTTCTCCAGAGTGGCGAAATCGCCCCCGGGCAGGTCGGTCCGGCCAACGCTCCCGAAGAATAGCGCGTCGCCGACAAATGCGCAGGCTGCGTCCTTGAAGTAGAAAAGAACGTTTCCCGGGCAATGACCGGGCACGTGACGGACCTCGACCTCGGAGCCGAAGGCGGAAAGCCGCTCACCCGGCTTCAGCCAGTGGTCGACTTTCACAGGGGCGACGCGCATTCCGGGAATCGTGAAACGACTCATCACTTCCGGCGTTTCGATCAAAATCCGGTCGGCGGGATGAGCCCGAACGACAGCCTTGGATGCAGCCACGACCTCCGCGGCGCCCTGTGTGTGGTCCCAGTGGCCGTGCGTGAGCCAGACTTCCGCCAGACGGCACTGTTCGGCGCGCAAGATGGGCTCGACCTGTTTCCAGACATCCCCGGGAGCGTCGATGAGCACCGCCGTTCCGTCCGCCGGGTTGGTGAGCAGATAGGCATTGGTGTCGATGGGCCCCGCGGGCAGAACATGAATCTTCACGCCTCCACCCATAACCGCGGGGGGCAGTCCGGCAAGACGCACATTTTATGGCTCGCTGGCCTGCCGAAGACATGCCCAGCTCGAGGAGTAGATGCCTCTCCCGACGTCTCCGGGCTGCCATCTGGCCGGCATCAGCCGGCGGCTCTTGGCAGCCGGCCTTGACGGCGGGTCTGGGAATCGGCATCTCCCGACGAGAGTGGGCATGTCTTCGGCAGGCCAGCGAGCAACCCTAAAACCCCTTGCCACTCCCACCCGAAACCTGCCACGGTTTTTTCTTCCATGCCCACGCTCAAGTTCGCCGTTCTCGCCGGAGATTATATCGGCCCGGAAGTCATGGCCGAGGCTCTCCGCGCGCTGGAGCACGTCGCACGCCAGGAGAAGCTCACTCTCGTCTGCCAGAAGGCCGATGTGGGAGGCGCGGGAATTGACAATCACGGAAAGGCTCTCCCCGATTCGACGCTGAAACTGTGCTCCGAAAGCGATGCCATCCTCTTCGGCTCGGTGGGCGGCCCGAAATGGGAACGACTGCCTCCAAAGGACCAGCCTGAAAGGGCCGCGCTTCTTCCCCTGCGAAAACATTTCACCCTGTTCGCAAACATCCGGCCCGGACTGCTCTATCCGGAACTGGCCGGCGCTTCGCCAGTCAAGAGCGAGCGCATTCCCGATGGCATCGACATCGTGTGCATCCGCGAGCTGACCGGCGGCCTGTATTTCGGCCTCCCCAAGGGAACCACCACCCTGCCGGACGGCGACATCCAGTCCGTGGACACGATGGTCTACCGCAAGAGCGAGATCGAGCGGATCCTCGCCACGGCGGTCGCAACGGCGCGCGCCCGCAAGAGGAAGCTGTGTTCGGTCGACAAGGCGAACGTTCTGGAAACCTCCGTGCTTTGGAGGAGGACCGCGACCGAGTACGTGGCAAGGAACGCGCCGGACATCCAGCTCAGTCACATGTACGTCGACAACGCCGCGATGCAGCTCGTGCGCGACCCCAACCAGTTCGACGTCTTTGTCACCGAGAACATGTTCGGCGACATTCTTTCGGACGAGATGGCCTGCATCTGCGGGTCGCTCGGCATGCTTTCCTCGGCGTCGCTCGGCGCCGGGAAGAATTCGCTCGGATTGCCCTTCGGCCTGTTCGAACCCGCCGGCGGAACCGCCCCGGACATCGCCGGCAAGGGGGTCGCCAACCCGTGCGCCCAGATCCTTTCGGCAGCCCTCATGTTGCGCTACAGCTTTGGACTCGAGGGACCGGCCTCCAGGATTGAAGCGGCAGTCAAGAAGGCCGTGACGGGCGGGGTGCGCACCGCAGACATCGCCTTCGGCGGAAAGTCCGTAGGCTCGAAAGAGATGGCCGACGCCATCATCGCCCAACTTTAACCCGGTCCGCACCGAATCCCATCGATGACGTCTGCAGAGATCCGCCAGTCATTTCTCGAATTCTTCGTTGCGCGGGGACACACTCTCCTGCCCTCGTCGTCGTTGATGCCCGATTCGCCCGGCCTCCTGTTCACCAACGCGGGCATGAACCAGTTCGTCCCCATCTTCCTGGGTGAGCGGCAGCCGGACGTGGCCTCCTGGGCGGGGGCGAGGCCGGCCCTGGACACCCGCGCCGCCGACACCCAAAAGTGCATTCGCGCCGGCGGAAAACACAACGACCTGGAGGACGTCGGCTTCGACACGTACCACCACACGATGTTCGAGATGCTCGGCAACTGGTCGTTCGGAGACTACTTCAAGAAGGAGTCGCTCGAATGGGGCTGGGAGCTGCTCACGAAGACGTGGGGCATTCCGCCAAGACGGCTCTTTGCAACCGTCTATTCGCCCGACAAGCAGAAGGGCGACCCGTCCGATTTCGACCAGGAGGCCCACGACATCTGGACCGGCATTTTCAGCCGCGCCGGCCTCGATCCAAAGGTCCATATCATCTTTGGCGGCAAAAAGGACAATTTCTGGATGATGGGGGACACCGGGCCGTGCGGACCGTGCTCGGAGATCCATTTCAACCTTCTGCCGGGCGACAGCGCCAGCCCGGCCGTCGAGTCCCAGGGCCGGGAACTCGTCAACAAGGGCTCGCCCCGGTGCATCGAGATCTGGAACCACGTTTTCATCCAGTTCAACGCCAACGCCGACGGAACGTTTTCGCCCCTGGCCGCGAGGCACGTCGACACCGGCATGGGCTTCGAACGGGTTGCGGGCATCCACGCGACGACGGGCGGCTTCAAGGACTTCACGAAGGATCCGTCCAACTATGCCGCCGACGTCTTCTCACCGCTTTTCGCGAAGATCGCCGTCCTGTCGGGGAGGGAGTACAAGGGCACCGTGCCCGTCAGGCGCGAGGGACTGAGCGAACAGGAGAATGTCGACATTGCATTTCGCGTTTTGGCCGACCACGCCCGCTGTGTATCGTGCGCGATTGCAGACGGAATCCTCCCCGGGAACGAGGGCCGGAATTACGTCATCCGGCGCATCCTCCGCCGCGGCATTCTCTACGGCAAGAAGCTCGGCCTCGCGACCGGGTTCTTCGAGCAGCTCGTCGCGCCGGTCGTCGAATCGCTCGGAGGCACCTTTCCCGAGCTCGGACAGCAGCGGGCCATGCTTGGAAGGGCGATCCGAAGCGAGGAGGAGAGCTTTGGCCGGACGCTCGACCGCGGCCTGCAGGTCTTCAATGCCTGGGAGGAGGGGCATCGCCAGGAGCAGCATCCGCGTGCCCCGGTTCCCCGGAAGGATGCGCGGGTTGTGACCGGCCCGGGCTCGGCCGGCGAACCGCCGTCTTCCCTGACCACTCTTCCGGGAGCCGTCGCATTCGAGCTTTACGACACCTTCGGCTTCCCCCTGGACATGACCCAACTGCTCGCGGCGGAGCACGGGCTTTCCGTCGATGCCGCCGGCTTCGAACGGGAGATGGACAAGCAGAGGCAGCGCGGCCGGGCGGCCCTGAAAAGGGAGGTCATCGTCGCAGCCACCGAGGGAGAATCCGCGGCCGAACAGGAGCCCACCCTTTTTGTCGGCCATTCCGCCGTCTGGCCGGCCGAGACTCACGCAATCCTCGTCGACGTCGTCCGCGGCGGCAAGGAGGCGTTCCTCGTTTTCGACCGGACCCCATTCTATGCGGAGATGGGCGGCCAGCTGGGAGACCAGGGAACCGCCCTCATAGAAGGCGCGGCCTATGCGATCGCCGACACGATCCGGGACAAGTCGGGCCGTCACCTGCACAAGGTTGCGGCCGCTCCGACGCTTCCCTCTGCCGGCGCCGCCGCTGTCCTGGCCGTCGATGCCGTGCGCCGCAGGGCGATCCAGCGGCACCATACCGCCACGCACCTTCTCAACTGGGCCCTGCGAAAAGTCCTCGGCACCCACGTCCGCCAGGCCGGATCCCTGAATGCCCCCGAGCGCCTGCGCTTCGATTTCTCCCATTTCGAGGCGGTCACGTCCGCGCAACTCCGCGAGATCGAGGATCTCGTGAACCAGCGCGTGATCGACAACGCCAGGGTCGAGGCGCACGAGGTCGAGTTCGACAGGAAACCCGAGGGCACGCTTGCGTTTTTCGGCGACAAATACGGAAGAATCGTCCGCGTCGTCGACATCGGCGGGTACAGCCGCGAGCTTTGCGGCGGCACCCATGTGCCGACGACGGGCGAGATAGGCCTCGTCAAGATCGCCGCCGAGATGGCGATCGCCGCAGGCACCCGCCGCATCGAGGCGGTCGCGGGACAGGCGGCATACGAGTTCGTGGCGCAGCGCGAAGCCGCGCTCGCCGCGGTCAGCGCCCGCCTGTCGGCCGGGCCGGCGGACGTGGCCAAGAAGCTCGAATCGCTGCTCACGCATCAGAAGGAGATCGAAAGGCAGCTGAAGGCGTTCCAGCAAAGGGCCGCCGCAGGTCTCGCCGACCAGCTCGCTGCGAAGGCCGTCGTCCGGGATGGGCTCAGGTTCGTTTCCGCCCTTGTCGCGGCAGATGCCCCGGAATCATTGCGTTCGCTCGGTTCGCAGGTGCTCGCGAAGGTCGGCGAAGGCGTCGTTCAACTCGGTGCGGCTTTCGGTGACAAGGCAACGGTCGTGGCGTTTTGCTCGCCTGGCGCGGTGGCGGCCGGCCATCAGGCGGGAAAGATCGTGCAGGAGTTGAGCGCGCGGCTCGGCGGCAAGGGCGGCGGCAGGCCGGACTTTGCCATGGGCGGAGGGCGCGACGTCGCGAAACTGGCCGAGATCCTGGGCGGGTAGGTTCGGTGGAAAAAATGGCATCGGAAAACGACGACGCCCTTGCGGTCGGCGGCGAAAACCGGCACGATTCTCCCATGCCGCCGGCTGCGTCCACCGTGCCTCCGCTTGCCTGCATCCTCGCCTTCAACGCGGGCAACCAATTGGCCGTCCGCAGGCTCGGATCCCAGGCGGGCCTGGCCTTCATGGGCTCCGACCTCGGCATGGCCGTTGGACGGCTCAAGGCCGCCTTCCCCAGCCACACGCCTCCGTTCGAGCGCTTTTCGGCCGCCGCGGGAGGGCGTTCCTACCGCGTGTTTTTTTCGCAGGTGGACGCGATCCCGTCCGATTCGGAGATCGAGTTCTGGACCGTCGAGCGCCTGGAAGCCACGGAAGGGGCCCTGGCGCCCTCGCTGGCGGGGCTCGTCGCCCGTCTGGAGCCGCATCTGATCGAGATCCCGTATCTGCATCTCGGCGAGAACGACTTCATTTACAAGTTCAGGCCGGAGAAGGAGCGTAACACCTCCATCTACGCAAAGGACCCGCCCACCGATGCGCTGTACCAGTCCCGGCTTTGCTCGGCGATCAAGTCCATGGCGCGGCGCCATGAAAGAACGGCGGCGGCGCCGGTGGACCTCGATTTCGGGGCGGTGCGTTATGTCATCCCGAGCCATTTCGGCTTCTGCCTGGGCGTCAAGAACGCGATCGAGCGCGCCTATGAAACGCTCTTGGAAAACCCGGGACGGCGCGTTTTCATGCTCTCCGAGCTGATCCACAATCCATTTGTGAACGAGGATCTTCTCCGCCGCGGGCTCCGGTACCTGCAAACCGACAAGGGAGCGCCTTACACGGTCGGCGGACAGGCAGCGCAAGCCGGAGCGGCCGGACCGCTGCTCTGGGATTCCCTGACCCCCGATGACATCGTCATCATTCCGGCGTTCGGCGCCACCGACGAGGACAAGAAACGGCTCGTTCGGAAGGGCCTGGCCGTCTATCCCTACGACGCGACGTGCATGCTCGTCGAAAAGGTGTGGAAGGCCGCCCGCTCCTACGGCCGCGAAGGTTACACGGTCGTGATCCACGGCAAGCACGAGCACGAGGAAACAAAGGCCACGTTCTCCAATACCCGGCGGCACGCCCAGGCGGTCATCGTCCGAAACATGGAGGAAACCCGGCGGCTCGGCGCGTTCATCGCCAGCAGGGATCCGGAATTCCGGGCCCGTTTCTATGAGGCGTTTGCCGGAAAGCACACGCCCGGATTCGACGTCGAACGCCACCTCGAGCGGGTGGCGGTGGTCAATCAGACGACGCTGCTCATGAACGAAACACGGGAAATCATCTCATACCTGCGGGATGTTTATGCCGCCGTTTACGGGCCCGACCGGCCGGGCGAGCCGGGCCGCGTCGGCGGAAGCGGCCGCAATGACACCCTCTGTTACGCGACCCAGGTGAACCAGGACGCCCTGGCGCGGGCGCTCGCGGAGCCCCTCGACGCCGCATTCGTCATCGGCGGCAAGAACTCCTCCAACACGTACCAGCTTTACCGCCTTTGCGCCGAACGGCTGGCCGACCGCGCTTACTTCATCCAGAGCGAGGCGAGCATCCGATCGCCCGCGGAAGTGGAGCACTATGTGTTTCCCGCAAAGGCGCATGAGGTGCACGGCGGCCGGACCGAACCGCGCCGCTTGTGGCCGGAAGGCCCCGGGGTCGCGCCCCGGCGGATTCTCATCACGGGAGGGGCATCATGCCCCGACGGAATCATCCAGCAGGTGATCACGCGGATAAACGGATTCTTTCCCGCCGGGCGATTGCGTCCGGTCGAATCCGTTCTGGCCGACATGGAAAAGAAGCTGACTCCCGCCGAAAACTTGATCCCGTGATGGGGCCCTTCCCGACCTGCCCATGATGCTCGCCCTGGCCGGACTCCATGCGCAGACCCTGGACTTGCTCGATTACTCGGTTCTGGCGGCCTTTTTTGCGCTCAACCTGGGAATCGGATGGTGGTCGGCGCGAAAGAGTCAGTCCTCGTCCGACGATTTTCTGCGGGGCGGAGGCCGGACCGCATGGTGGGCGGCGGGCATCAGCTTCTTCGCGACGGGCTCGAGCAGCATCAGCACGATGGCGATTCCGGCCACCACCTACTCGGGCAACTGGCTGTCGTTCGGGTCCGCCCCGGCCCAGGCGGCGGCAACCGTGATCATCGCCTTCGCCTTCGTCTCCCTCCTGCGGCGGCTGAACATAACGACGATTTTCGAGTACCTCGAATTCCGGTTCAATCGCCCGGTTCGCCTGCTCGGCGCGATCCTGACCCTCCTGCTCAAGGTCTTTGGCCGGGTCAGCGTCGTCATGCTCCTGCCGTCGCTGGCGCTGTCCGAGGTGACGGGCCTGAGCGTCTATTGGAGCATTTTTCTGCTCGGCGGGGTCACCGTCGTCTACGCCGGGGCCGGCGGCTTGAAGGCGGTCATCTGGACGGATGTGGCGCAGACCCTGATCGTCTTTGGCGGCCTGGCGTTTGTCATTCTCTACATCTCCTTCGGCGTTCCGCACGGGATACCCGGAATCCTGCACCTGGCCGCCGCCCGGGGTAAGCTCCACCCCGTGTCCTGGGATTGGAACTTTCATGAGCCGACCTTCTGCGTATTCGTCGGCATGGGTCTGGCGAGCGTATTCCAGCAGCTCAGCGACCAACCCCTCATGCAGAAGGTCTTCTCGACGCCCAATCCCCGGGCCGCGCGCAACAGCGTCCTGCTGGGCGTCGGGATCGCCCTGCCGACCTCCGTCTTCTTCTTCTTTCTCGGGACCGCCCTGTTTGCATTCTACCAGGTGCATCCCGGCCGGCTGTCCTCGCCGGCGACGCCGGACTCAATCGTCCCCTACTTCATCATACACGAGCTGCCGCACGGCATCGTGGGCATGATTGTCGCCGGAATATTCGCCTCGGCCATGGGAACGATCAGCAGCATCATCAATTCCACGGCCACGATCGCGAAAACCGATTGTTTCGACCTGCTGTTTCCCGACGCGGGGGAAAGCCAGAAAGTGACCTTCGCCCGGTGGGTGACGATCGCGGCCGGAGTGGCGGGCATGGCAATGGCGGCGTACATCGCGAGCCAGAACGTGCACTCCCTGTGGGACCACTACCTCAAGCTCATCGCGCTCCTCGGCGGAGGCCTTCCGGGGGTCTTCGCGCTGGGGCTGCTCAGCCGCAGGGCCAATTCGGTCGGCGTGATAGCCGGGCTGGTCGCGAGCATCGCCGTCACCTGGTATGTGCAGGCGTTCACAAACGTTTCATCCTTCCTCCATGGATTCATCGCCGTCGCCACCTCAATCGTGATCGGCTACGGCGCAAGCCGGCTGGTCACCCCGGGCGGGAGAGCACGCAACCTGGCCGGACTGACGGTGTGGGATCCGAAGACGAGCCCGCCTCGAACGGCACGTCTCAGAACTTGAACGCTATTCCGGCCCGGAAGCCCTCCTGATTGCTGAACTCGACGCGCGTCGCATAGGTCCCGAGAATGTTGCCGGCGGTCGGGGAAGTGGCGTTGGGCGTAATCATCGGGTCGCCGGAAAGCAGCGTCGTCGTGCCCCCGCCCGTCACCTGGAGAGAGTTCAGCACGGCGCTGCCGCCCTTGCCGGTCACCGATTGAACGTAGCTCCCGCCGTCCTGAAAGAAGGCTCCGAGATAGAATCCGGTGCGGTCCGTCAAATCATATTGCAGCGTGGCGTCCAGGAAACCACCCAGGACCACCTTGCTCTCCGTACTGGTCAGGTAATCGATAATCTGGGGGCCTGTGGGCGGGACAAAGATCTCGGTCGCCTGGAAACTCGATCCCGCATAGATGAGCGCCGGGCCGGCGCTCAGGTTCAGATGCAGGCGCTCCGTGGGACTGTACACCAGCATCGGGCCGCCCCGGAAATAGGCGTAGGCGCCGTGCAGCTTGAAGTCGTTCGTGACGCTCACCGAATCGGCGTACGTCGTGACCGATCGCGTGCCCACCGGTGCGTTGCTCAGCAGGGTTTGCGTGTTCGTGGGAACGGTTATGGGGTTGCCGGTTGTGTCCAGGACGGGGTTCCCGTTCGCATCCGTGAGGGGGGCGCTCCCGCCGGCCGTGCCCGAATTGGGCGCCGTCGGAGGCGTCTGGCCATACAGATCGTAGGTGTCCGTGATCGTGGTCACCTTCGACGGAGTATTCATGGCCGCGGCGGCCTGGATGTCGTTGATGCTCATTCCGCAGAACAGCCGCCAGGAAAAGTGCTTGCCAAGGTTTCCCATGTCCCGGGCCGTCGAAAGCTCCATGCCCAGGGTCCCCTTGCCGCTCTTGTTATGGGACCCGGAATCAAGGGTCTGCGCCCCATAGATGTTAAACTGCATGTAATCGTCGGCGGTCACCTGCAAAGCCGAGTCGTAGCTCCACTGGTTGGTCTTGCCATCGGGGGCAACCGCCACAGACGAGGCCGTTCCGTCGCCATTGTTTACCGTGATGGAGCGCTGGTCGGGCTGCACGGCGCCATCGTGATACGTGCGGGAAATATTCGCCGCCGTCGCATTCGGAAGATCCTCCGGTGCACCGATATAACCATTCCCGGAAAACTTCGCCTTCACCCCGCTGATGTACCGCATGCCGAAGTTCAGGTTGCTCTTGGGCTGGTAGATGTACTCGTCGAGGTTGCTGAAGTCCGGGATTTCCTCAGGCGGCTTCTGCTGTTTCTGCTGGTCTTCGTCCTGGGCGTGGATGGTGCACGCAGCAGCGGCAGCGAAGACGAGAGAAAGGCGAAGGAATTTCATGCAGGGGAGTTCGTGCTTTGGACGGCAAATCGGCGGAAATGTTGCGTAGAATCCATCCTGGCCGGCCGGGGCCTGCGAGGCGACTGCGCGCTTCGACAATGGAGTCCGCAGCGGACTGCCGTCAATGCGAGACTGTCGGAGGCTCCTTCAAATCGAGCGTCCACTTGAAAATCAATGTCGTGAACGGAGGAAGCGTCAGCGAGAGCGATTGCTTAAACCCGTCGGCGGAAATGTCTTCCGTTGTCCGCCCTCCTTCGTTTCCCTGCCCTTCCCCTCCGTAATACGCGCTGTTGGTGTTGATGATTTCGCCCCAGGCGCCGGGCTTCGGGACACCGACTCGATACCCCCTCCGGAGCGCCCCGCTGTAGTTGCCAACGGCGAGAAACAGCGTCCGTTCCAGCGAATCCAGGCGAAGGTAGGCGATCACGTTCGAGTCCGCGTCCTTGCAGTTGATCCACCGAAAACCGTGCGGATTGAAGTCGTTTGCATGCAACACGGGTTCGGCCGAATAGAGCCGGTTCAAATCCCTGACCAAAAGGCGCACTCCCTCGTGGTCCAGAAACTCGCACAGGTGCCAATCCAGGCTCTCATCGTGGCGCCATTCGCGAGACTGGCCAAACTCTCCTCCCATAAAGAGCAGCTTCTTGCCAGGATAAGCCCACATATGCGCGTACAGGGCGCGCAGATTGGCCGCCTTCTGCGGGATGTGCCAGGCGCCCATCTTGTACAGGAGGGATGCCTTCCCGTGAACGACCTCATCATGGGAGAAGACGCTGATGAAGTTCTCCGCATACTGGTAGAGCATGCCGAACGACAGGTCGCCATGGTGATACCGCCGATGAATGGGCTCCTTGCTGAAATAGCGCAAGGTGTCGTGCATCCATCCCATGTTCCACTTGTAGTCGAATCCCAGGCCCCCGTCGGCCGTGGGCCGGCTCACCTTCGGAAATGACGTGCTCTCCTCGGCTATCATGGCGACGCCGGGCCAATACTTGTGCACAAGATCGTTCACCCGCCGGATAAAATCGATCGCCTCCAGGTTCTCGCGACCGCCGTAGCGGTTGGGAATCCATTGGCCCTCCTTGCGCGAGTAATCGAGGTAGAGCATCGACGCCACCGCATCGACGCGAAGGCCATCGATGTGATACCGTTCGATCCAGGCGAGGGCGCTCGCAATCAGGAAGCAGCGCACCTCGTTGCGGCCGTAATTGAAGATGAGCGTTCCCCAGTCCATGTGCGCTCCCTGGCGGGGGTCCGCGTGCTCGTACAGGTGCGTGCCGTCGAATTCGGCGAGGGCAAAGCTGTCCCGCGGAAAATGCGCCGGCACCCAGTCGAGAATGACCCCGATGCCGCGCTCGTGGAGGTGGTTCACGAACCAGGCGAAGTCCTCCGGCGGGCCGTAGCGGTGGGTCGGCGCAAAGAAGCCGGTCACCTGGTACCCCCAGGACCCGTCGAACGGGTGCTCGGCGAGCGGCATCAATTCGATGTGGGTGAATCCCATTTCCACGGCGTAGTCGGCGAGCTGCGGCGCAAGCTCCCGGTAGCTGAGCGGGCGGCCCGCGTCCTCGGGCTTCCTCTTCCACGAGCCCAGGTGCACCTCGTAGATCGACAGCGCGCGGTCCGCCTTGTCCGCATCGCCGCAGCGCCGCCCGATCCATCCCGCATCGCTCCACGCGAGCCTGCGCACGTCGAACACAATCGCCGCGTTGCCCGGCGGGGCCTCGAAATACGTCCCGTACGGGTCCGTCTTCATGCGGACCGTGCCCGCGCGGTCCCGGATTTCGAACTTGTACAGCTCTCCCTCGTCCAGTCCGGGAATGAAAAGTTCCCAGACCCCGGAAGCCCCGAGCGGGCGCATCGGGTGGTAACGCCCGTCCCAACGATTGAAATTGCCGACGACGGAAACCCGCGCGGCGGATGGGGCCCACACGGCGAAGGAGACGCCCGTGACTCCGCCCAGACTGCGGACCTGGGCGCCGAGCTTGTCGTGGATCCTGTGTTCGTTGCCCTCGTTGAACAGATACAGATCCTGTTCGCTCAGGGTCGGCAGGAAGCAATACGGATCGAAGAACTGGCGCAGCGCGCCGCCCGGGTAAGCCGCGCGAAGCTGATACTTGAAGACGTCGGGCCGGGCGGGGATGAACACCTCGAACAGTCCCTCCGGAGCCAGCCGCTGCATCGGGTGCGCCGGCGCCCCCGGCGCGTCGGGTTCGACCACCTCGCACCCGGTGACGCCCCTGAGAAGGGCCCTGACCACGACCCCCGGTTCACGCTGCTTCTTGAAGGTCAACGGGTGCATGCCGAGCACCGAATGGGGGTCCGCATGCCGGCCTTGCACAAGCGCTTGGAGATCGGCTTTGGCGATAATCACGGGCTTTGGGGAAAGTGCTCGAATACAACCAAGGTTCAAGGATTAACGCAAGAGAGCTTGCCTGCGCGGGGACCGGAGTTTTGTCTCCGGCGGTGATTCGTCGCTTCGCACTCGCCCTGATCCTCGCGCTGGCCGCATTGCGCGCAGGGGCGGCCGCGCCGGTGGCGCCGGCCGGGTCGGCCGGGTCGGCTGCGCTGTCGTCCAGCGACCTCCTGGGCGACGATTCCACATTCAACATGGACACCGGAGACTCCGCCTTCCGCGGCCACGCCCGGTGGAAGGGCCGCTGGAGGGGCGCCGACATCCTGCTCACGGCCGACGAGATCCGGCTCATCCGCCGGACCGAGACCCTCATCGCGACCGGAAATGTCACCCTGACCGACGGCGACGAGCGGCTGCTCGCCGATCGCGTCGAATACAACCGGCCCGACGGCCATTTTTCCGCCGTGAATCTCAGGATCGGCCGCTTCCCCGTCTATATCCAGGGCGCATACGCCGAAGGGACCCTGAAGGAGATCACGATCCGCAAGGCCGTCATCAGCTACACCGAACCCGGCCGGTGGAAGCCGTCGGCCAGGGCCGACACGATCATATATTCGCCGGGACGCTACGTGCGAACGATCAGCGCGCTGATCGGCCTGGGCGGCACGGTATTCATCCCCATCGCCTCCCTTAGCCAGGACCTGAATGACGCGATCACGGCGAGGTACTTCACGTTCTCAGCCGGCTATCGGTCGACCCTCGGCCCCATCCTCGACATCGGCTTCCACGTGCCGGTGGTCCCGGACGTGAAGGTCGGCGGAGATCTCGGCCTGTTCCTGAAGCGCGGCGCGATGATCGGGCCCTCGGCGACCTACTCCTCGCCGGAGGGAACGGACGACCTGAGCGGGTTCTTCCGCTCGGGATACATCCACGATTACGGCCAGCGCACGACCGACATTCTCGACAACCCGGTGCCCGCCGACAGGGGATTCGCCGAATGGCAGCATCGCCAGCAGGTGACGGAGAACATCACCTTCGATGCCGACGTCAACTGGTGGAGGGATTCCGAAATCATTCGCGATTTCCGCCCGAAGGAATTCTATCCGATCCAGGAGCCCGACAGCACGCTCGAAGCCGTCTATTCCGGCCAGAATTATTTCGCCTCGGTCTTCGCCAGGCTCCAGCCGGACAAGTTCGAGCCCGTCCAGGCGCGCCTGCCCGAGCTGCGATTCGACCTGCTGCCGACGGCGATCGGGGCCGGTTTCTATGAGCGCTTCAGCGCGAGCGCCGCGTCCCTCATCGAACAGCCCCCCGGCGGAGGGCCCGACCTGGCGAGCAACCGGCTCGACGCATTCTACGGCCTGTCGAGGCCGATCTCGCCGACGAGATGGTTCACCTTCACGCCCGTCGCGGGCGGCCGCATCACGGATTACCTGGACACGAAGGGGGCCAGCCTGTCGGGGGGCACCGTGCGGGCGCTTGGCGAACTCGGGTTCGACACCCAGTTGAGGACGAGCGGCACATTTGAGTACAAGAATCCGGTCTGGGGAATCGACGGGCTGCGGCACCTGCTGACGCCGGTCCTGAGCTACCGCTACATCCCCGACGCAAACGCGGGCCAGCGGTACATCCCCGAGATCGACCGCCAGTCGTTCACGACGTACCTCCAGCCGCTCGAGCTCGGGGACCTGCGCTCGATCGACCAGCTCGAGCCGAAAAACACGCTGCGTATCGGATTGGAAAATACCCTCCAGACGCGGCAGGCCGGCTATGGGTCGACGGACCTGGCCAGGCTCAACCTGTTCGAGGACCTGAACTTCCGCCCCGGTCCCGGGGACCCCGATCATTCCGACGTCCACGCCGAAGTCGCCTTCACTCCCGCGCACTGGATCGACTTCGAGGGAACGGAGGTGTTCTCGCCGACCGCCTCAAGGCTCCGCGAATTCGACTCGGGGCTCACGCTGCGCGACGGCGACCAGCGTACCCTCCAGCTGGCATCCGACTTCGTGCGCCACGAGGACGACGACTACCTGTGCAACTACATTGAGAAGATCAACGAGCAGTTCTCGGGCCTCATCCTCCTCGAGTACGGCGCCCGCCAGCACCGGTTCAACCAGCGCTCGATCGGCCTCGTCCAGGTCCTCTCCAACACGTGGAGAATCAAGTACCTTTTCACGTACAATGGCGGGCCGAACAAGGAGGGCCCCCTCGATTTCCAAATCGACGTCGAGGCCATCCGCTTCTGAGCGATCATGAACCGGATCGGCAGCCAGCGCCGCGTCTTCCGCGAAATGCTGGGCCGGCTGCGGCCGCACTGGCGGCGCGATCCGGCTCTGCCCGCCCGGATCGAGCGCCTTCTGGGCGGCGACCGCCGCTTCGGGGCGCGGGACCGCCGGCTGTACCGCGAATTGATCTACACGACGCTGCGCAACCTCCCCTGGATCGAGCCTCTGCTCGATGCAACCGCCGGCCCGGCGCCGCCTAGCGGCTGCGGGCCGGACGCCGCGGAGCGCGCGATCGCCTGGCTGGCAGCCGACACGCCGGCAACTCACGCATTTCGCGCGGAGCTGTCGGGCGGCTTCCCGTCGGAGCCCCCGGCCTCCGTCGCGGGCAGGGCCGGGATTCTCGCGGCCCTCGCAGGCCTGCCCAGCCTCCCTTCCCTGCTGCCCGAATGGTTCGAGATCGAATGCCCGGGCGTCCTGGATTCGCCCGATTACGACGCATTGAACAGCCGGGCGCCGCTCTGGCTGCGGCTCCGGGAGGGCGCGCAAGCCGCCGTCTTCGATGAATTCGGCCGGATGGGATGGAACGCAGCCGAAAGCGCCCTGCTGCCCGGCGCCGTCGTGATTCGCGGCGAAGCCGACGTTGCGGCCACCGAGGCCTGCAAGGCGGGCCTGTTCGAGGTCCAGGATCTGGGCTCCCAGCTTGTCCTGGAGGCCGTCGGGATCGATTCCGGGGGTGCATGGCTCGACGCGTGCGCCGGCGCCGGGGGAAAATCGCTTCAATTGGCGGGCCTTCTCGGCCCTTCAGGCCGCGTCGATGCGCACGACATCAGGCCGGCCGCCCTCGACGAACTCGCGCGCCGCGCGCGCCGCGCCGGGCTTTCGGACAGGATACGCATCACAGCCTCGCCAGGGGGTTCCTATGACGGAGTCCTCGTGGACGCGCCCTGCTCGGGTTCCGGGACCTGGCGGAGGTCGCCGCATCTCAAGTGGGTCACCAGGCCGGCGGGCGTCCGCGCCTGCGCGCTGCGGCAAGCTTCCCTATTGGAATGTTTTGCCGATCTTGTTCGAATCGGCGGCCGCCTCGTCTACGCGACTTGCTCGCTCTGTCGGAGCGAAAACGAGGAGGTATTGCGCCAGTTCCTGTCCGGGCATCCGGGATTCGAGCCCGCCGGATGGGCCCGCGAGTTCACCGGCGAAAGGAGGGATTCGGCCCTTCTCTTCCGGCCGGCCGCCCATGACGGCGACGGTTTCTTCGCCGCCAGTCTCCGCCGCCGCGATTAAGGCTTCCCTTGGCGGAAGCGGTTATTTTTCCGTTGCCGGCGGCCCGCGCCTCCCAAGGCTTGTGCCGCCGTGGTTCTTGATTCCGACACCCGCATCAAACTGCCCGTTTTCGAGGGCCCGCTCGACCTGCTTCTCTTCCTGATCCGCAAGAACGAGCTCGATATCTACGATATTCCGATCGAGTCCGTGACCCGGCAGTACATCGCCGCCCTCCGGGCGATGCAGGAACTCGATCTCGACCTGGCCGGCGAGTTCTTCGTCATGGCGGCGACCCTGATGGAAATCAAGAGCCGGATGCTGCTTCCCAAGGGCCAGCACGCGGTCGATCCCGACGCCGGGGAGGACGACCTCGACCCGCGGTGGGAACTGGTCTACCAGCTCCTGCAGTACAAGAAGTTCAAGGAGGCGGCGGCCAGGCTCGCCGAAATGACGGCCATCCGCCAGAACCTCATGGACCGCCACGTTTCCATGCGGTCCGGGCCCTCTCTCGAGCGGCCCCTTGCGGGCGTGGGACGGATCGAGCTTTGGAACACCTTCAACATCGTCCTGCGCCGTCTGGCCGAGAAGCTCGTGGTCGGCGAAATCCACGATGAAGTGGTTACGGTGGCCGACCAGATGGAATGGCTGCTGGCCCGGCTCCAGACGGAGCGCACGTTCGTGTTGTCGCACCTTTTTTCCGACGCCGTGTCGCTGAGGCGTCTGGTCGCGACCTTTCTTGCCGTGCTCGAACTGACCCGCCTCCACAAGCTGCGGCTGCGCCAGGACGAGACCTTCGCCGACATAATCTGCAGCGCAGCGGATGAGGATCCGCTGCCCACAGGCGCCGTTGGCGCCACGTTGCCCGCATGAGCAAGAGAAAGAAGAAAAGCGGCCCTCCGGCGGCCCTCCTCGGCCTCGGCCTGGACAACAACGACGGGCATAAGCGCATCACGACGGGCGAGAAGTTCGCCATCCTGGGCGGCTCGGCCGAAACCCACGAGAAGATGACGGAAACGGTGGTGAAGACATTCGAGGAGCTGAAGCAGCGCGGCAAGGAGCTTGAACAGGTCGAGCCCACGGAGCTGGCCGAGATTCTCCACAAGTCCTCCCCAAAGTGACCGGCTGGCGGCCGGTCGTGATTGCATTTGGGTTTTATCCGAGTTTGTTTCTGCAAATACCATGTCCGACAAAATCAGTCATCTTACCTCCGAGAGCTTCAAGACGGCCGTGGCGGCTTCCGCCACGCCGCTTCTGGTCGATTTTTGGGCGCCCTGGTGCGGCCCCTGCAAGGCCATTGCGCCGATTCTCGAGGAACTGGCCGCGGAACTCGACGGAAAGCTCACCATCGCGAAGGTCAACATCGACGACCACAACGACATAGCGGTGCAGTTCAACATCCGGGCGATCCCCACGATGCTGGTATTCAAGGACGGCAAGCTTGTGGATCAGATCGTCGGCATGCTTCCGAAGGCCGCCCTCAAGGCCAAGCTCGTCGCTCAGCTCGCCTGAGCCCGCGGGAGGATCGCTACAGGATCATGCCAAGGGCGAACAGGCCCGCGTAGCAGGCGAGCAGCCTGCCCGTGTCGCCCAGCAGCGATACGAGTTCCCCGGGGCTGCCGCCTGCCCGCAGGCGGCGTGCGTGAAGGACCCCGAGCGGAGCAAGGGCCGCCGGGAGCAGGCACCAGGCCCGATGGCCTTCCAGCAGGAAGACGAACGGAACGGCCAGGGCGACGGCGAGAGACACCCCGAATTGCACGCGCGCGGCCCTCCGCCCGAAGCGGACCACGAGCGTGCGCTTGCCCGCGGCCGCGTCGGATTCGGCATCGCGATAATTGTTCACCAGAAGGATGTTCGCCGCCAGCAGGCCGATGGGCACCGAGGCGAGCAGGGCCTCGCCGGTTAGCCTTCCGGCCTGGACAAAATAGGTCGCGCACACCGCGACCAACCCGAAGAAGACAAATACAAACACGTCTCCAAGTCCCACATACGCAAGCGGGACCGGCCCCGCCGTATAGGCGATGCCGCAGCCAATGCAGGCCAGCCCGACCGCGACGAGCCACGGCCCGCCCCGGTCCACGAGGCCGAGTCCCACGAGAAAGGCGGCCGCAAAGACGGCGATCATCGTCCGGCGCATCGCCTTCGGCGTCACCCAACCCGAGGCAACCGCCCTGCGGGGCCCGACGCGCCCGACCGTATCCGCGCCCTTGGCGAAGTCATAGTAGTCGTTCGCAAAATTGGTTCCGACCTGGACAAGGAGGGCAAAGGCCAGGCAAATGCCCGACGCGGCGGCGTCAAAGCGCCCGTCGCGCCCCGCGAGCGCCGACCCGACGGCGACTGGGGCAATTGCGGCGGGCAGGGTCCTCGGGCGCGCCGCGCCAAGCCACACCCTCCAGGCCGCAGGGGCGCCGGATCGTTCCGAAACCGAAGGATTCGGTTCCCCGGATCCGCTCATTTTATGGCAAAGCCCGTGAACTGCGGCGCCCTCACGTGCATCGAGCGATGGGTTTTCCGGATGAAATGGCGCATCTTTTCCTCGACCGCCGTGGCAAACGCCTCGAGTTCCTGCTCCGTGCCCTCCACCTCGATGTGGACGCGGCCGTCCGGAAGGTTTTGCACGTAACCGACCACCTCGAATTCGCGCGCCACCTCAAACGCGGCGTACCGGAACCCGACGCCCTGCACATGGCCTTCGAAGTGGATGTCTGCGTGGTGCACGTCCGACATGATCCAAAGCCATTTAAGCAAATGAGACGCAAAGGCAACCACCACCGGGCGCCGGACGCACACAGCCTTTTCGTTTGCTTTTTCCGCACCCCAAGGCTCAGTTTCTTCCGGCCAATGGACAATTTTTATTCAGACGGCTCTCCCGAGAACGAGTGGGAAGACCGGGGTGATCTTGCTTGGAATGAGTTCGATTGGGAGCATTACCTCCGCGATCAGGAAGATGTGATACATCGGTATCTTGGCTTTTACGAATCATTTAGGAAAAGACAGGATCGGATAGACCTGGTTGCCGAGCAGATGGGCTGGGAATCGCCCGACGACGGCGGCGAGGAGGAAGCCGAGGAAACGGCGGCGGAGTCGGACGACGCGGTGGAGTTCACCGAGGACGATGTTTATACGCTTCACAAGAACCCCGTGTACGTCGCCACCAAGGCCATCTATCTCGGCATTCGGCGCCCTTGGGAGTTCCTCGCGAGCGACGCGAAGCGGGTCCCTTCCCCGCTCGCGCTTTCCTTTCTCGTCTCCCTGCATCGCGGCGAGGAACAGGCCGTTCAGGCCATCCACGCCCTGGATTTCGGCGACTTCGCCATGGCGGTCAGTCTGTTCAAACGGGCTCTGGGCGCCCTGAATGACTCGCTGACCCAGCTCAATGCGGAGTCTTCCCTTGCCCATGCCGCCGTGCGCGACTTCCGGGAGGATGCCCTCCCCCGCCTTTTCGACCTTCGGGAGGTCTGGCTGCGGGTCATCAACGAGTGCCGCCGCGAACTCCGACGCCCGATCGACGAAGAGAGCTGATCTTTCGCGCTCGCGCCTCAGGACCCCAACCCGCACGCCTCCAAAAACCCTTCGGAACGATTTTTGAGCCGAACAGGACGGCTCACGAGGAGCATCCGATTTGGCCGGCTGTTTGGAGAATGCGGCGATGCGGCGCCGGCAGAATATTTTCCCGGCCAAGAAGAGTCTTCCGGCTGCTCTCCCGCGGCCCCGTTCCGTCCAATCTCCCTCCAAATTTGTGAACGCCGACTTCCCCTTTTCAGGCGAAACCCGCCGCGACTTTTTGAAGAAGTCCGCCGCGGCCGCCATCCTCGCCAGCGCAAGGCTGGCAAAATCAGCCTCCGGCGCCTCCACCGAATCCGGAAACACTCCCTGGTATCGCCGGGCCGTCCGCTGGGGACAGACGAACATCAATGAGCTGGATCCGACGCGTTACGACATCTCCTGGTGGCGGGAGCAATGGCGACGCACGCGAGTTCAGGGCATCGTCGTCAATGCCGGCGGAATTGTGGCCTATTATCCGACCCAGGTGCCGATGCACCGTCGCGCAAAATTCCTCGGCGAGCGCGACCTTTTCGGCGATCTTCTGCACGCGGCTCGCGAGGACGGCCTGGCCGTTTTCGCCCGGATGGACTCCGGCGGCGCAAACGAGGACTTGTATCGCTCCCATCCGGGTTGGTTTGCGGCGGACTCGGCCGGCCGGCCGTACCGGTCCCGCGATCTTTACGTTCCCTGCGTCAACGGACCCTATTGCCGGGAGCATATCGCCGCAATCCTGCGCGAGATCGCCGTTCGGTACCGGCCCGACGGATTCACCGACAACCTTTGGAGCGGACTCGACCGCAATCGCATCTGTTACTGCGCAAGCTGCGCCCGAAAATTCCGGGCCGATGCCGGCCGGGACCTTCCCCTTCGAAAGGATTGGGAGGACCCGGGCTACCGCGCCTGGATAGAATGGGGATACGCCTGCCGGTTGGACCTGTGGGACGAAAGCAATCGCATTACACGCGCCGCGGGCGGCCCGGATTGCCTGTGGGTCGGGATGAACGGAGGCTCGCCCTACGGGGAGGCGCAGCAATTCCGGGATTTCAAGCGGATCTGCCAGCGCGCTGAAATCATCATGCTCGACGACCAGAGGCGCTCGAATGCGACCGGCTTTCAGCGAAACGGCGAAGTGGGCAAGCTCGTGCACGGGGTTCTCGGCTGGGACAAGGTGCTGCCGGAGAGCATGGCCATGTATCAGACAACCGATCCCACGTTCCGGCTGGCCGCCAAACCCGAGTTCGAAGCGCGAATGTGGATGGTCGAAGGCTTTGCCGGGGGCATCCAGCCATGGTGGCACTACCTCGGCGCCTACGGCGAGGACCGCCGCTCCTATCGGACGCCGGTCGAGCTTTGCCAATGGCACGCGGCCCACGAGCCCTATCTCGTCCACCGGCGGCCGGTGGCCGGCGTCGGGGTCGTCTGGTCCCAGCGCAGCGGCGATTTCTTCGGCCGCGACGACTGGTCCGCCCAGGCTCAGCTGCCCGCGGACGGATTTCTGCAGGCGCTTGTCCGCTTTCGCATTCCCTACTTGCCGGTCGAAATCGACGACTTGGAAGGCGACGATGCGGCCCAGTTCCGACTCCTGATTCTGCCCAACATCGGGGCCCTGTCGGACCCGCAGGCCGCGAGCGTGCGGCGGTTCGTCGAGCGCGGTGGAGGGCTCCTGGCAACCGGACAAAGCAGCCTGTGCGACGAATGGGGCGATCCGCGCCCGGATTTTGCGCTCGCGGATCTGTTCGGCGCGCATCTTCCGGCCTCTCACGGAGGCCGCTCGGAAGCGACCCGGCGGCGTTGGGCCGCGGAAACGCTCCACAGCTACCTGCGCCTGAACCCGGAGCTGCGCGGACGGGTGGACGGCCCCCGAACGGGCGAAGAGCCGCCGGTCCGCGGCGAGCGCCACCCTGCATTGGCCGGGCTCGACGAAACGGACCTTCTGGCCTTCGGCGGCATGCTGGAGCCGCTCACCCTGGACCCTTCGGCGCAGGTATTGGCGACCTTCGTTCCATCTTTCCCGGTCACCCCGCCGGAGGACGACTGGATGCGCACTCCGAAGACCGATATCCCGGGCGTGATCGTCAATGAAAGACCGGGGCGCGGGCGCGTTGCATTTCTGCCGGCCGATCTGGACCGGCGTTACGGCCGCGACAACCTGCCCGACCACGGCCGCCTCCTGGCCAACCTGACACTCTGGGCGGCGGGCGGCGACATGCCGCTGACCGTGGAGGGCCCCGGTTCCATCGACTGCCATCTCTATCGCCAGCCCGGCCGGGCGGTCCTTCACCTGGTCAATCTGACGAGCGCCGGCGCGTGGCGAGCTCCCGTGGACGAACTGATCCCGGTCGGCCCCTTGCGCGTGCGCCTGCGCTTGCCGAACGGCGTTCCCGGCAGGAGCCTGCGGCTGCTCGTCTCAGGCCGCCCGGCCTCGGTCGTGACACAGGCTGGCT
>OBLW0100001019.1_pt1 | contig 24172 bp, 14 predicted proteins | sample 1520161 | NCBI WGS metagenome assembly OBLW01 (sample SAMEA3539309, study PRJEB22396) | soil metagenome | biome: tundra; feature: field; material: soil | place: USA | collected 2010-05 | depth 0.15 m | reverse complement strand
ACCAGGGTCTGAGCAAGGAAGAACTCCCGCTGACCGAGTGCCTGAAGGACACCGTCGCGCGTTTCCTGCCGCTATGGCACGACATCATCGCCCCCGCCATCCGGCAGGGCCAAAAGGTCTTGATCGCCGCGCACGGAAACAGTCTCCGCGCGCTGGTCAAGTACCTCGACAACATATCGGAAGCCGACATCGTGGAGTTGAACATCCCGACCGGCATGCCCTTAGTGTATGAACTCGACGACGATTTGAAGCCGTTGAATCGCTCCTATCTGGGCGATCCCGAAAAGGTGAAAGCCGCGATGGACGCGGTAGCCGCGCAAGGGAAGAAGAAGTAGGTGGGGCAGGCGATTCGCCTGCCGCTTCCGATACGCTCGCATTTACCGTGCTGCGGCTACCTATACAGCGGGGCAGCCGAGGCCGCCACCCGATTCAGGCTTCTCCTCACCTCATAGAGCAAGTCATCAGGGGGCATGTTGGGGTCCTGCTTCAGCAATTCGTAACCAAGGGCAATGGCGTATTCGCTAAAGGCAATCTCATAGGACAGTCTGCGAAACCCAGAGTCTTCGATACCACCTCCGGCAAGCGCAGCCGACACAACGGGGTGGTCCAAGTTGATCAAGATGCTCAGCGACAGGTCGTCGTATAAGGATCTGTCCGCTGAACGCCCCAGATTCCGATAATCAACCTGGAAACCCCCTCTTGGCCGGCGCCGCGTGCCGTCGCCGCCAGCTGGGTCAACGGGATCCCTGCCAGATTTGTCGAGGCTTCCGGCGGATGGCACATCCGGCGCAGTTCGCCCACCACCGCTTCCTCTTGTCCGTCCTTTATCCGTTGCCTCCACCTTACCTGGCTCCTGCGTGCCGCTCACCCAGGAATCTGGTACGTCATCTCCGCCGCGTGTAGTACCAAATCGCGCTCCCACAGGGCCGGGCCGTGCTGCGACAGCACGAATATTGGTCAGGCGATCTCGCACGAAGTTGAAATCCTGGTTCAATAGCTCAGCGATTTTCCGTGCCTGCATTTCGAGGCGCCGCGCCTGTTCGCTCCGTCGGGCTTCCTTGGCGCGAGAAACAAGTTCAGCCCGAACCTGTTCCAGCTTCGATCCAATGAATCCCACGAGGACCTTAGCCACTGGATGTTCCAAGTTAAGCTGCAAGGACCTAGTCGAGTCGTATGGAACGATGGGGACGGTCGGATCCTCGAGGGCTGGAACATCGACTTCGCCGAACAGGTACGGGCCGAACTCCTTGCTCTCGATGCCCGCCTTCTCGATTGCAACTAGATTGCCTGCCCCGGCGGTGATAACCACTCCCTGTTCGGCGTCGGGGAGGGGAGCTCGCGCAACCTTCACCACCAACATGGCGTTGCCAAGCGTCTCCACCTGAGCTGGGGAGGGGTAAAAGGACCGCTCGAAGTCGATCTCAGGCTGGCGGTAGGCGCAGACGTGGTCGTTAACAGCGACCTCGGGCGAAACAGCGCGAAATGCCTGGAGGTGACGTTCGATGTATTCGATGATTGGTGCCGTTCGGATCTGACCGAGAATAATATCCTCGATAGCGACGACCGTCCCATTCGGCGCGTCGACCACCCGTTCGTTGCGCGTTTCCCATTGCAAAGGGATTTCCTTGCCACCAGAACCTTCGATCATGTCACGCGTCAAACACACGGTGTTGCGGAATCCGTCTCTGACCGCATCGACGCGCAAACATTTCGCGATGCCGAAAGCGGCCGCTTTCCCTGTCCCAAACTTACCGCGACCTGCGCGGCCCCGAAGTCGCTCAAGGTTCTCTCCGTGCATTGTGAAAAAGTGTAGTAAATCCTTGTCGCTCATTCCCCGCCCATTATCGCTGACCGTTATCGCGTGTTGAGCCGGAACGACCTGCACTGAGACACGAGGGACTGTCCCTCGATCGACATACTGGAGGCTGTTGACCACGTATTCCCAGACGACAGCAGCCTCATTCTTGAATACTGCGGCCGAAGCCAACAAGTCTCTCCCAACGTGAGAGGTGACCTTCATATCCGCGACGCGCGCCATAACGCCCTTTCCTTCCTCTAGCCAATCGCCTGCGACAGACCGGCCAGGAACGCGCTGATCTGTTCATCCTCACTGAACATCGCCCGCATCCGAGTCATCTTCGCCTCACGTACGGATGCGGTTGAATAACTATCAATACGGAAGACTTCTCTGGCCTCGTCCACCGCGACAGATCGGTCCCCAGTCGCCCAACGGGCCCATGCGGGCATGGAAAGGATGCGCTTCCGCTCACGTGCCTGCCGGTTTGCATCAATAGAACCTGCCTTGGACTGCTTGCCCGAGGCGGCCGAGTGGCGCGCCTGGAGCCCCGGCTCCGCAGAGCGAACCCACGTCAATCCTTTTCTGGTGAGCGACCACCCCGTTCGACCGGATCCCACAATCAACTCGCCGTGCTCAATGTCCTTGGCGGCGGAGAGGTACACCCGAACCAGTTCGAGGTTGATCTGCTCCGGGTATTTGTGCCAACTGAACCTCTTTGGGGCGAGGGCGAACGCTTTGATGGCGACATCCTCGGTGTCGACGCGTTTCTGCGCGCCGCCGAGAAGGTACACCGCCCAAGTGACTAATTCCGTCTGGGTTAGCGGTGTCAAGTGTTTTTTATCCACTTTTTTCCTTGACATGATACCATGGCTCAAGCGCTTACGGCGCTGTTCCATTCATGATTGTTCCGGCCTGGGGTCAAAACGGGTGTCCCCTGCTTCCCGAGAGCCTTCGGCGGGCTTGGGCGTCTGAAAACATCCCGGCGTGGGTGGCAAAGGATCTCGGCCTTCCGACTGGCTCCGACTACTCCTCCTTGGGCGCTGACGTGTGGACCGGATGCGGTTATAGCGAGGTGCCGACACAAATCAAGAGGTTCCTAATCAACACCTTACAGGGCCGGAGGTTGTTGATTTCGGGCATTCGGGTTTTCGTCAGCCCCTGGCCGCAGTCCTTAGATCCGACGGCGCTCCCGTGGTCAAGACGGACGAGAAACTGCTTGGCGAACAGTGGTTTGATTAAAGACTTGTCACACTTGTCGGCTCTTACCTTTGGAGAGCTGCTGGCGGTTAGAGCGATGGGGGCGGCGTCCGCACTGGACTTCGCCTGCGTGGCGGAGGCTGCGATCCACGTCGGGGAGAACCAGGTGCTGACCGCCTCGAGCCTCGGAGAAAACTACGCGGAGGTTCTTCTCGATGCAATCGACGCATCGTGGCCGCCCCAGGTGAGCCACCAAGACGCAAGGTTCGCCGATCTGCTTCTGTCAGGAGATGAAACGGTCTTCGAGCGGCTCGAGCGAATGACCCTTGAACCGCAAGATCCTCCCCTACCTGAAGTCGAATTAGCACGGGAGATTGTTGGCGTAAAGGCACGGTTGTCTCAGTTGTCAGCCCCAACGCTCGACCAGGCTCTAACAGCTTTCGTGGAAGAGTCAACCCAACTGCGCGGCCGAAAGCTGCAAGCACTGGTGCGCCGCTTGGGCTTCGACGGAGATCCACCCGCAACCCTGGAGGAGGCGGCGTCGCGGATCGGTCTGACTCGCGAACGATTACGGCAGATACAGAAGCGCTTTGTCGATCACCTCCCGAATCACCCGATCTTCATGCCTCAGCTGGACGCGGCCATCGCCGCAATCCGGGAGGCGGCACCCCTAACCGTCGGTCGGGCCTCAGAACTGCTTCGCGATAGAGGCATAGCCGCTCGTGCTTTCCATCCAAAGAGTCTGATGGGCGCAGCGGAACTTTGCCGGCGTCCACAACCATTTGAGATCGATTTTTCCTCCGGCGTCGCCCGGGTGGTGGTCGAACACCGCCAGGACCTTGAGCGCGTTTGGCTGTCCGTGGCATACAAGCAAGCCGGGGCATCGGGAGCGACGAACATTCAGGAAGTCTTGGCTGAGGTTACGTCAAGAACGCCGGCAAATATCGAGGAGACGGACGTTCGGCGTTTCCTCCAGGACTGTTCCGGGATCGAGTTTCTGAGCGGAGACTGGTTCTGGCACAAGGACGGCGTGCCTGACAGAAACCGGCTCCGTAATGTCACGCGCAAGATGCTCTCAGTGGCGGCGCCAATCCATGTGGGGGAACTGAGAGAAGGCGTGCAGAGGCACTACCGCATTCGCGGGACCCGCGGCCACGCTGGCTGGCCGCTACTTACGCCTCCCCGAGTGGTCTTGGAGGCGTTCTATCGTGCTCACCCGGAGTTTGCGGTGGACTCGGCAAGTCGCGTATCGCCGGTGATGCAGCTCGACCATCGAATGGAGCTCAATCCGACCGAACGGATCCTCCTTGATGCGCTTCGTTCATCGCCAGCTTGCCTGCTTGATTACGGGAGCTTTGGGAGGGCGTGCGCAGAGGCTGGGATGAACCCAAACACCTTCTCGCAGTACCTGTCGTCCAGCCCTGTAATCGCCCACCTTGGAACCGACCTTTGGTCTTTACGAGGCATCAGAGTAGACCCCGCCTCAGTGGAGGTCCTTCGGCAGGCAAACGCAGCGAGGCCGCGCGAGAAACGCATTATCGACCACGGCTGGAAGGTGACTGGCGACCTTTGGTTTGCCGCGAGGCTACCCGAACTTCAGTCGCCGCTCGTGCTAGGCGTTCCCTCCGCCATTCGGCGCTATGTGGCAGGCCGCAGTTTCCCAGCGACGGATGAGCAGGGATTATCCGCGGGTACGGTTCGGCTCAATGCGGACGGGACGGCGTCGTACGGGTATAGCGCATTTCTTGCGCGGTGTGGCGCAGATCAAGACGACATTCTGTTGGTAGCCTTCAGGCTGACGGAGGGAACAGTGACGCTCCAGCTCATCGGCGACGAGGAGCTCGAAGATCTCAGCCCCGGCAACTGAGGGGGGGCCGGCACGACCGAATCTCAGCGGAGAGTTGGCGGAAGCCATGTTCCCGCAGGGGCCCCCGTCGCTCGGCTGCGGCTCCGCCGCCGATCTCCACGCGCATGCGACGCCGGTCACTGAAGCGTTTTTTTGTTACCGCGAATGGACTGGGCCGCCATGGCCTTCAGGGCCTTCGGTTTGCGGAACTGAGATATCCTCAGAGGTCGAAGGGTAGTCAACGTTGGCAGGCGAAAGCGCCTGCCCCACCCTACAGATCAAACCATCGAGCGCGCGCCAACGTGGGGCAGGCCCTCTCGCCTGCCCTGTAGGAACATGTCCTGCCCCCTACTCGCGCAAACCGTTCTCCGTCACGCCGCCGATCCGCAAATCCACCAGCAGGTTCGGCTCGCGCTCCGACGCCAGCTCGACCTTCAGGTAGTTCTCCGTCAGCGCGGCGCGGGCTTCATGCAGCGTCACTGCCGAGACCGTCTTGCCCACCATGCTCTCGCGAAACACCCGGTTCTTATCCGCCGCCAGGTTGCGCAGCACGCGGTTGCGCTCCTTACGCACGGGGACCGGCACGGAATCCGCGTCCCGCGCCGCCGGCGTTCCGGGACGCTCCGAGTACGTGAAGACGTGCAGATAGGTGAACGGCAGAGCCTCGATGAACCGCCGGCTCTCTTCGAAATCGGCATCGGTTTCGCCGGGGAAACCGGCCATGACGTCGGCCCCGATCGCCGCGTCCGGCATCAGCGCGCGCGCCTTGAGAATGCGGTCCGCATAGTGCCGCGGGCGGTACTTGCGGTGCATGCGGCGCAAGATGCGGTCCGAGCCGGATTGCAGCGGCGCGTGCACGTGCTTGGCGATGCGCGGCGATTCGGCCATCAGGCCCAGCAAGTCGTCGGACCAATCCATCGGTTCAATGGAGCTGAGACGCAGACGCGCCGCCTCGGTTTCGGCCAGCAACAGGCGGAGCAGATCGGCCAGCCGCATGGCGCTGCCCGGTTCCCGGCCCCACCGGCCCAGGTTGATGCCGCTCAGCACGATTTCCCGGTAGCGCCCCGCCAGCCCGCGTACCTGTTGCGCCACCTGTTCGACCGGCGCGCTACGGCTCGCTCCGCGGACGAACGGGATCACGCAGAACGAACAGCGATTGTTGCAGCCATCCTGGATTTTGAGGTTGGGGCGGGTGCGGTCTCCCGCCGCGTCTTCCACCGGCGCGGAGAGAAAATCGCGCTGCGCAAAAATGTCGCCCACGTGGATGTTGCCGTGGTAAGGCAGGCCAGTTACCAACTCGGCAATTTGCGTCTTGTGCGAATTCCCGACCACCCATTCGACGCCGGGAAACAGCGCCAGTTCTTCCGGGGCGCGCTGCGCGTAGCAGCCCGTGACCAGGATGCGCGCCGCGGGATTCTCGCGATGCACCCGGCGGATAGCGTGCCGGGCATCTTCGTCGGCCGACGCCGTCACGGTGCAGGTGTTTAGAATAACCAGGTCCGCGCCGGCGCGCTCTTCCGAAGCTTCAAAACCCTTGGCGACAAGCAGCGTTTCCAAAGCCGCGCCATCGGCCTGCGTAGCCCTGCACCCGAAGTTTTGGACGAAGAATTTCCCCACCTCCCCCCATTCTCGCAAATCTGCCACTCATTCCGCGCAGTTTCGCCGACCGGTGCGGGCGATCCAATCGCGGAGCATAGCGGTGTAGCCGAGCGCCTCCGCATCCTGGCGCAACTGTTCCAGGCTGAAGCGCATCTTCCTTTCCCAGTTCGGATATTGCCAGGTGGTTCCGGGCAGGTTCTGCTGCGCGGTCTCCTTGGTGAGGTCCTCCTGGTTGATGGCCAGAAGCTGCGAGGGGGCGGTTGCCAGAAACCCCACCACGGCGCTGTGCAATTCGCTGGTCAATTCCGGGTAAGCGGCGGCGTCGCGCGGCCGGTCGGGAGGCAGCAGTCCCGCCTCGAACAGCGCGTTGAGCATCTTCTGTTTTTCGGCCGCGCGGGTTGCGGACTGGCTGCGCCACGCGTCCTGGTCCAGCGTTCCAGCCGCGCGGCGCGCTTCCAGATCGGCCGAGATCCAAAAGCCGGCCAGCGTCGGGAGATCGTGCGTGGTGGAAGAAACCAACGCCTGCTGCGTGTATTCGTCGGGTCGCTTGAACTCTCCGTGCGCGTTCTTTTCGAAGTAGAACAGCCGGTAACCCAGCACGCCGTAGCGGGCCAGGGTCTGGCGGATCGCCGGCTCCACGGTCCCCAGGTCCTCTCCGACCACCACCACCCGGTTGCGGACACTCTCCAGGGCCAGTACCCGCACCAGGTCCTCGTTGCGTTCCCGCACGTAAGCGCCGTGCGCGGCGTCGCTGCCTTCGGGAATCCAATACAGCCTGAAAAGCCGCATGACGTGGTCGATGCGCAACGCGCCGCCGTGACGGCAATTCTTGCGGATGAACTCGGAGAACAGGCGATACCCGTCCTCGCGGTGGCGCTCCGCGTTGGGCGGCGGAAAAGCCCAATCCTGTCCCCCAGGCGAGAAATCGTCCGGCGGCGAGCCGACTCTTGCGCCGGCCACGAAGAACTCGCGGTGGCCCCACAAGTCGGAGCCGAAACGGTCCGTCGCCAGCGCCAGGTCGTGATACAGTCCGATGGTACGCCGCCGGTCGCGCGCTTTCTGCTGCGCGCGGCGCAACTGGATGTCGATCTGCCATTGGATGTACTGGCGCAGCATCACGGCGCGCCAGCGGCGCTGGCGGAACGCGCGCGTTTCGGGCGATGAGGGGTCCTGGTAGGCCGCCGGCCATTGCGTCCAGACCCACACCTCCGGGTCGCGCCGGTGTAGGGATTCGTCTAGCGCCGAGTAGATGGCGAATTTCTCCAGCAGCTCGCCTTCGCGGTCGACGTATGCCTGGAACTCCCGCGCTCGCGCCGAGCCGCGCCGCCACTCCCTGAGGAACCGGACGAACATCAGCTTCAGAAACCGCAGCTTCAGCGCGGCCACGCGCTCGTATTCCACGAACGGAGACCGCCGGAGAGCCTCGATTTCCGCTTTCACCGCCGGCGACCGCCGCAGATCCCCCGCCCGCCTCGCCCCCGCGAAATCCTCCATGCCCTCGATGTCCAGGTAAATGAAGTTCTGGTAGAAGATGCAGTTCGGAAGATACGGGCTGGTGTTGAACGGACGCCGGTTATGGATGGCATGCAGCGGGTTGAGCCCGATGAAGCTGGCGTCCATTTCGTCGGCGGCCCAGTCCACCACATCCAGAAGATCGCGAAAATCGCCGCAGCCCCAGTTGCGCTCCGAACGCACTCCGTAGAGGCTGATGGCGATGCCCGCCGCGCGCCCGCCGCGCCCCAGGTGGGGGTCCGTCCAGGCGCGCTCCGGAGTGACGATGTAACGGGTCTTGGCGCTGGCCGAGCCCACCCTGGCGGTGATTTCGTGATAGCCCAGCGGCAAGCGCAGCGGAAAACGGGCCTTCTTCCGCACCCACGTTTGGCCATCCATCTCGGCGGAGCCGTCCTGGGGAAGATCCCACAGTTGCAAGTCGAAATCCGCAGCGCCGCCGTCCTCCCGGAGTATCGTAATGCGCGCGCGTTCTCCCAGGGATTCCGCGGGCACATTCAGGGCGATCTCCACGGCGTCGGATGCCCCCGTCACAATGCACGGCGGCAGCAGCCTGCCCCACTCGCGGCGCGTTTCCGCCGCCAGCGACCGGTTGAGTTCCTCGGGGCTATCCGCGGCGAATCCCATGGCCCGCAGAATGGCCTGCTTGGCCTCCGTGCCGGTCGTATGGTAGCGGCCCCAGATATCCCAGAAGCCCGGCTCGATACCACGCGAGGAAGCCGCGCGATCCAGGAGTTGCTCAAAGGAGTGGGGCGCCATGAAGGGAGTAACCTTGATTTTAGCGTAGTGGGGCGGCCGGGGTACCCGCGCCGTTCGTGGGTCCGTCTGCCTTCTTGTTGCCGGCGCTACGTCCGCGCCCGAATCAATTCGTGAGCGCGCTCGGCGGTCTCGCGGACCAGCAGGCCCATACGGGGATGGCGGGGCTCCAGATCGGCGCGCAATTCGAATTCCTCGAGCGCTTCGGAGGTGGTGGGGCCGATCGATCCGATCACCGTCCGGCGCAGGCCGGCCAGCATGGCCGCGGCGCATCCCAATTCGCCGGCCACGCGCGCCAGGTGCCCTATCTGCACGGCCGTGGTGAACAGAGCCACGTCGAATTCGCCGGCGGCCAGGCGGCGTGCGGCCTCGCGCAGCGGCCCAACATCTTCGGGCAGCGCGTACTGGTAGATGCGCACCGCGGTGGCTTCGGCGCCGCGGGCGCGCAGGGCCTGCAGCAGCTCGGGATTCTCCCGTCCATACTCTTGCACCGCGATGCGGCGTTCGGGACGTCCCTCCGTTGCCGCCACTAATTCCCGCCACGTATTGGGCTCCGGCGCGATCACGTCGGGCGTTATGCCAAGCTCCCGCAGCGCCGCCACGGGCTTGGGACCGCGGGCCGCAACCGTCATGCGCCGCAAAGCATCCGCAAACGCCGATTCGGAATAACGGGCGGCCAGCCAGCGGTTCAACTGCCGCGTTCCGACGCCCGTCAACAGCGCCATCATGTCGAAGCCGCCGGCGAAAAGCCGTTCGGCGAATCGGTTCAGCTCCGCGCTTTCCTCGAGCGGCGCTTCGCGCATGGAGGGCGCGACAAACGGATCGCCGCCCTGCCTGCGGATCAGTTCCGCCATCTCCGTCGCCCGCCGGCTTTCGAGCGCGAGAACCCGCAATCCCTGGAACGGCACGAGCGAATTATACCTTGAGCGCGGTATTTCCGCGGTATATTGGCAGACGGATCGGAGGGAAGACGTGCCAGAACAAACTGTTGCGCCTCGTGCAAATCCCGCGCCTCTGGGGCTGGCGGGCTTCGGATTGACCACGGTTGTCTTGAGTTCCATCAATGCCGGGCTGCTGACCGGCGACGCCCCCGGATTGGTCGCCGTGGTTGTTCCGCTGGCGTTCGCCTACGGCGGCGTGGCCCAAATCATTACGGGGATTCTGGAATTCAAGAATGGCAACACGTTTGGAACGGTGGCGTTCACTTCTTATGGTTTGTTCTGGTGGTGGTACGCCTTCCTGCTTTGGACCGCCGGCGCGGGGTGGATCAAACCTCCGGCGGCCCCCGCCGTTGGCGCGACGCTGCTGATGTGGGGCGTGTTCACCTTCATGCTGTGGATCGCCACCTTCCGGCTGAGCCGTTGCGTTTGGAGCATCTTCCTCTTCTTGTGGATCACGTTCTTCCTGCTGGCGGCCGGCGATCTCGGCCTGGGAGCGCAGTGGCGCACGCTGGGCGGCTGGATGGGCCTGCTGACCGGCCTCGACGCGATGTACGCCGCGTTCGCCGAGGTAGTGAATTCGACGTTCGGCAAGACCGTGCTGCCCTTAGGTCCACCGATGGTGGCGTAGGTTTCAGGAACTTCTTGCTAACGGCCGCGAAACGTGCCACTATTGGGCGACTCCCAAAGGGCGTGTGCGATATTAAGAGTTACAGGTCTTAAGGTTATTAATACCGAAATTGGATTTCTATGGCTCATCCGGCAAAGACGAGTGAAGAGGCGATCGTGGCCGCCACGGTTGAGATCATTGAACACCTGGGAATAGAGCGGCTTTCGGTGCGCGCTGTCGCAAGGAAGCTCGGGCTGGCGCCCAACGCGCTCTACTATCGCTTCCCGGAGCGGAAGGCTCTTGAGGCCGCGGCTGCGGCCGAGGGAATGCGGCGCATCAATGCGGCCCTGAACAAAGCCATCGCCCGTTTCGAGGGGGAGGACGCCGTCCGTCGCGCCTGCCGCGCGTACCTGCGGTTTGGCCACTCGCACCCGGCGGTATACGCCATGATGATGAAAAAGTATCCCGAGGCGCCGCGGTTGCTTGCCGAGAGGGCGGGTTTCCGCGAGGTCTCGGTGAACTTGTTCGCGGGTCTGGCGGACCAGCGAGCGGCTTTAAAGGCAAGCGCCGCATTGTGGGCCTTGCTGCACGGATTGGTCGAACTTGAAATTGTGGGGTTGCTGAAGCCTCACGAACTGTCGGCCGATGCTGCCTTCGGTGCGTCGGCTCTGATGGCAGGCCTATCGAGGTCGTGACGCCTCACGGGGTCCGTCTAGCACTTCGCGCACCTTTTTCGCCAGTTGCACCAGCGTGAAAGGTTTCTGAAGAAAGGGCGTGCCGTGCAGTTTGATGCCCAGGTCGAGGACAACGTCATCCGTGTGGCCGGACATGAAAAGGACCTTCATTTCCGGACGCAGCAGCAGCGAGCGCTCCGCCAACTCGCGCCCGCCGATTCCCGGCATGAGAACGTCGGTGACCAGGAGATGGATCGGGCCTGCGTGGCTTTCGCAGACGGAGAGACCCTCTTTGCCGTGGCGCGCCTCGATCACCGTGTAGCCGCTCCTCTCCAGTATGCGCCGGGCAAGGCTGCGGACCCCATCTTCGTCCTCGACCAATAAGACTACCTCGGACCCGCTAGGCGCCTCGCTAAGCGCCGCGCCCGGTCCGGCCTCGCTCTTCGCGGCTTCTTCGACCCGCGGCAAATAGATCCTGAAGGTGGCGCCGCGCCCAACTTCCGAATGACACCGTATGGCCCCCCCGCTCTGCTCGACAATCCCGAACACCACCGGCAAACCAAGTCCCGTGCCGACGCCCCTGGTCTTGGTGGTGAAAAATGGCTCGAAGAGATGATCCAGGGTCTCCGCGTCCATTCCGGTCCCGGTGTCGCTTACCGCCAGCATCGCGTAGCGGCCAGGGGTGAGTTGCAGTTCCGCCGCCCCGGCCTCGTCCAGGTGGACGTTGCTGAGATCCATGGTCAGGGTTCCGCCTTGCGGCATGGCGTCTCGCGCATTGAGCGCGAGGTTCATGACGACGCGCCCTAATTGTCCCGGATCGGCCTTCACGCGCCACAACGCCGGACTGCAATTGACGATCAGCTCGATATGCTCGCCAATGAGGCGCCGCAGCATTCTCTCATATTCGGCAATCAAGTCGCCCAGATCCAGCACCCTCGGTTGCAACACCTGCCGCCGGCTAAAGGCCAGCAGTTGCTGGGTCAAGGAAGCGCCTCTCTCCGTGGCGCCGCGAATTGCTTCGAGCGCCTCCCGGTCTAAAGCCTCATCCGGGGCGCCGCTCAACAGCATGTCGCTGTGCCCCATGACAACGGTCAGAAGGTTGTTGAAATCGTGGGCAATCCCGCCTGCCAATCTCCCCACCGCCTCCATTTTTTGCGACTGGCGAAGCTGCTCCTCGCTGCTGCGCAGTGCGGTTTCCATGGCTTTGCGCGCCGTGATGTCCTCCATCGTAAGCAGAACCATCTGGAGAGCCGTCAGCCGGTTGGCGCTAAACAGGATTACCTTCCGCCCGATCTTCGCGCAATCGCCCTCGAACTCGAAGTTTTCGAAAGAATCCTCGTCATGCAGGACCTTGTCCAGCCGTGTTCGCAGTTCCGGCGTGTCGAAGTGGCCGTCCCCCAGCTCGAACAGGGAGCGGCCCTCCGTCTCCGCCGCCGACGTGTGGAAGACGCCATAGAAAGACCGGTTGGCGCTCATCACGCGCCGGTCCATTCCAAGCGTCAGAAGGGGATGCCGTATGGTGTTCACGATGGACATCGCAAAATCGCGGGATTGCTGCAAATCGGTGTTCCGGTTCTGCAGCTCGTCATTGACCGAGACCATTTCTTCGTTGGTAGCCTGAAGCTCCTCCTTGGCCGTCTCCAGCTCTTCATTGATGCTTTGCAGTTCTTCATTGCTGGAAAGCGTCTCCTCGGCGACGCTCTGGCTTTCGTCCCGGTTGACCTCGTTCTCTTCAATCAACTCCAGCATGTACTTCCTGGTGGAAGTCAACTCCTGCTCCAGTTTGAGGATCTGGCGATGGGCGCGTTCTTCCGGACCGGCCGCCGGCTGCTCGGGCCCGGGCGGCGAGGGTTGTGCGGATTCGTCGAACAACACGAGAAAGGTCCGCCGGTCCGTGAGGTCGAGCGGGACTACCTCCAGGCTCACATCCCTGAATTGGCCTCCCCGCTCAATCTGCACGCCTTCCTTTCGAACAGGCTCGCCTTTCTCCACGGCTTCCTGGATCGCCGCCCGGATCTTCACCGCCAATCCCGTGTTGCGGGCGATCTTGGAGAGGCTGAGACTGGCCTTGCCGGGGGCGAACTCCAGATAGGGGCCGACCTGGCCGCGGATTTCGAGCACCTCCATTTCTTCATTGAGTACCACCCCGGCCGGACTATATCGGGACAACAGGACAAGATCGACTTTCTTTTGCAGCTCCCTGCTGTTCCAGACGCCCTGGTGCGCGGGCTCGGATTTCTTCGTGGGCCCACGGCTTCCCGCCGGAAAACCGCCGGCGGCATAGTCGAAGTGGATTCTTCTGGCGACCTCGTTGCGGCGGAAGATCTTGTGCTTCTGGTCCACCGCCCGAAACAGTTCGGGGAATCCGCGCGCGGTTTCCGAGACGCCTAGCATCAGGAACCCGTCCGGTTTGAGCGCATAGTGGAAAATGGGGATAATCCTCTCTTGAACCGGCCCCATGTAAATCAGTACGTTCCGGCAACTGATCAAATCCAGCTTGGAGAAGGGCGGGTCGCTGATCAGGTCCTGCCTCGTGAAGATGCAGTGTTCCCGGACGGGCTTGCTGACCTGGTATCCCCCCTCCGTGCGGACGAAGAAGCGTTCGAGGCGCGCGGGCGATATGTCGGCGGCCACATTCTCCAGGTACAAGCCGGCCCTGGCGCGCTCGATGGCCGGCTCGCTGATGTCGGACGCGAAAATCTGTATCGGAACACTGGCCCCGGCGCTGGCCACGGATTCGAGCAGGCAAATCGCGATGGAATACGCTTCCTCGCCGGATGCGCAGCCCGGGACCCAGACGCGGATCGGCGCGTTAGGGGAGCGGTCCTTCAGGATTTGAGGAATCACGTTGTCTTGGAGCGCAGCGAACGCTCCGGCGTCGCGGAAGAAACCCGTGACCTTGATCAGCATTTCGTGGTACAAAGCGTCCAGTTCCGCCGGGGTGTTCCGTAGGTACAGGACGTAGTCCTCAAGCGTGGCGATCTTCAGCAGGGCCAGACGCCGCCTGATCCGGCGGGTGATGGTCGTCTGTTTGTAGAGGGAAAAGTCGACTCCTTTAGCGGCTCTGAGCAAGTCGAAGATTTTGTGGATCTCATCGCTGGCCTCCGCGCCTTCCCCGGACGCCGCGGCTTCCGGATGCATCACGTAGGGGTGCTGGCCGATGCGTGCCAGTTCCCCGGCGATCTGTTCCGGCGGCAGAACAAAATCGACGCAACCCGTTGCCACGGCGCGCAACGGCATGCTGTTGAATCTTGCCGATTCCGCGTCCTGGGCAAAGACAATGCCCCCCTCGGCCTTGATGGCCTCCAGTCCCAGCGCGCCATCCGAGCCCGTGCCCGAGAGGATCACCCCAATCGCTTTGTTCCTGCAGCTTTCGGCTAACGAGCGCAGGAATTGGTCGATCGGCATGTGCGGTCCCGGAATCTGCTCGCGGGGCTTGAGCCGCAAAACCTGGCCGGCGATCGTCATGCTTGTGTTGGGCGGGATCACATAAACCCGGTTGGGTTGAACCGAAGCGCCATCCTGCACTTCCTCGACCGGCATCCGGGTTTCCCTCGAAAGGATCCCGGTCAGCATGCTCTCGTGCTTGGGATCGAGGTGTTGAACCAGAACAAATGCCAGGCCGGTGTCCAGAGGAAGATGCTTCAGCACCTGGGTAAAAGCTTCCAGGCCGCCCGCCGAAGCTCCAATACCCACCACCGGGACCATTCCGGGGATCACGTTTTCCTTATTGAGTTTGCGGACATGAGAAGCGGTTTGCGACCGATCCAGGAGCCCTATGTTGAGCAGTGTACAATTTTGGCTCCAATCGTGTCAAGTTTGAAATGCTGAAATTCGAAATAATTAGAGTTTGAAATCATTAGAGTTTGAGATGCTTAAGAGCCGTCCTCGCTTCTGGTCGATAAGTACATCTGGATGTTTCGGCCAACGTGGATCGTCTGGATCGCCGGCGTGTCGTGTCTGTGCCCCCTGCCAGGAGTGGCCCAACACTGGTCGTTTCAGATGTATGGCGCCGACCAGGGTTTATCCAATCCCACCACCCTCGGGTTGCACCAGGATCGTCAAGGCTTTCTTTGGGTTAGCACGGAAGGCGGCCTCTTCCGCTACGATGGCGACCGCTTTCAACCCTTCGCCGCGAAGTCCGCCGCCAAACACGGCAACAGCAACTCCATGTATAGCTCGGCCGATGGCCAGTTTTGGACGGGATCGAACGCGGGCTTATTCCGGTGGACTGGAGACGCCTTCGCCGGGGCGCCGGGGTTTGAAGGGGTCGAACTTACGAACGGCCAGGCCATCGCCAGCGATGCCGCTAGCCTCTATGTCGCCGCGCAATCGGGGCTTCGTTCGATGCCCCTCCAGGGCCGCGGGCAACCGCGCCTGCTCTCTCCGGAACCGTCCTATAGCGTATTTGTGGCATCCGATCGAACCGTGTGGTTCGGTTGCGGGCTGGTGCTGTGCTCGCTCCAGGGCGGCCGTGAACATAAGTGGGCCGGCGACCACGGCGTAACCAGCGGGCCTTGGAGAAGTATCGTGGAGGATCGCGCCGGGCGTCTGTGGATTCGCTCCTACGAAAAAGTGCTGGTGCGCGATTCGCCTGGGGCGCCGTTTCACGATGTACCGCATCTCCCCGCCTTGAACTCCACCCACAACGCGCCCCTGGCAGCCAGCCGTCTCGGGCAGGTCCTGATTCCGCACAGTGACGGGTTGATGATTTGCGACGGCGGCCGTTGCCGGAATTACGGCGTCGAAAGCGGCCTCCAGCACGCCGAAGTGATCAGTGCGCTCGAAGACCGTGAGGGTTCCCTTTGGATTGGTTACAGCGGCCACGGAGTGGCTCGCTGGCTCGGACGGGAACAATGGCAGAGCTTCGCCGAGGAAGAAGGACTTGCCAATCCGTCCATATGGCGCATCGTGCGCGACGCCGGCGGCGACCTGTGGATCGGCACGAGCCGCGGCCTATTTCACGGCGTTCAGGCCGGCGGCCGCTGGCGGTTTCGGCCAACCGATGCCGTGGGTGCGGTGTCCGTCTATGGATTGGAAGCGGAACCCGACGGCTCCCTGTGGGTGGGCACCTATAAGAGCGGGGCGAATGGGCTGGTGCGATATAACCCACGGACCAATCGGAGACTCGTCTATCCTCCGCCCCAACCCGACCCGCGATTCTCCGTCAATTCGATCGCGCGCGATGAGACCGGCACGGTTTGGGTGGCGACGGCCCACGGCCTAATGCGCCTCCCGCCGGGCGCCAGGCGGCTGGAGCTCGTCCCCCTACCGATGGGCGACGCCGGCATCTCGGAGGTCAGGTCCACCCATCAAGGCCTCTTCGTAGCCAGCAACAAGGGTCTCTACGTTCAGCAGGGGCAGGTGCGCCGTTTGCTGACCGTGGCGGATGGGCTGAAGAACAATTGGACTCAGTCGGTCGTCGTCGGCCCCGATGGGGCGCTCTGGATTGCCTACTTCGCACCCGTCGGGATCACACGCATCGAAATCCATGGCGGAAATTTGCAGATACGGCACTTTACCGCCGGCGACGGACTTCCCAGCGACGTCGTCTACTCGCAGTTCTTCGATGCGCGCGGAAGGCACTGGCTGGGTACCGACAGCGGCGTAGCCGTGCTCGATGGCGATCGCTGGACCAAATACGACGCCTCCGACGGTCTTGTCTGGAACGATTGCAACGCACACGCGTACCTCGCCGAGGCCGATGGCGCCGTGTGGGTGGGAACCAGCGCCGGCCTCGCCCGCTTTCACCCGGCGGCACTGCCGAAAACCGTCCTGCCGGAAACGCTGATCACCTCCGTTCTGCGCAACGATGCGCCTGTCCGGGGCACGGAATTCGATTCCGCCACCCACTCTCTGGCGCTTCGTTTCACGATGCTCTCCTATAAGCGGCGGGCGGTAAGCTTCCGCTACCGGATAGGAAGCCAATCGAGCCCGTGGATGGAGACGCAGACGCGTGAGGTCCGTTTCGCCGAACTCTCGCCCGGCGCCTATCGATTCGAGGTTCAGGGCGAAGCCGAGCCGGGGGTGTGGACCCAATCCGCGGTATTCCAGTTTCGAATTCGTCCGCCCTGGTACCTCTCCTGGACCTGTCTGGTGAGCCTGTTCCTCCTCATCGTCGGCCTGTTCTGGTTGTGGTGGCGGCAGCGGGAGATTCGCCAACGTGCCATTCGAGCGGCGCTCGAAGCGGCGGTGGCCGAACGGACGCGGGATCTGGCCGAAGCAACCAAGCGGGCCGAGCAGGCCAACCATGCCAAGGGGGAGTTCCTGGCGAACATGAGCCACGAGATCCGCACCCCCATGAACGGAGTGATTGGCATGACGGGCCTGCTGCTCGACACGGATCTCACCGTTCGGCAGCGGGAATACGCCGACACCGTGCGCCAGTCGAGTGAAAGCCTGCTGAGGCTGATCAACGAAATCCTCGACTATTCGAAGATCGAGGCCGGCAAATTGGCTATCGAGTCTTATCCGTTCGACCTTTGCGAGGTCATCGGGGAAGTCCACGGCCTTCTGGCTGCCGGCGCCCGCCAGAAGAACATCGACTTGCTCTTGGAATATGCCACGCCAACGCCGCGGAAGTTCATCGGAGACGGCGCCAGGATCCGCCAGGTAATCACCAATCTCGTAGGCAATGCCATCAAATTCACGTCCAGCGGCCAAATTGTGGTCTCCGTGGAATGGCCGAACCGGGATGCTGAAATCCCGCGGATGCGGATTCGGGTGCGGGACACCGGTGTGGGAATTCCCCCGGAGAAAATCGAATTCATTTTTGAGAAGTTCAGCCAGGTCGATGGTTCCACCACGCGGAAATATGGCGGCACCGGGCTGGGCCTGGCCATTTCCAAACAGATCGTGAACCTCATGGGAGGGTCTATCGGAGTCGAAAGCCGGCTGGGGGAAGGTTCCACTTTCTGGTTCGAACTACCCCTGCAACCCGATACCCAATCCCGCGTCGCGCCGCCTCCTACGGCGGATCTGAAACGGACCTTCGACGGCAAGCTCGCGGCGTGCAACAGCCGGATCCTGGTCGTGGAAGACAATTTCGTCAATCGGAAGCTCGCATGCCGATTGTTGGAACGCTTCGGCCTGCGCGCGGATGTGGCTGGCAACGGCCGGGAGGCGGTTGAAATGGGCGCCCTGGCGCCTTACGCCTTGATTCTCATGGACTGTCAGATGCCCGAGATGGACGGTTACGAAGCCACGCGTGAGATCCGGCGCCGGGAAGGTTCGGCCAGGCAGGTGGCCGTGGTTGCGATGACGGCCGACGCCGTGGCCGGCTCTCGCGAAAGGTGCCTGGAAGCGGGCATGGACGACTACATCTCGAAGCCCGTAAAAGTGGACGAGCTGTACGACGCCCTGAGTAGATGGCTCCCGTCGTCAAGCACGAGCCTCGAACCGAGCCGCGAACGTTAGAGAGCGGTTGACTTTCCGCCTATTGCAGAATCGTGGGCACCGAGGTCAGCGTGCCATAGGGACTCGCCCGCAACCCCAGACCCATCACCGTAGTGCCCGTGAACACGACCGACCCCTGCTTGTTGGCTGTAAAGGGGTACCGCAAATAAAGCATGAACGAGGTATGACCATTGGCCGCCAGCGGGATCGCCTGGGGCGTACCGAGAGCGTTGCCGTTGATGTCGTAGAAGGTGGCTGTAATCGTCGCCGCCGAACTGGACAGCGTCCCGATCGCCACGCCGTTGTTAAACCCGTTGGTGTTGTCGAACGGAAGCACCATGGTCGTCGGAGTCAACTGGGTTTGCAGGGGAACGGTCCCCTCCCAAGGCGTAACGAATCCGGCGACGCCCGGCGTCAGCCCTCCCGGCGCGTAGGTGAAGACCGCGAAACCGCTGACGGTGGCCGTCGCGAGCACGTCCACCCATCCCTGCACGTTGACGGCTTGGCCCGATCCGCCCGTGATCACCAGGCCGGTATTGGCGTTGAGCAGGCGGTCGAGCGTCGTGGCGGTGACCACCTGAGTGTCGCCTTGCTGGGTGACCGTCAGGGGAGTGGGCGTAGGTAAGACCAGCGTCCCGTCGTCCGCGTGGAAAATCAACCTCACGGGGACCGCCGACGACGATGTGTTCACCACCCAGATGGCGGTAGTGTAACCCCCGCCCGCCGCGAATTGGGAGAGCACTCCCACGCGAGACAGGGCCGTGCCGTTCGCGTTAATCACGGTCAGGCTGAATGTCTGGGAAGCTAGGTTACCAACGGCGTCGGCCACCTGAAGCGTGAAGCTGAACGGCGACCCGGTGGCCGTCGTGGGCGTTCCCGTAATGGCCGTGCCGGATAGTGTGAGGCCTAGAGGCAATGAACCCGCCGTTTTCGTCCACGTATAATCGCCAACCCCGCCGGTCGCGGATAAATCCTGAGAATACGCGCCACCGGTGAATCCCGCGAGAAGCGTGGCGCTCGTCGCGATGGCCAAAGGCGCTGGCGCTACTCCTGACTGGTTCACTTGCACCGAGGCTTCTGCAATCGAGATGATGGCCGTGCGCGCGGCGCCGGGATTCGCTTGTGCAGTGAGGGTGATGCTGCCGGGACCGCTTTGAACGGCATTTCCGGAAAACGGAATCCAGGTCGGCAGGCTCTGAATTGCCCAGGAGCACGCCGCGGCGGTCTGAACAGTGACAGTGAAGTTTCCACCCGAAGCGGGAACCGTCACAGCGGGCTGAGTGACCGAAGCGGCCGGGCAGGAAGTACCGGACGGCGTCAATGTGCGAACACGGTTGTTGCCCGAATCCGCCACGTAGATGCTGCCGGCGGCATCTACCGCAACGCCGTAGGCGCCGTTCAACTGAGCGCCGGTGGCCGGCCCGCCGTCGCCGCCAAAGCCCCACGTCCCGTTTCCCGCAACCGTGGCGATCACCCCGTTCGAGACTTTGCGGATCGCGTAATTATCGGTGTCGGCGATGTACAGGTTGCCCTCGGAATCCACGGCGACGGCCTCGGGTTGCATCAAACCGGCCCTGGTGGCCGGGCCGTTGTCGCCGGGCACGGCCCCGCCGCCCGCGACGGTCGTGATCACCCCATCCGTGACCTTGCGGATGAGGTTGTTGCCGGTATCGACGATGTACAGGTTCCCGGCAGTATCCACGGCGACGCCGGACGCGTTGCCCAGCTTTGCGCTGGTGGCCGGGCCATTGTCGCCGCTGAAACCTTGCGTCCCGTCTCCCGCAACGGTGGTGATGACGCCGCCCGAGACCTTGCGGACTCGGTAGTCATTGCCTCCGGCGATGTATAGGTTGCCTGGAGCGTCGACGGCGACGCCGGTGGGCTGCCATAACTCGGCGCTGGTGGCCGGGCCGTTGTCGCCACTGTAGCCGGACGCCCCGTTTCCCGCGACGGTTGTGATCACCCCGTTCGAAACCTTTCGGATAACGTAATTATAGGTGTCGGCGATGTACAGGTTGCCCGAGGAATCCACGGCAACGCCCGCCGGTTCGTTCATCTCGGCGCTGGTGGCGGGACCGTTGTCGCCACTGTAGCCGCACGTTCCGTTTCCCGCTACCGTGGCGATCAAGCCGTTTGAGACCTTGCGGATGAGGCAGTTCCCCGCGTCGCCAATATATAGGTTGCCGGCGGCAGCCACCGCGACGCCGTAGGGACCAAGCAACTCGGCGCTGGTGGCCGGCCCGTTGTCGCCCGGGCTTCCGCCGCCCGCCACGGTGGTGATCGTTCCGTTCGAGACCTTGCGGATGCGCCCGTTGTAGCTGTCGGCGATGTACAGGTCGCCGGCCGCGTCCACGGCGACGCCGTAGGGGGTGTTGAGCTGAGCGCTTGTGGCCGGGCCGCCGTCGCCGCTACAGCCGGCCGTCCCGTTTCCCGCCACGGTCGTGATCACCCCGTTCGAAACCTTACGGATACGGTTGTACCCGTCGGCTATATATAGGTTGCCCGCGGTATCCACCGCGACGTCGACGTCACCGATGGCGGCGCTGGTGGCCGGGCCGTTGTCTCCGCTGTAGCCGCACGTCCCATTGCCCGCCACGGTGGTGATTGTGCCGTTCGAAACCCTTCGGATGCGGCAGGACCCGTCGGCAATATACAAATTACCGGCGGAATCCACGGCGAGGCCGTAAGGCTGGTTCAACTCGGCGCTGGTGGCAGGACCGCCGTCGCCGCTAAAGCCGGCCGTCCCGTTTCCCGCCACGGTCGTGACCACCCCGTTCGAGACCTCGATAATGCGGGCATTGCTGAAATCGGAGAGATACAGGTTGCCGGCGGCATCCACGGCGAGGTCGAAGGTCTCGTTCGCCACGGGCACGGCGACGGTCGTGATCTCGCCAATCGAGACCTTGCGGACGTCGCCTGCAAATGGCTCGGAAATATACAGGTTTTCGGCGGAATCCACGGCGACGCCGGCCGGCCCGTACAACTGTGCGCTAATGGCCGGGCCGTTGTCGCCGTTTTGGCCTGACGTCCCGTTGCCCGCCGCCAGTGTCAAGCCCCCCGTCTTGCCGTCCAGCCGGAGGACGGCGCTATAGGCAGTCGAGAAAAAGACGTTGCCCGCCCCATCCACAGCCAGATAGTATGGCTGGCCCAGGCTGGCGGAGGCCCCCGGGATATTGACCGGCAGCCCGCCGCCAGCGAACTCGCTAATGGTGTAAGTCTGGCCAAATGCGCAACACGAGATGACCAGGATGAGAATCGCGGCCGCGAGCAGGCGCATCATAGAACCTTCTTGAGATAATAGCACCCTTTATTCCCTTTATTGAGACGCAGTGGGCAGGTTGCCTTCCGTTGGTAGGCGAATCGCCCGCCTCCGTGGTGGGGCAGGCGCTTTCGCCTGCCACGGACCGCCTGGAGATGATGAATCCCCACTTCGGTTAAGGGTGATCCAGGTATTGCGCGCGACTCACGAGCGATGGAGCAGCGCGCGTATCTCGTCGTGCCGGCCCTCGGCTGCCCACCCCTCCGGGGTCGAATCGAACTTGGCATCCCGGATAGTCGGATCGGCGCCGTGAGCCACAAGAAACGCGACTGTATCTTTATGACCGTTAATCGCCGCCCAGTACAGGCCCGTCCCGCCGAAGACCCCTTTTGCATCGACGTCGGCGCTGCGCCAGAGCAACCACGCCGCGACCGCCGTGTGGCCCAGCTTCCCGAGACTCGCCGCCGCAACCAGGTCCATCCCTTTTGCGCCGCGTGCCAGGAGCAGATCCGCAACCTTCACGCTCCCCATGGCCGCCGCCCAGTCGAGCGCCGTGGCGCCCCAGGATGTCGTTGCCTCCAGGTCGGCGCCCGCGTCTAGCAGCATCTCGGCGACATCGCGGCGATCGTGTTCAGCGGCCCAATGGAGCGGTGTCTTAAGATGATCGTCGCTCGCACTCACAAGACGAGGATCGTCGCTAAGGGGCCGCTCTACGGCGGGCACGTCTCCGTCTTGGGCGGCTTGGAGGATGGCGGCTGCGCCATTCATGGGTACCCTCGACGGAACAATCTTATTATAGATCGCAGTCGGCATCGTGAACGTCCCGTCTGTCACCGGGGGCCTATGGCGCTACACTAGGGACGAGGGGAGGAGATCATCGTGGACGCCTTGGCGGAGAAACTAGACGCTCGATTGCGCGAATGGAAGCCGGAGACGGCGGCACAGGCCAGGGGGCGCATCGCTGAGGTTATAGAGCTCGCCGATCACGACGTCCTTGATATCGCACGCTCGCGCGCCGCCGAACAGGAGGTCCTCGACCTGCTAGATGAAGCCCCAACCCGGTGAGATATGGCTGGCGGACCTGGGACTCGCTGCCAAAACGCGTCCGGTCATCATCGTCTCCCGCCAAGATCCTGACCCGCCCCGATCTCTCGTCTTGTACGTGCCTCTCACCACGCAGCGGAGAAACAGTCCGTATGAAGTGCCGCTGCCGCGGCTTCCGTTCCTCGATCGTGAATCGGTAGCCAATGTTCAGGGACTGGGATCCCTACCAACCGTCCGTCTTGAACGAAAGATTGGCAGGCTTTCCGCGGGGATAATGGAGCGGCTCAAGGACGCTCTGGCTTTTGCCCTGGATCTTGAACGGTCTTCTGAATGAGCGCTCAGCCGACGTAGGGATCCACAGTACTCTGCCACTTGGACGTATTGCCCGTTCCGGACTTCTGCGGCCAGCGGTCCATACGGCTTTCGGGGAGATTACTCCTGAGAAGCCCCCATCCCTGAGGGATCGGTGCCCATAAACCGCCGCGACCCGTTGTCACAGCAAACTTAGAATTTTCTTCGACTGAAACTAAACCACTTACCGTTCGCTGCCACCCAGCCCTTACCTACCCTCCTGCTACCGTCAAACCAGGAAGGAACCATGGCAACACTCAAACAAATCGACGCTAATCGTCAGAACGCTCAAAGATCCTCAGGCCCGCGAACCCCGGAGGGCAAGGCCGCCTCTCGCTTCAATGCCTTGAAATCCGGCATCGACGCCCAAGCCCAAGTCATTCCCGGCGAGGATCCGGCTCAACTCGAAGCTCTCCTCGCCGAATACCAGGAGCGCTTCGACACGTCCGTGCCCGAGCGCCGCATGTTGGTCGATACTCTGGTCGCCTGCGACTGGCTGTTCCGCCGTCTCAACCGGGCCGAAGCCTCCTTCTGGCAATACGAAGCCTGGCGTACGGAAAGCAGTTTCTTGTCGAATAAGCACCCCGAGGGTCGGGTCCTCTTTTTTGGCGACAAGGTATTCGATCGTCTCCAGCGCCGCGTCAATGCCATCCACCGCAACTACGACCGCGCCCTCAAGGAACTCAAGAGCCTTGAGGCCGCCGATCAGCCTCCCGAGACCCCCGCGCCCCCGCCCGAACCTGCCCAGCCCCAATCGAATCAACAACCTATCCCCCACATTGGGTTCGTTCCGCCATCTTCCGGAATCGCCCCTCAGCCGGGTCCTATAGCGTTGGCCGTCAGCCCATGCCGGGGACCGGAGCCCCTCCGGCAGTCCCAGGAACTCCGGAAAGGCTCCATCATCTGAGCGGCGCACGCTCGCAAATAGTTCACTAGTCGCCGCTTAGCTAAAGCACCCCACCGGATCTGCGATTTTTCTCGTTTCATACTTGACAATAACGCACTAAGGTTTGATAATGGTCTTGTACTAAATAAGGTCGGCCCCGCGGGGGCAGGCAATCTTAACAAACGACGGAGGTTTTTAACCGCAATGGGAAAGATTATCGGTATTGACTTGGGTACCACCAATTCGGTGGTCGCTGTGATGGAGGGTGGCCAGCCCACCGTCATCGCAAACCAGGAGGGCGCCCGCACCA
>OBLW0100001018.1_pt1 | contig 24176 bp, 19 predicted proteins | sample 1520161 | NCBI WGS metagenome assembly OBLW01 (sample SAMEA3539309, study PRJEB22396) | soil metagenome | biome: tundra; feature: field; material: soil | place: USA | collected 2010-05 | depth 0.15 m | reverse complement strand
GCAGGTCGCGCTTGTTCAACTGGAGCACGTAGGGAATCTTGTTGAAGTCGTAGCCGTGCTCTTTCAGGTTGGACATCAGGTTTTCGAGCGCTTCGACGTTGGCGTCCATGCGCTGTTCCTGGGAGTCGGCGACGAAGACGATGCCGTCCACGCCGCGCAGGATCAGCTTGCGGCTGGCATCGTAAAAAACCTGACCGGGCACGGTGTAGAGGTGGATGCGAGTCTTGAAGCCGCGCACGGAGCCGAGGTCGAGCGGCAAAAAATCGAAGAACAAAGTACGCTCGGTTTCGGTGGCCAGCGAGATCATCTTGCCCTTCTGCTGGTCCGCAGTTTTCTGGTAGATCACCTGCAGATTTGTGGTCTTGCCGCCTAATCCGGCGCCGTAGTACACGATCTTGCAATTGATCTCACGGGCTGCGAAGTTGATGAAACTCAAAGGCTTTCCTCAAATACGGGCATACCCTCAGGGGGCTGCCGCGCACACCAATGTCCTAATGGAGGCTCGCGGTCTTTATATCATATGGGACGTGCCGGACGCAGGTTACTCACGTGACTCCCGGGCAGCGGGGGCAGCGGATCTAGCAAAAAATGGGGGCGCACAAGGCGCTAATGGGCCGACGGTATCGGATAATAACCAACCTTGGAGTAGATGTTCAGCCCTTTTTTGTAGACCACAACTTCCACGCTGCGATAGGGCGAGCCGCTGGCGATTGCCTTGGGAACGTATCCCAACGTGTATTGGTTACGCGCTTCAGAAGTGACTTGGGCGTATGCCTCTTCCATGGCATTCCGCGAGAGTTCGTTGAAAACGTCACCGCCCCCGGTGGCGTGGACGTACTTCGGCAGAATGTTGCTGAAACCCTGGCCCTTCAGATGGATCTTTTCCAGTTCGCGATAGACGGGCAGAGCCCCCGCGTCGACCACAACCGCTTTCACCTGGATGCCGTGGGTTTCGAGCAATTTCAACACGTCGCCGTAGCTGGCCTTGCTGCCCAACTCGCGGCCATCACTGATGATGAAAATGACTTTGCGGCGGGTGCGGTCGCGCTTGCTCAGATCCAGTGCCGCGCGCAGGATGGCATCGTTCAACACGTGCGCCTCTCTTGGCGGCGTGTTGACCGGCTGAACCGATGGCCCTCCGACGGGCATTCCATTTACCGTGGGTCCGGAAGCGAGCGGGCCGCTCATGACCGGCACTCCGTTGTTGTGCCCGCGAACCAGTTTCATCTGATTGAGCGTGGCGGTTAGCTTATCGGCCCTGCCGGTGAAGTCCGAGACCTGGCTGACGGTGCTACTGTAAGTGTAGAGCGCAACCTCATCGTAAGGGCTGAAGGCGCCGATCAGAGAAGAGTAGGTCTGGTTCATCTTCTGCACGGCTACGTCGGGCATGCCGATGTCGAGAATGACGGCCGCCGAAAGCTCAAAGGGATCGCTGGTGAAATATGTCAGCGTTTGTTTCTTGCCGTTTTCACGGACTTCGAAATCCTTGGGAAGCAAGCCATCCACGCGCCGGCCGTCGGAGTCCTTCACCATGACGGGAATTTGTACGAAATTGGCCGAAACCGAAATCGTGTAGAGATCCTGTTTGGGGTTGATCTGGTTTCTTGGGCCACTGCCGGAGGGGGCCGTCTGAACCGCAGGCGTGGCAGGCGCCTGCTTGTCCGGTTCCGGTTGCCGCGGGGAGTCGCCAGGAAACGGAATCGGTTCTTTGTTGGTGCTCGCGCCAGGCAGCGGTGCGTCAGGAAGCGCCGGCTTGGGAGGGGGCGGCGGCTGGACCGCGGAGGGCGCGTCTGGGATGTCCTGCGCCGGTTGAGGGTTAGCGGGCTGCTGCGACTGGGTCTGGCCGCCGGACTGTGCTTGCAGGGCAGGAATGGCCAAAGTGCCCATCATCGCCAGAGCCATCAGCGTGGTTCTTAAGGGGCTCCGCCATTTTCTATTTGCGTTCACCGGCGCCATCGGTCTCCTCGTCCCCTGAAAAAATTCCACTTTCCGTCTGTAAGATGCTCAATCCACCCTGTTTGGTGCATCTAAGGTTTAGACTAACACTAACCAAGAACCGCGAGAGATCCCGGATGCCCAAGTTTCTTATTTCCCAACGCCTTACGCTGGCCGTCGCCCTGGCTGCTGTATTCGTAGCCGCCCCGTTCACCACGGCCCAGCAGTCGGCTACACCGCAGACCGCGCCGGGGCAGCAGGCCTCCCCGGACCAGAAGTCCGACGACTCTCAACAGCCCACCGAGACGCTGAAGGTGAACGTCAACGTGGTGCAGCTTTTCTTTAATGTGAAAGACAAGCACGGCGCGTTGATCCCAAACCTCACGAAAGACGATTTCGAAATCCGCGAGGACAGCACGCCGCAGACCTTGAAGTACTTCGCCGCCGAGACGAACCTGCCGCTCACGCTGGGAATCATGATTGATGCCAGCGGCAGCCAGCGCAACGTCATTGACATGGAGAAAGAAGTGGGCGGAGCCTTTCTGAAGCAGATTTTGACCGACAAAGACGAAGCGTTCGTGATCAGCTTCGACATCTCGGTCGACCTGCTGCAGGACTTCACCCGCGACGTGCACCGCTTGCAGGCGGCTCTGAACAAGGCCAAGGTGAATGTGGACTACACCAGCGGAATCCCGGGCATGGGCGGCGGTCCGGTGCCCCAGCATAATTCGCCGGGAACGCTGCTCTACGATGCGGTGTATCTCTCTGCCCATGACATGCTGGCGAAAGAAACCGGACGCAAGGCCATGATCCTGCTCACCGATGGTCAGGACGAAGGCAGCCGGCTGAAAATACAGGATGCGATTGAAGCCGCGCAGAAAGCGGATTCGATTGTGTATGTTCTACTGTGCGCGGATCGCGGATTCTATGGCGGGGGCGGGTTTGGCTATTCAGGCGAATCTGACATGCGGAAGCTTACGGAACAGAGCGGCGGCCGGGTTATCAACGTAGGCAATAAGTTCGACAAGCTCCGGGAAGCCTTCGACCAGATCGCGGCCGAACTGCGCAGCCAGTACAACATCGGCTATACCCCGACCAATACCAAGCTGGACGGGGGTTACCGCAAGCTCGAGATCAAGAACAAGCAGAACTACAAGATCCAGGCTCGTGCGGGCTACTACGCCGGACGTAAAGAAGACTAACCCTGCAAATTCGGTAGTCGGTCAGTGGGAACCCACTACCGCAAATTCCTGCAGCTTGACACCGGTCGGGGAGTGGTCAGACTCGAACGACCCTTCCCCGCGACTTCTTTCCGGACCAGTGCCCGCTCCACCTGGGCACTGGCACACAAACATCCTGATACACTCCCTTGCGGAGGATTCCATGCCCCGTTTCTCCCGGCGTTCGTTCCTGCACTTGTCGGCGGCTGCGTCCGCAGTGGCTGCGTTCCATGGGATGTCCGAACCCTTGCTGGCCGCTGCTGCCCGGCGACGGCCGCATGCGCCGGACGCGGTGATGATCGACTCCAATGAGAATCCGCTCGGCCCGTGCCAAGCCGCACGCGATGCGATCTCCGCCATCATCCCGCTGGGCGGACGCTACTCCGACAATCTCACCGACGAACTGGTCAGCACTTTCGCTCAGCAAGAAGGACTGACGGCCGAGTCTGTCTACTGCACCGCCGGCTCGACGCCTCCGCTAAGTCTCGGTGTGCTGGCCTTCACTTCGCCGCAGAAAAGTTATGTCACGGCCGATCCCGGATTTGAGACGGGAATGATGATGTCTTCGATCTCGGGAGCGCGCGTGGTCAAGGTTCCGCTCACGAAAACCTACGCGCATGACGTCAAGGCCATGCTGGCGGCCGCTCCCGATGCCGGAGTCTTCTACATCTGCAATCCGAACAATCCAACCGGCACTCTGACTCCGCACGCGGACATTGAGTATCTTGTCGCCAACAAGCCCAAGGACGCGATCATCCTGGTTGACGAGGCCTATATCCATTTGACGGAGTCGCCATCCGCGCTCGATCTGGTTAAGGCGGGCAAGGATGTCATCGTGCTGCGAACGTTTTCGAAGGTCTACGGGATGGCCGGCTTGCGCTGCGGATTCGTGATTGCGCGCCCCGACTTGCTCGAAAAAGTCGTCGCGCGCGGCGGCCAGAATTTCATGCCCGTTACCGCGGTCGTCGGCGCCACCGCCAGTCTGAAGGACGCTGCGCTGGTCGCGGACCGCCGGCGTATCAATGCCACGATTCGCCAGCAGACGTTTCAATGGCTGGACCACAACGGCTATACGTACATTCCTTCCGAGTCGAATTGTTTCATGGTCGATACCAAGCGGCCGGGCAAGGAAGTGAGAGACGCCATGGCGAAGGAAAACGTGCTGATTGGCCGCGTCTGGCCGGTGATGCCCACGTATGTCCGCGTCACCGTGGGCACCCAGGTAGAGATGGAACGCTTTCAGGCCGCGTTCCAGAAGGTCATGAAGAGCTAGTAGCGCTGGCCTCCGGCCGACTGTCCCGCGGGCGTCTCGCCCGCGCAGGTGGTGGGATAGGGCCGCTACAGGCGTTACTGTTGGGTCAGGATGTAGGCATGTTCCTGCCCGTTGTGCATGCCCATGCCGACAATCTGCCCGGCGGCGTTGATGCTGTCCGCTTCGATCAGCACCCAGCCTGAGCCGGCGGAAATCAAGCCGTTGAGATCTTTGATCTTCCCGCCGCTGTAGACGAAGGCATGATACGTCCCGGCGAACGTCGATTGGCCGACCACGACGCCGGAGTCGTTGATCCCGAAGCCCCAAACCGTGCTCGTACTGCCAGAGAATGTGCCGAGATCTTTCAACTTGCAGGCGGCGCAGTTCGCGATGAAACCATGCGCCGACCCATTCTTCGTATAGGCGAGGCCGGTGATCTGGTTCTTGTTGTTGATGGCATACGCCTGACTCCATGCGCCGCCCAGGGTGCCCATCTTCGTCATCTTGCCGTTGTTCCAAACAAAACCGAAGAAGTTGCCCTTCGCGTCGTAGGATGCTCCCGTCACCACGCCGGAGTTGTTGATGCCTTGCGCGCTGTTCCAATCGTTATTGCCGCTTGATCCCAATGTTCCCAGGTCGATCATCTTGCCGCCGCTGTACAGGAAAGGATGGTTCTCGCCTTTTGCCGTGACCGCCGACCCGACCACCTGGCCAGCGTCGTTGATCGCGTACGCGACCGCAGAGCCGCCGCCTAAGTCGCCGATATCGGTCAACGTACTCCCGCTCGCTAGAAATGCGCGGTAGGTTTGGCTCGAGTTCTGAGAATAGCCAGCTACCTGGCCGGAGGCGTTGATGCCGTTGCCAATGCCGGAAGTCCCACCCAACGTGCCGAGGCTGGTCATGGCGCCGTTGCTATAGAAAAAGATGTCGCTGAGATTGCTGTTGCTATTGCCGGCGGCGCCCGTAACTTCGCCGGTGGCGTTGATGGACCGAGCCACGCTGTAACCGTTGCTGGTGAGCGTGCCGAGGTCGGTGATGGCGTACGAAGTTTGAGCGGCACAGACTGACCCCGAGGCGGCCAGAAACAGACTGCAAACGAAGGTGGAGAAAATAGCGCGCGGGTTCATTGCGAACTCCTTGGTTGGTGAAAGTCCGACGGAAAATCTTTCCACGTCGCCAGTCGCTAGTTGTCAAAGGATTGTCAAATGAGCAGAGATGCATTCTTAGGATTTTCCGAACTCTCTTTTGGAGGCGTCATCCCGAACCGGGCGCAGTTCAGCCGGGTGAGGGATCTCGCGTGAGAGCTTTACTGAGCACGTTGCCGTTCTGCGCTCGGGATCCTTCCCTTCGCTTGAAAAGCGGCTCCGGTCAGGATGACTCCCATGGGAATGGGGACGCTCCAAACGCAAACCAGTGCACGGTTCACTCTGGCGCTTCCGTCCACCGGACCCGGCGGCCTTCGCGGCTGCTCTTGTGAGCCAGCAATACTCCGCGCATCGTGCGCACGGCCTGCTCCGGGGTTACGTCCAATGGAGATTTCTTTTCGATCGCGTCTCTGACGTTGGCGTAGTAACCGCGATAGTCTCCGCGGTCCGTCTTCACTTTGCGCGTCTCGCCGTTCACGCGGCTCAGAGTTCCCCTGCGGTCTTCCGACTCCACGCCCCAATCTGCACCCCAGTCCGGGCCGTCGGGGCAGTTCGGGCTGCGCAGAATCTCTTCTTGTGGATCCATTCCGTACTTAATGAACGTTCCTTCCGTTCCGTGAATCAGCAGGTGAGGGCCGGGGGCGTAGGCGATAATCCGCGCGCGCAAGGTGGCGCGCAGATGCGGATACTCCATGTGCACGTCGAAAGAGTCGTCAATCTGCGACGACGGGCGCTGGCAGAACGCCGACGCCCAGATGGTTTCGGGCGTGCCAAACAAAACCAGGGCCTGATCGATTAAATGCGGACCGAGATCCCAGAGGACACCGGCTGCAGGATGGTCTGGGTGCTCCCGCCAGGCGTTGGCTTTCGACTCGAGGCGAAAGCGGTCAAAACGAGATTCGTACTCGGCAACCGCGCCCAGCGTCCCCGATTGGATCAGTTGCTTCACGGTGTGAAACTCACCGTCCCAGCGGCGGTCCTGATAGACGGTGACCAGGCGGCCACGATCGGCGGCCAGACGCACCAGTTGCTCCGCTTCCTCCATGGTGGGGGTGAATGGCTTGTCAACGACCACATCGCGGCCTGCTTCGAGGCAGGCTTTGGTATACGAGTAGTGCGAATCGTTGGGCGTAGCCACCACGCACAAGCCGATCGTCTTGTCGGAGAGCATTTCGTCGAGCGTCCGCGCCACGCGAACTTCCGGGTACTTCTGCTTCGCGTTCGACCCGTGGCGTTCGAGGATGCAAGCCAGTTCCATCCCTTGGACGCCGCGAATCACGGGGGCATGAAACGCCTGCCCCGCCAGACCGAATCCGATTAAGCCCACTCGCACCATATTTGTATTCCTCTGCTGTTATCTAAAACTGCTTCTCAGCGGTCTTTGAGGCGCCGCACAAATTTCAATCCTGACCAAACCTCGGTTACGGCACAAACTTTAACGTCTACCAGTCCCGCGGCCAAGCCAATCTCGCGGACGATGTTCTCGTCCAGATCTGTGGCCACGCCGGAACTCTTCTTGGGCCAGCTTACCCAAAACATTCCGGCGGGTGCGAGCAGCTTGCTGATTCGTTTGAATTCCTTCGTCAGTGCCGACTTCGATTTCGTGAACACCATTGCGAAGTCGAGCGGAGTTTTCCCACCGCCGATGATGGTCGCATCCGGCAAGCTCGGCGCTCAACTCCCCGCGAACCTCGGCGGGTGCATCCAGCAGGGAGACACGGAATCCGGCTTTGATCCCCAGCTTTTTCGGAAGTGGTGTTCCTGAATATCCTGGCATAGTCTGGGTCGTCACTCCGTCGGCAAAAACCGCTAACCACGAAGGACACGAGGTCCACGAAGGAAGAAAGTACTGAGAAGATTTTCTTCGTGAACCTTCGTGTCCTTCGTGGTTGATGCCCTTCGCTTACTGCGCCGGAGCGTAGTATCCGCGGCGCGCGCGCACGCGGAAATTCTTGCGGTCATTCGCTTCGATTTCAATCGTGCGGTAATGTCCGTCGGCCTTGAAGTCCGCGGGCTTGTACGCGACGGCGTACTGGCTGCGGAGTTCGTCCTGAATTTCGGCAAAGGCGTTGGCCACATCGCGGATCTGGAACGGGAAGAAGGCGCGGCCGCCAGTGGCATCGGCAATGCGCTCGAGCACCTTGTCGCCCGCGGCCTTGGTGCCGCTCACGTTCGTGCTAATGGTGTAGATGATGGCCTCGGCCCGCTGCGCCATTTCGATCGCTTCTTCGCGGGTGACGTGACTCGAGTTGTCATCTCCGTCGCTCAGCAGAATGATGGCGCGCCGCACCGTGGTCGACTTCGGGGCCTTCAGCAACTTGTCGCGGCAGGCAAAATACACCGCGTCGTAGAGCGCCGTGCCGCCGCCAGGTCGCAGTTCGTGCACGCCATGCGCCAGCAATTCGGTGTTGTCGGTGAAGTCTTGTGTCACTTCCGGAGTTACATCAAAACCAACCACAAACGCATTGTCGTAGCGCGGGTGGATGGTCTGATTCAGAAACTCGATGGCTGATTCCTGCTCGAACTTGAAACGGTCCCGCACGGAATTGCTGGCATCGATCAGGAGGCCGACCTGGAGCGGGAGGTTGGCTTCGGCGTGGAAGCTGCGGATTTCCTGGGGCGGCTTGTTGTCGTCGACCACGCGGAAGTCGCTCTGCTTCATATCGGTGATGCGGCGTCCGTGTTTATCCGTCACCGTGAAGACGACGTTCACCTCGTTGGTCGTGGTGCGAATGGTGGTGAGAGGGTCGTCGGCGGCCGGTGCAGTTGAATCGGCGGGCTTTTGCTCTTGCCCGGGAGTTCCGCTGGCCGCAGGAGTATTTGCAGGCGACGGCGCGGCTGCCGAAGCTGGAGGAACGGGGGTTGGAGCGGCCGCCGTTGGAGTCGCAGATTGAGCTGTGGCGCTCGCCGCCAAAAGCAACAGCAGAGTCAGTCGGCAGCCCGTCATCATTCCTGTCCCCAAAGTTCCCATGTGATTCGACATTATATCCGTCCGCTCGGCGGAACCCCCAGCCTTAAACACCCTTCGTGGAGATGTTGCTGGCAACGTCGTTTTCTACCATCTCCAGAAATGCCTGCAGTTCCGGTGGAAGCGGGCTCTTGAGCGCGATCCGCGCGCCAGTACGGGGATGCACCAGTTCCAACTGCGCCGAATGCAGAAAATTGCGTGACAGCGAAATCGCTCCGCCCTCGTCGGTCGCGCGGCCGCGCCTTGCCCGCATTTCCCGGGGCGCTCCATAGAGCGCATCACCCACCACCGGATGACCCAGCGACGCCATGTGAACGCGAATCTGATGGGTCCGACCCGTATCGATTTTCACTTCGACCAGCGTGAACTTGCCAAACACCGTGTCCAGCCCCCGGACCACGCTGTAGTGCGAGACCGCGTCGCGCCCGCCCGCGCCGCGTGTGGTCATGCGGATGCGCCGCACCGGGTCGCGGCTAATGCTGGCCGAAATCGTTCCGCGGTCTTTCTTCGGCCATCCGTGTACCAGTGCGATGTAAGTCTTTTTCACTTCGCGCTTGGCGAACTGCTCGGCCAGTTTGCGATGCGCCTCGTCGTTTTTCGCCACCACGATCAGTCCGCTGGTTTCTTTGTCGAGGCGGTGCACGATTCCCGGCCGCATTTCTCCGCCCACGGCCGACAATGTCGCGAAATGATGCAGCAGCGCATTGACCAGCGTGCCGCGATTGCGCTGGTCTTCCGTGGCGCCGGCTCCCGCATGCACCATCATTCCGGAAGCTTTGTTGATGACTGCCAGGTCGTCGTCTTCGTAGACGATGTCCAGCGGGATTTCCTCGGCCATGGCGCGCAAAGGCGGCCGCTCGGCCGATCCAACGACTGTAACGCGCTCGCCGCCGCGCAGCTTCAGCGAGGCCTTCGCAGAGGAATCGTTCACCAGAACTTTTTCTTCGGAAATCAACTGCTGCACGCGCGCCCGGCTCACGTCGAGGTGCGCCGCCAACAGTTGGTCTAGACGCTTGCCTGCGTCGTCAGGCGAAACGGGGACAAGAATTGGGAAGACGTCCGACATCCGGAGGGAAGCATACTACAGGCAAGCCAATCTATGGCCTACTGCGGCCTACCTCCTTCACCGTCTCTGAGCGGGCGTCTTGTTTATGGCAACAGAGTGGCCGCGAGCACAAGGACTTTCGGATTGTTGGGCAGAGTAATGCTCTGCACCGTCTTTGCCGAATTCAAAACCAACCGGTACTCGTAAAGGCTGAACGTCCGCTGATCCTTGGTTCCGTTGTCAAAATCCCGGTATGCCATGGCAACGCCTTCAGACTCGCCGGGAAATTTCTGTGGAGTGAACCAGTCGCTGAAGCTTTGGACGAACTTCGAACTCGTTCCGTCCGTGTAGTTGACGGTGAGGGTCTGGGACGCCTGATTGCCCTCGACGGCAGTCCCTAGCAGCATCAGACTGGAAAACTTCCCCGTGGGTAGCGAAATCGATTGCCCACCGCTACCGACCGCGTCAAGTTGATTGGCTGCTCCAAACTTGAGCAGAGTGCTGTTAAACACCCGCGACGCAGTGAGCAAGTTCGAGGAGTACGAGTACCCCGTCCCATCCAGGCCTCCGGTCGTGTAGGTCGTACCGTCCTGGTAGATTCCGTTCACATCGAAATCCGAAGAGAGGTCTACCGGAGTGCCGGTGCCAGTTGCGCCCACGCCTGCGCTCACGGCCAGGGTGAAAGTAACCTTTTGTGTGATGCTGCCGGAAGTGCCGGTAACGGTCACCGTTGTGAATCCCGTACTGGCGGTAGCACCCGCTTTCAGCGCCACGGTTCGTTTGTTCCCTGTTCCGCCGATCGATGCCCGCACGCCTTTCGGCAGAGCCGACAGAGTCAGCGTCACCTTGCCGGTGAAACCGTTAAGGTCCGTGATCGTGATCAAAGCATTGGCCGCTGCGCTTTGATTCAAGAACACGTTCGCGGGTCCGGCCAGCGTAAATCCGCTGCTGGCAACCGCGGTATTGATCGCGCTGGCGTATTGTGCCGCAAGACCATTGCCGACGAAGTCGTCATAGAGCCACATGAATCCGCCGGTGATGCCACATTGGCTGTGCCAACCGGTCATCGTGCTCTGAACCTGGCTGGGCGTGTCGTTCAGGTCCCACAATCCCGGCCACACCGGAACCGTGCCGAAATTCCATCCCATGCATGGATTATTTCCGCTGCCACCGGCGTACGCCTGCAGGTGTACCCCGTCCACCGTACCGGGAGCTTGGCTGTTAATTTGTGAAACGACATTGGTCCAGTAACTGCTTTGGTCGAAAGCATCGGGTGCTACGTGATAACCCAGTTGGCCCAGCATCACCCCAAAGGAAATCGTGGTCGGCGTATTGAAGCTGTTCTCATCGTCGAAATCGATGGCATCCAGAGCTGGGATCGCGGCTTTCAGAGCCTGAAAGTCCTTGTAAAGGATGCTGGTCGGGCCGGTTCCCTGCGAGTTGACCAGGTTCGTGATGTCTTGCCAGTCTCCAAAGTTGGACGACCCGATGCTGAACGTGATTCTCTTTACCGTCCCTTGCTTCAGGAGTGCCATGTTCGCGGCAAAGTCGGAGTGAGTCTGGTCGCCGATATAGACACCGTTGGAGGTTAAGGGAAACTCTCCATTGAAATTCAAGTCGCCAGTGCTGCTCACCTCGACACTCCAGACAATGGCTTCCGTGAAACCGGAATTCTCGATTTCGGTGATGTTGCTGGCCGCGTTCTTATAAAACGGGCCCCCGCCAAAGATCCCGGTATATCCAGTCTGAGCAGACGCCGCTTCCCCCAGGAATGCCACTGCCAGAAGCAAGAAAAGAAGAATTGCCGCGCCACGGACGATAGCCAACTGGCGGGAAGGGAATACTCGCTGCACTTCTGTCGAACGCTCCACAAGGTCTCCTGGTTGGCTGGTCGGGTGGGATAATCGCGGATGCGGGTTCTGCCTTGAGTCCCCTGTCAGCGAAATTGGCGCGACCTAGTCCCCTTAAAAGTTCCCAGATTATACACTCTTATCGCTCGAACCCGGCGTGTAGCGCGGGTCGCCGCCCGCATCAATGCTTGGATTTCACTTTGACGCAATGCGGGTACGATGCGTGAGTTACCGCGAGTGGCTCGGGGACAAGTCTGGGGGGCTCGCGCTATTCGGAGGTTTGGACCTCCATATTCTCGTCGACAGAAAGCTGCGCGGGCGTGCCGCCGATGTTGTCACCGGAACGGGTCGCCACCACATGAAAGCCACCGGAACTGATCTGGAGGTCGTAGGTGTAGGGAGGACGCTGGCGGGCAACGGTGATGTAGTGAGTCGAGATCATTTCGTCGAGGGAGACATATTTTCCTTCGCTGGCGAAATACCGGCGCTCGGCCTGCGCGATGCTCATGAGATCGCTCTTCACGCCGGTGATGTTGATGGCGGCTTGCGGGTTGGTTGCCCCGGCGATCGCAGAAGAGCTCTGGGCCTGCTTGGAATAGATGTACATGCCGACGCCCAGCACGATGATGATGCTGAGAAAGCCAAAAATGCCTCTCATGGTTCCCTCCCGAATGTTAATTGCACCGCGAAAGGGATTGGCTGACAAGTAACCAGAGTGCAGCGCCCGCCGCGGTTCCGTCGCCGAACCCGCTCGCATGCGGATGAACCCTCGGAATATCGGACCTTCCCAGACCTTTCAGCGATGCGATAATTGGCGAGTCTATGGGGATGAAGGCACTCTTTTCGCGGCTTGCCGTCCTGCTTCTTTTGAATGCCTGCCATCTGTCCCTTCAAGGGCAGACTTCGCATCCGGCTTTCGCGCCCCTTACTCCCGAGTACACGTTTACGGTCGTTCAAGTGTTCCCTCACGACACTTCTGCCTATACCCAGGGTCTTGCGTATCGCGATGGGTTCTTGTACGAGGGTACGGGGCGAAATGGTCGCTCATCGCTTCGAAAAGTCCGCCTCGAAACTGGTGAAGTGATTCAGCGCGTTGACCTGGGATCTGAATTCTTCGGGGAAGGAATCACCATTGTTCAGAATAAGGTCCTCCAACTCACCTGGACGTCTAAAGTGGCCTTTGTCTACGATCTGAACGACTTTCATTTGCTGCGGAAATTCTCATATTCCGGTGAGGGATGGGGGCTCGCGACCGACGGACGAGAACTCTTTTTGAGCGACGGAACGTCGGAGATTCGGGTTCTGGACGCCGAGACTTTTCACGAGAAGCGTCGCCTCAAGATTCACGATGGGTCGACTCCCATCGAGCAACTGAATGAACTGGAGTTCGTGGAGGGACAGATTTTCGCCAATGTCTGGCACAGCAATCGCGTTGCCCGCATCTCTCCGCAAACTGGAGATGTCGTCGGATGGATTGACCTTAGCGGGCTTTTGAGTTCCGTCTATCGCCTCGAACCGGAAGCCGTGCTCAACGGCATTGCTTACGATCCATCGCGCAAGCGTCTGTTCGTCACAGGAAAACTATGGCCCAGCGTGTTCGAGATCAGGCTCGCTCCGAAACGTGGCAGGTAGGGATCGGATCGGTTCGACGGTTCGTTCTTACCCTTACCGCGTGGCGCTGACCGTCCGCGCCGGAACCGGCTTGGAGCCGGGGCGCAGAAACCAGATCAATCCGCCGGCGAGCACCAATCCAATCGCGATCAGTTGCGTGCCGGTCATTGCGCCGCCAAAGACGGAGCCGCGGCCGGGATCGTCGCGGAGATATTCTAGGAAGAATCTGGCAATGCCGTAGATGAACATGAACGCGCCAATCACCTGGCCGTCGAACTTTCTGCGCTTGAGCAGCCACATCAGAAAAAAGAAGTTTGCCAGCTCCACCGCCGACTCGAACAGTTGGGTGGGCTCCAGGGGTATACCCAGCGGCGTCCCGGTGATCGAGTTCGCCAGCGGATTGTGAAACGTCACGGCCCACCAGTGATGCGTTTCTTTGCCGTAGCAGCATCCCGCGGCAAAGCAGCCAATACGGCCAATCGAGTGTCCTAGCGCCAAGCCGGGCGCGAACGCATCGCAGGTCCCCAGGGCGGGCATGTGATGTCTCCAGACATACCAAGCAGCCGCCAGAAATGCGGCCAGCAGGCCTCCGGAAAACACTCCGCCGGCCTGCAGCGTGTTGATGCTGAAAATCTCGCTGGGATGCGCCGAGTAGTAGCTCCACTCATTGATGACATAGAGCACCTTGGCGCCGACGATGCCGCACAGAACCACCAGAATCCCTAGGTTCCAGGCTTTTTCGCCGTCGAGCCCGAGGCGCTCGGAATTGCGCACACTGATCCATAGTCCGATTAGGACGCCGATGGAGACCAGGAATCCGTACGTCGGCAGGAAGAACTTCCCTAGATGAAAGAGTTGTGGAAACACAGTTTAATTAGATGCGGGAAAACCAAGATTCGCTACTCGACCAGTTTATCAGGAGTAGTTGCGATTCCTGTCGCGAGGCTCGGTACGAGGGTAAAGATTCCGCGGACGAGTGTCCGCCCACGCAACCCGGAGAACAAGAAAGCAAGCCGACCCACTAGGCCGTGTGACGGGCCGAGAATGAACCCGTCGGTAGACGTTGGGAACCCGCCGAGACCCTTTAGGCATCTCCGCATGGCGGAGCGCTGCACACCGGATCCTAGTTCGAGTCGAGTCCCCGTTCATTCAGCATTGGTTCAAAAATCGGTTACCGCCATCACCAACCCGGCAGGCCGGCTTTCACTCTGGATGCTAGGCAAATCCCGCGCGCTTGGCAAGTGGAAGACTGCAAAAAGTTGGCAGGTCGCTTGCAACCAAAGTAATCATCAGTTCACAAATGGGCTTGCCAGACGTTGCGGTCGTCGGAAGCTGGGACATCTGTCCAATCCCCGAAACGTTTACCGGCAAGATCGCAGAGAACGCCCCGGAGAATGCAAGAGGAGAGCGATCGCGTCGGCCTTGGGACCACGGAGGGACTTGATTCTGCTGGCGATTTATGCGTCTATACTCAATACGCAAACACCGGACCAAAGGCGGAGTCGCTGGTAGTTTGGCGAGACGCTGGAGAAGTCTCAGTGAAGTCGAAACTTCGCACGTCCGCCTTTGCGGCGGCGGTCATCCTCATGCTTGTGCATGGGGCGGTGCTGGCGTTACGGTACGGCACCGAGGCTGCGTCGCGCTGGGGCGACTGGATCGGGACGGCGTCCATCCTTCTGGCAGCGGTCGTCTGCTGGTCTGCTGCGCGCAGATCCGGCTCCTTTGGCAAGCGAGTTTGGCGGCTGGTTTTCTTTTCTCTTGTTCTCGCCCTTCTGGGGCGGGTCGCCTACACCTACTATTTCGACTATCTGCACGTTCCCCCGGCCACGCTATGGCCGAGTGACATCCTGGTATTTTTCTGGGTTGTGCCCGCCATGATGACGCTGTTTCTGAGTCCGCGAGACCCGAACAGTGGATTCCGGTGGTTGCGCATCTGCGATTTTGCGCAAGTCTGCACCCTCGTGCTCGCGCTTGAGCTTTCCCTCCTCTATATGCCTTCCCACTGGGAAAGCTCCGAGCGGGCCATGGCCGTTCGCGCCTTCCATGTCGGACTCGCCTTCTTCGGGCTGTTGGCTCTGAGTTTCTTCGTCCGCGGGATGCTCACTGGATATCACACGGGCCGTGCATTCTTTCTCCGCATGGCAGGATTCTTTTTCGCCTACGCAATCACCACCAATACGACCCTTTTCGCCTTTGCCACCGGGAACATTCAACAGGGAGTTTGGACCGACCTGTTGTGGACCGCCTCCTATTGCATCCTCGTGGTGATCGCTGCGACTTGGGAAAGCGCCGAGCCGGACGCATTGAAAACGAACGCTCCCTTTGCCCCCAGCATGCAACTGCTGGCACAGTTTTCTCCGTTGCTCATCCCTGTAATCGTGTTCCCCCTCGTCTTGCGGATCGCACAGGAGCAGTTCCTCTGGTCCGTTTTCCTGGTGATGGTTTCCTTCGCTGGCGCCAGTGGACGACTGTTTGTGGTTCACAAGCAGCTGTTCCACAGTTCTCAGGAACTGGAGAAAAACCTCGCTCTGCTGCAGGGCATCACCGAAGGCACAACCGACGCGGTCTTCGTCAAAGACCTCGCAGGCCGCTATCTGATGATGAATTCCGCGGGCGCCGGTTTCCTCGGCCGGAGCATCGCCGATGTCCTCGGCAAAGACGACGCTGAATTATTCAGTCCGGAAGTTGGGCGCGTCATCATGGAGCGAGACCGCGAAGTGCTCCAGTCGGGCGAGGTGCAAACCTACGAGGAACCGGCGACGGCCGGAGGCGTAACCAGGGTCTATCTCGCTACCAAGGGGCCCTATCGCGACCCCAACGGCCAGGTGATTGGACTGCTCGGCATCTGCCGCGACATCAGCGACCGTAAACTTGCCGAAGAACAGATGCGCCTGTCGCAGCAGAAGCTCCGCATTCACTTCGAACACACGCCCCTGGCGGTAGTCGAGTGGGATCTCCAGTTTCGCGTGGCCGACTGGAATCCTTCTGCCGAGCGTATCTTCGGATACTCTCGCCAGGAAGCCATCGGACAGCCTGCCGCCTTTATCGTTCCTCCTCAATTTCGCGAACATGTGGAGCGGGTTTGGGAGGGACTGCTGGAGCGGAGTGGCGGAACTCGAAGCGCGAACGACAACGTCACCAAGGATGGCCGCACGATTTCCTGCGAATGGTACAATACTCCGCTGGTGGACGATTCCGGGCGCGTGCTCGGTGTGGCGTCGCTGGCGCAGGATGTTACCGAACGCGTCGCCCTCGAGGAAAGACTGCGCCAGTCGCAGAAGATGGAAGCCGTCGGGCGCCTTGCTGGTGGCGTCGCTCACGACTTCAACAATTTACTGACCGTGATCCTGGGATACTCCCAGATTGTAGCCGACGGCGTTCCCCCCGATAGTCGGCTGGCCGAGAGCACCGCGCAGATTAAGTCCGCGGCCGACAAAGCTTCCGGCATCACCCGCCAGTTGCTCGCGTTCAGCCGCAAGCAGGTTCTTTCTCCGCGGGTCATCAACCTGAACGATATCATGCTGAACCTCGACTCGTTGCTGCGCCGGCTCATTGGAGAAGATATCGAGATTCTGACCGCCCCGGCGGACGATCTGGGATCTACAAAGGCGGATCCCGGGCAGATCGAACAGGTCATCATGAATCTGGCGCTCAATGCACGGGACGCCATGCCGCATGGCGGAAAACTCACCCTGGAAACCTCCAATGCGCAACTCGACGAGTCCTATGCTCGCGCCCATCAGCCCGCGGAACCAGGACGCTATGTCATGCTTGCGGTGAGTGATACGGGACAAGGCATGACTCCGGAAACGCAGGGCCGCATTTTCGAGCCCTTCTACACCACGAAAGAAGTCGGCAAGGGTACAGGCCTTGGTCTATCCATGGTGTACGGCATCGTCAAACAGAGTGGAGGTTACATCTGGGTCTACAGCGAACCGAACAGCGGCACGACCTTCAAGATTTATCTTCCCCGCGTCGACCAGGCCGCGGAGACGGCGGGCACCGATCCCCGCCCCAGAAACGTGCAGCGCGGGACCGAGACGATCCTGCTGGTCGAGGATGATCCGCAACTCCGCCAGCTCAGTTCTTCGGTCTTGGCTCATTGTGGCTACAAGATGTTGGTCGCGGCAACTCCTGAGGAAGGACTCGCCATGTGCAAAGCCAACCATGGCGACATCCGGCTACTGATCACCGACGTGGTCATGCCGCGCATAAACGGCCGCCAGTTGGCGGAACAGATCATTCAGGTTTCGTCGGCGATCAAGGTGCTCTATATCTCCGGATACACCAACAACGCCATTGTTCATTACGGAGTGCTCGACCCCGGCCTGTGGTTTCTGCCCAAGCCGTTTACCCTGGCAGCCTTGATGGCGAAAGTCCGCGAGGTTCTCGACTCCAGCACCAGTGAACCTCAAGGCGAACAAGTCCAGTAAAGAAGCGGTCAGTTACCTGGGTCCTCCGCCCAATAGCTGGTTCGCGCCAACACCGTGTTCCCTGGATCTTTTGATTTCACACGAATCTGGTGCAGGCCGGGGTGCGGATTCTTGGGCGCGAAACTCAACAGGTAGCGGCTGTGCAGGTGATTGGTGAAGTCATTCATGCGCACCTCGAATTTCTTCCGCGTCGCGAAGAGTTCATATTCGCCCCCAGTCATGGACGCGATCGTGCTCGGGACATTCTTTCTCATCGCCTGAGCCGTTTGGTATGCGAGATCGAGAAAGTTGATGCCCTCGTGCATCTCGTTGATGTTATTGCCACGCCCGGTGTCGAGGATGTTGGAGAGCGCGGGCGAAAACGCCAGCGCGTACATCACGGCATTACTTTGCCCAATGGCGGCCACCGCCTCGTCGATCTTCCCGTGACTGCCGTGGTCGCGCGTTTCGCTGATCAGGAGCAGCACTCGGAGCCGCTCTTCCGGCTCTTTCTTGAGCAGATTCACCGAGTACTCAACCGCATCCAGTATTGTTGCTCCGCCATCTCCCGCCTGAAGATTCCTGAGATCGTCTTCCACCAGCCTCGCGTCTTTCGTGAAATTCCTTGTAAGCTCAACCTGGCTGTCGAACTCGACGACGGCAACCCGGGCCGTTCCCAAGCTGAACAGCGGGTCGAGCATCGACTTCAGGCCTTGCATGCGGGGGAATTCGTAGGAAGCCCGGCGTCCCCGCTGAAGCACCACGACCAGCGAAATCGGCTGTCCTTCAGGCGCTTCGTCAAGACGAATCGGTTGTGCGACGCCATCGTCTTCCACGATGAAATCTTTCGTTTGCAGCCCATACACAATTCCGCCCTGCTGGTCCTTCACCAGTACGGGGACCAGCACCACATTGGATTGGGAACGAAGAGTTGTTTCCTGAGGAAGGGCGATGCCGCCAAGAAGCATCAAAACTAGGAAAGTTGGACCGGTGTGCCGCAGCCTATCCCGCCTTGCGGTTTTCGCCCAAGACTTCATCCAGCGCATCTGCTAATAGATGCGCACGCTTCTGATAGTCGGTTGCCCCGCTGTCCTGCTTTTTCTTGAGCAGATGATATTCATCGGCAACATTCAGAGCTGCCAGCACTGCCAGTCGCACCGTATCGATGGTATTGGTCGCCTCGGCCACAGCCCGCATTTTAGAGTCCACGTATTCCGCCAGCTTTAGAATGTATTCTGGATCGGACCCGCGCAGGTTGTACGCCTGGTCAAAAATCTCGACCCGCACGCTGGCGTTCTGCGCGTCTTTCACCATCTGATCCTTGGTCGCCGTAGCCATAAGCAGATCTCCGTGGGGATGTGACTTCCTGCGTTCTGCGCAATCAGACGTTCTTAGCTGGCCTCAGCAATCGACTCGATCTGCTCCAGCATCTTCTCGACGCGCCCGCGAATCTCTTCTCGCTCTTTCTTCAAGCGGACCGTCTCGCGCCGCAGCGTTACTAACTCTTCTTCGCGGTCTTCCATCTGCTGCCGCAGACGCTGGGCATCGCGTTCCGCGGTGGCTTGGGCCTGCCGCGCCGCTTTGTACATCTCTATGGTGCGATAAATCTTGTCCTCGAGCGCCTGAAAATCGTCTGCCGGAACCTGCTCTGCCACCTGTTCCACCGCATTCAAAGCCATGATTGCACTCTTCCCCAGAAGGATTTCTGGAACTTCTCCGCAGTATACTCCACATCTTTGTGGAGAAATCACATGATCGCTTGTCCAATCGTGACAACCTCACGTCGTGGGATTGGCTATAATTCCTGCTGCCAGGAAGTTCGCACCCAGGAGGTCAGAACTGATGAAACGCCTTGCCTACCTCACCCTCGGATTGTTCGCCGTGCTCGTTGCTCTGCCATCCCAAAGCGCGGCCAAGACTAAAGTCGAACTCAAAGATACTCAGGGCAAAGCCGTCGGTGACATCATCGTCTGGGATCAGGGGCCGGGCGTCGCACTTGAGCTCAAACTCCACGACTTGACGCCCGGAGACCATGCCATCCATTTTCACCAAGTCCCGAAGTGCGAGGGCCCGGATTTCAAGTCGGCTGGTGGACATTTTAATCCCGAAAGTAAGAAGCACGGGTTTGATAGTCCGGACGGCCACCACGCTGGCGACATGAAGAACTTCACGGTTGGTACCGATGGCAAAGCGACTGTCCGCCTCGAAGACACTGAGGTCACGCTTAAAGACGGCCCGCACTCGCTGCTCAGCAACGGTGGTACGGCGATCGTAGTGCACGCCAAAGCCGACGATTACAAGACTGACCCATCCGGCAATTCTGGAGACCGAGTGGCGTGCGGGGTGGTCACAAAGTAGAGCTCTAGATACACAAAGCAGAGCTTTACATACCAGAAGTAGAGCTTTAGATACAAGAAGTAGAGTGGAAAAGCATTGTCATTCCGAGCGCAGCGAGGAACCTGCTGTTTGCCGGCAGCATTCCTGCTTCAAGGGTAGTAAAAAGCAAAATCAGCGGACCAACTTCGCCAGCCTGCGAGCCGCTTCGTCCAACGTCTCCGGCCTCTTGCAGAATGCAAACCGTACCTGCTTCGCCCCATCCTTTGGATCGCGATAGAAACTCGATCCCGGCACGCACGCCACTCCAATCTCCTGCACCAGATGTTTTGCAAACGAAACATCGTCCCCAAACCCGAATGCGGAGATGTCGGTCATCACGTAGTAGGCGCCCCGCGGACGAAAACATTGGAACCCGGCTGCCGTCAGTGCGGGCATGAGATGATCGCGCCGCACACGATATCCTTTGGCTAAATTCGCATAATATTCCGCAGGCAAGTTCAACGCCGCCACCCCAGCCTCCTGCAGTGGCGCCGGGGCGCCGACCGTCAGAAAATCGTGGACCTTGCGGATTGCATTCGTGATCTTCTCGGGCGCAACTGCCCATCCCACGCGCCATCCCGTGACGCTGTAGGTCTTCGACATGCCATTAATGGTCACCGTCCGCCCGCGCATCCCTTCCAGTGACACCATCGAAATGTGTTTCGTTCCTTCGTACAGGATGTGCTCGTAAATCTCATCCGTAATCGCCAGCACATCAAACTCGACGCACAAATCGCGAATCAGTTCGAGTTCGCGGAGAGTGAAAACCTTGCCCGTAGGATTATTCGGGGTGTTGAGGATGATTGCCTTGGTGTGCTTGTCGAAGGCTCGCCGCAGTTCCTTTTCGTCAAACGTCCACTCAGCACCGTCTGTCGATGGGGGACGCAGCTTCACAAACTTCGGCTTCGCCCCGCTTAAAACCGAGTCCGGCCCGTAGTTCTCGTAGAACGGCTCGAAGATGACGACTTCATCGCCTGCATTGCACACCGCCAGCAACGTTGAAATCATCGCCTCAGTCGACCCGCAGCAGACTGTGATTTCTTTCTCCGGATCGACCGTGATCCCCTGCCACACTCCCATCTGCCGGGCAATCGCATTGCGCAGGTTCTTCGCACCCCAGGTGATTGCGTACTGATTCACGTCCGCTGCAACCGCCCGCTGCGCGGCCTGTTTGATTTCCGCAGGTGCAGGAAAATCCGGAAACCCCTGCGCCAGATTCACCGCGCCGTGCAGCATCGCCTGCCGCGTCATCTCCCGGATCACAGATTCCGTGAAATGCCCAACCTTATCGCTCAGAAATTGTTTGCCGGAAGCGGGAGGGTGAGCTTTCGAAATTCCGGGTGCCCCATTTCTCGCGTTCTTTGCGAGAAGTGGGGACTTGGGATGTTCTCGGCGGGAAGATTCTCGAGAAGTCTGGACTCTGGACTTCCCGGCTTTCTTGGGCTTGGTCGAAGTGCGGTCTGCCATAGCTGGCAGACTAGCAGCGCAACCGAGGAAGTTTCAAATCGAAGCGGTTTTTGCAGGACGGTCTTTGGGAACGCGGGTGGAGCTTTTGGGTGGCGCAGCGCTTTGAGCGCTGCGATTTCAGGCATCCAAGGGTGAGTGGCTTTAGCCACTGAGGTACCTCCGCGGCTGCAATGTACGATTTACGGCTTGAATCCCACGCTTTCCCAAAGTTCCGCGGTATGGAACATGGTCCCGTTGGTGATCACGTACTCGACGTTGCGGATCTTGCGAATATCGTCCAGAGGATTGCCGTCGACCAAAATCAGGTCGCCGCGTTTTCCCTTCTCGACTGTGCCGGATTCCTTCTCCAGTCCCATGGCCCTCGCGGGTACGATAGTGGCCGCCTGGATCGCTTCCATCGGCGTGAATCCCGCCTGCACGTACAGCTCGATTTCGCGGTGAAGGCTGTGGCCCGGAACCGTCTGGTCGGTGCCCGCGACTACCGGGATCCCCGCCCGATGCAGCGCCCCGACGATGGCCAATTCCTTCTCGTATACCTTTTCGCCGATTTCCGAGCGGTCGGTCGGCGCTCCCACATCGGTGAGTTGTTCGGCGAGCTCAGGCGCGACCTTATTGACGCCGGGCTCGAAGCTGGCAGGAGGTTTGGCGGTGGTCGCGGTGAAGAACTCCATGAGCGCGATTGTCGGATCGACCACCGTGTGATGAGTTTTCAAAAAGGCCAGCGCCTTTTTCGCCTCCGGCGATTCGAGATCGATGTTTGCCCCGGCTTTGAAACGATCGAGGCGGCTGGCATTCTCCGGAAGGGAAGTCTTCATGATGTCGGCGATGTAGCCAATGTGGTTGATCTGATCCTGCCCGGCTTCAATCGCCTGATAGGCATTCAATCCCTCCGGGATGTGCCCGGTCACGGTCATGCCCAGGCGATGCGCTTCGTCCGCGACAGCCTTCAGTTCTTCGACCTTCACGGAGCTGTAGATCTTCATCTGCTGGAAGCCCGCCGCATGGTAACGGTCGGTCCACATGCGCGCCTGCTCCGGTGTGTCGACCCGTTCGACCCCTATGGTGTAGGTGCTTGATCCATCGACAATGCCCGCCAGTAGCAGTCGTGGACCAAGGCCGCGTCCCTGCGCAATGGCATCGCGTACGGCGGTGATGAACTCGAACTCGTTCCCGCAATCGCGCACCGTGGTCACGCCCGCGGCCAGATAGATCGGTCCCCACTCCACCTGCTCGAAGTGCGCGTGCATATCCCAAAGCCCGGGCAGAATCGTTTTGCCGTGCGCGTCCACGACGTTGGCGTCCTTGGGGATCTTTACCTTGGATCGTGGGCCAGCGGCGACGATAAGTCCGTTATGAATGACTACGGCCGCGTCGCGAACTGGCGCGGCGCCTGTGCCGTCGATCAACGTACCACCGACAATGGCGATCGTCGACGCGCGGCTGCCCGCGATTCCTTTGGAGATTTCGGCCAGTGCGCTCATGCCGTCGGCTCCGGCGCGCCCGACAAAATCGCCGAGGGCGCTCTCGTAGCCGTCGCGAATGGCTTCGAAGTGATCGAATTCCGCGTCGGTCGAAATCGCCGCAACCAGATTGCGATTGGCGTCAAACCACAGCGTCTCGCGTCCCCAGATCAGGCCTTCGATGGTGTAGCGGTCGAGCTTCTCGTCTTTTGCGCCGTCTTTCCCGGTAACGCGAATCGTGTCCTGCCCGCGAGACTCGACTTTCACGTTACCGGTGGGAAGCGTTGCGAGTTGCGCCGGAGAACCGTGCGCAGCCCAGTAACGCACCATGAGCATCTGCATGGTCGCGGGAGCATATCCGGCGATCGTGAAGAACGGTCCGGAGAGCGGAGCGAGATCGCTCTGCTTGTCGCGGGTACGGAAGTGAACCTTGCCGCCGTCGAGGGTTACAGTTTCGTCAATCGAAACGCTGCGCGCGGTTTGCCCCTTAATTTCGAAGGTCTGTGGCGTCAGGTCTTGAGCGCCGTGAAATGTTGCCGTGAGAGGAACCGCCGAGCCCCGGTCGGTGAACTTGAAGTCGATTTTCACCGCAATCGAATCGCCGTCGCGCCTGATTTCGTACGTCTCCTGCCCAATCGCCTGCTCGAATTTGTGCAGGGTAAATTTGCCCTGCTCGACGAGGGCGGAAGCTTCGCCTCCGGAGGGTTGCTGAGGAGACGCGCTCGCAGGTGGGACCGCCGTCGAAACAGCACACGCAAGGACAGCGAGTAACCGGAGAATCTGAATTAGTCTTTGCATGTTTGCAGAGTAAGCAGTTAAGTCCCGCTGTTTTGAAATGCTCTGAATCGCAGCGCCGATAGCGCAGCGTCATCTGAAGACTTACAACCCTATTTCTTCACCGCAATCCCCAACTCCCGCAACTGCCGCTCGCTCACCGGCGTCGGTGCATCCACCATCAGATCCACCGCACGCGCAGTTTTCGGGAAGGGAATCACCTCACGGAGACTCTCAGCGCCAGCGATGATCATAACGATGCGATCAAGGCCCAGCGCAATTCCTCCGTGCGGAGGTGTGCCATACTCCAGAGCTTCCAGAAAGAATCCAAAGCGCGATTTCGCCTCTTCGTCCGTCATGCCCAGCGCGCGGAAGATTTTGCTCTGGATGTCCTGACGGTGAATACGAATCGATCCGGAGCCCAACTCGGTGCCATTGAGCACGACGTCGTAAGCCAGCGCCCGCACGGCGCTCAGCGGCGACTGCGGATCGTTCACCGACTCCACACCCGCTTCCAGCAAGCTCATGTCCTCGTCATGCGGTGACGTAAACGGATGATGCGCCGCCATCCACTGCTTCTCGCCTTCGTCCCACTCGAACATGGGGAAATTCGTGACCCATATAAAGCGAAAATCTTTCGCCGGGTCGCCGCTTTTCTTGA
>OBLW0100001017.1_pt1 | contig 24207 bp, 17 predicted proteins | sample 1520161 | NCBI WGS metagenome assembly OBLW01 (sample SAMEA3539309, study PRJEB22396) | soil metagenome | biome: tundra; feature: field; material: soil | place: USA | collected 2010-05 | depth 0.15 m | reverse complement strand
CGTCGAAGAGATTCGCGGCATCCTCGGCCAGATGCTGTTCTCCGGCGAAGAAGGCGAAAAGCAGACCAAGGCGCTCTCCGGTGGCGAGCAGGCGCGCCTCGTTTTCTGCAAGCTCATCCTCACCAAGCCCAACATCCTCATCTTCGACGAGCCCACCAATCACCTCGACCTCGAAGCAATCAACGCGCTCAACATCGCGCTGCAACGCTACGAAGGAACCGTTCTGCTGGTCACCCACGATCACGACCTGATCGACGAGGTCGCAACGCGCCTTTGGAACTTCAAACCCGATGGCATCGAGGATTTTCAAGGACCGTATGCCGAATGGAAGGGTAAGCACAACTAGCGCTTCCCTCCCACGTGGACCCGCAATTGCGCGTCTTCGTGAGCGATGGCGCAGATATAGATTTACGGTACTCCAGAGTCTCCTTACACTCGGTTCACGCTTGACGTTACCGCACGTGCAATGAAAAACTGCGCCCAACAGGTGCGCGCATCGCGCTTTCCGAAGAGACCGTGTCTCGTCTATGAGGGGCTGTGAACACCAGCATATTCAGTGCATACAACGAGTCCAGCAAGAGACAACTCGCCTCGGGAATCACGATAGTCGACTCAGTCAATGAGCCGATCAAAGTCCTTAAAATCCTGATGGAGGGACTCACTCCTGCCGCCGGAGCAGGACACTGGGTTACTCGCTTCCATGGCCTTCCCATCGCGCGATCCTACTCTCCGTTTGACCTGATTTATCTCGACGATGAGTATCGCGTTGTCCACAACGTCGAGATAACTCAGACCAGCAATTTCGTGCCGTTCAAAGGCCTGCCCACCAGCGCGCTCATTCTGCCGCCCAAAAGCATCGCTTCGTCGAAAACCTTCACCGGAGATCGCATCGCTCTTCGCGCCCTCGAAAATGCCGCGCCTCCATCCGAAGATGCAAAGGGCTCCCCACATCCAGCGCAAGTCCCGTCCCAGGCAGCAACCGCGCCCGCTTCGGCCGCAAAACGCTTGAACATCACTTTCGAACTCGTGCGGAAACCTGCCGCTCCGGCCGCAACTCCCCCTGACGCCGTGCTGAGGCCTGCAAAACGGCCCAAAAGCTCGCCTCCCTCTTCCCAACCCTCGATTGCACCCGCCGCTCTCGAGAACCCCAAAATCCCCAGCCCTGCCGTCGAGGCTCCAGAGATCCTTCAGCGGCCAAAGAAGAGGCGCTCCGCTTCGACATCAGTGGTGAATAGCCCACCTGTGGTGGATAGCCCGTCCGTGGTGGATAGCCCCTCCGTGATGGATAGTCCGCTCCCTCTAGCCGTCGAACCCGCTTCTCAACCCGCGCCAGACCCGGCCCCTGTCGACTCCGCATCACCGGCCCCCGTTTCGAATGTGCCCGACCTCGCTGCACCGGGAGTAGATACTCACGAACAGGAAACTACCGCACCGGCTTCTCCAGAACCCGTTCCCGCCGAACTCTCCGCAGAACCGGCTCCTCCACCGCCGTCTGAACCCGAAGCCGTATTCGCCGATCCAACTTCCGCCGCTCCCCCTCTTGCCGCTTCGGTCGCGTCTGTCTCCGAGCTTCCCCCCGATGCGCAAAGCGGGCCTCCGGTCGAAGACCAGCCGGTTACGGCAATCGAATCAATTGCGCCTTCTGTAACTGAAGATGTTCAGCCAGAACCGCTCCCCCATCTCGAGCCAGAAGACACACTCACCTCTCTCTCTGAAGACACGGACACGGACGCAACCGCGTCAACCGAGTTGCCCCTCGAAGATCCAACTCCAGATGCAATTCTTCTGGAAGCCTCCTCAAGCGACAGCCCCGTAATTGAGGGGCCGGCTGAAACCCCTGAGGTCGACAAAAAACAGCAGCGTAAAGCCATGAACCTGGCCAGGCGCTGGGATGTGAAACTCCTCTATAGCGTGTTTCCTGAGCTGCATCCCTCCTACAGGCCGGAACTTCAAATGCCGAGCGTCGACCCTCTCAAGCACATGAAGTCCGAACACGACGAGGCCAGGCTCTCTGCCAAAATCCAGCTTCTCTCCTGGCTTTATCCCGAACTCGAACTTGAAACCGTAGAAGAGAGACAGCGTTCACACCGCCGCGCCCCGCGAATCGCGAACCCGGGGCTGGTCGGTTACTTCTATACCTCCGGAAGAGCAGAGCCGCATGAGATCAGGAACTTTAGCGTCACCGGATTCTATATGAAGACCGATGAGCGTTGGCTGCCTGGAACGGTAATCCGCATCACTCTGCAAATGGTCGACACCGACGGTTCGAACCCTGGGGATACCCTCACCCTGCATTCGAGGGTAGTCAATTGGGACGAGCACGGCGGCGGTTTCGAGTTTGTTTTGCCAGGGTTCCTTGAATAATCCTCCGTCCTCGACGCAGTTTTCATCGTTGAATGTGATCGTCGCTCAGAGACCGTGCAGCTCTCCCGGTTGACACTAACCCTCATCCCATCGTGTAATTGATCTGTTGTTAGTGGTGATGGAGTTCACCCTAAACCGCTGTCCCTTCCAATAGGCCGGACAGATGATGACTCCTGACAGGGGTATCCTGTCGCGGAGTCATGTCCCCGCACGATCCCCGAGTCCATCTCATAGGAGCATGAGTCATGGCAAATGCCTGGGCTCTGTCGGCACTCTGGGTCGGTCTCGCACTAGCCGCAACATTACTTGCCATCTGGTTTCGTGTCGCCACGGCGCTCTCTGAAATCATCGTCGGCACCATCGCACAACTCGTCATTGGCGCGTTTCTTGGCACTGGCGGCCTGCTGGGCAGCACCCAATGGATCACCTATTTGGCCGGAACCGGGGCCATCGTTCTCACTTTTCTGGCCGGAGCCGAACTCGAGCCAACAATCTTCAAAACAAAATGGCGCGAAGCTCTGCTCGTGGGCATGGCGGGCTTCTTCGGCCCGTTTTTGGGCTGTACGCTGGTCGGGCATCTTGTGCTTGGCTGGAGCATGCGCTCCAGTTGGCTCTGCGGCGTGGCACTCTCCACGACCTCGGTTGCCGTGGTCTACGCCGTCATGTTGGAACTGGGCTTCAATGTGACCGACTACGGCAAGTCGATCCTCGCCGCCTGTTTCATCAACGACCTGGGAACGGTCATCGCTCTGGGATTGATCTTCTCGCCTTTCACCGTAAAGACCCTCATTTTTGTCGGCACCTGCGCCGTGCTTTTTGTATTTCTCCCTGCTCTCACCCGGTGGTTCTTCAAGAAATACGGGGGGCGCGTCTCCGAGTTGGAGACAAAGTACATCCTCTTTCTCCTCTTCGGGCTGGGTGGACTGGCGGCATGGGCCGGCAGCGAAGCCGTGCTTCCGGCTTACATGATTGGCTCAGTGCTGGCGGGAACCGTGGGCAAGGACCACGCGCTGGTTCGCCGCCTGAGAACGCTCACCTTCGGCCTGCTTACTCCTTTTTACTTCATTCGCGCCGGCTCGTTCGTTTCGGTGCCCGCATTGATTGCCGCTCCGGCCACTTTGCTGATTCTGTTCCTGGCAAAAATGGCCACGAAGACCGCGTTCGTCTTTCCGGCCGTGCGCGCGCACAATCACAACGGAAACGCCGGCACTTACTACACGCTGATGATGTCCACGGGGTTAACCTTCGGGACGATCGCTGCTCTCTTTGGCCTCAATCACCAGATCATCACCCAGGCCCAATATTCCTTTCTGGTGGGTACGGTAATCGCCAGCGCCGTGGTGCCCACGCTGATCGCCAATACATGGTTTCTGCCCAGGCACCTGCTGCCCCACAAGCATCCCAGCGAAAAACAGCCGCAGCCTGCACAAAGCCCCGAAGTAATAATGAAAGAAGCTTAGCCCAAACAAGCAATCAGCGCCCGCAAACCTAAGCAGTGACACGCTGTAATCTGAACAAGGAGAGAGACGCATTGCAGAAATATCTGCTCATCGCGCTGGGCGGCGCACTTGGTTCCATCGCCCGGTACTGGGTCGGCTCCACTATCGGCAGCCGTATGGGTTCGAGGTTCCCCTACGGGACCTTTGTCATCAATATGACCGCCTGCATCATCATTGGCTTCTCGGTCACCTGGCTCAGCAAGCGCGTCGAATTGAGCCCGGCATGGCGGTATTTAATCCCGGTCGGCTTTATCGGTGCTTACAGCACGTTCTCCACCTTTGAATGGGAAACGCTCTTCACCCTGCGTTCAGGAGCCTTTGCAATTGCAGCGCTGTATGCCATCGGAAGCCTCGTTCTCGGTCTCGCCGCCGTGTGGTGTGGAGCGCTGTTGGCCGACTACATTTAGCCGTCGCTCGACTGTATCTTCCCATTGAACTAGAATCCTCAGTTGCTCCGCGGGAGAGTCCATGTTAAATCCAGGAAAAGCCGTCAAGGTCACCATCTATCTGAGCGATGGAGCCACCCATCATGGCGTCCCGGTCTATTCCAGCATTCTCGATTTTCTCTTTTATCGGGGCGTGGCCGGCGCCACCGTGATGAAAGGCATCGCCGGATTTGGCGCCGATCATCATATGCACTCCTCAAATCTCATCGACATCTCCGACCATCTGCCGCTGAAAATCGAGTTCATTGAGTCGCGAGAAAAGGTGGATGCAATCCTCGGCAAACTCGAGGAGCTGGCAGGCACCGGATTGATCGAGATACAGGAAACCACCGTGGCCAAGCCAGCCCAGCTTTCCAGGCCGGCCAAATCTCCATCCCCCGCGCATCTGAAAATGGAAGGCAAGGCACAGATGATGCGCATCTTTCTGAGCGAGGAGGATCGCTGGAAGGACAAGCCGCTTTACAAGGCGCTCGTCGAAGCGATGCGCGCCAACGATATCGCCGGCGTCACCGTCTATCGTGGCATCCTGGGCTACGGAGCGCACCGGCGCGTGCACAAGGAAAAGGCCCTGCTCTCACCGCACCACGGCTCGGTGATGCTGTCGGCTGTCGATACCGCGGAAAAGCTCCGCGCCTTTCTGCCTATGGTGGACCAGATGGTCGAGGAAGGCCTGGTCGTCTTCTCTGACGTCGACATTATCAAGTACGCTTATCGCGCCGTCGATGCGCAACATGAAAGCCCTTCCGCCGTGCCAGGTTCTGCTACAGAGTAAAGGTTGCCATGAAAGAACAGTTTTCCGCCCGCATGTTGCGCATCCATTTCGGTGAAGACGATCGCTGGCAGGGCAAGCCGCTGCACGAGGCCATCGTAGCCAAATGCAAGGAGCTGGGCATTGCCGAAGCCATCGTGTTTCGCGGCATTGAGGGCTACGGTTCCGGCAGCCGGATTCGCCGCTCAGGCCATTGGACCTTCTCAAAGGATGCGCCGATCCAACTCAGCATCATCGACACCGAAGAGCAGATTGCCAGGCTTCTCCCTTTCCTCGACACAATGGTCGAGGAAGGCCTGGTAGCCACCTCGACCGTTGAAGTCGTCCGCTATTTCCACCCGTAGGCCCAGACGCGCACAGATGTGAGCACTAACCCCATCACTGCCCAGTAGACCTTTCCTTCAGAAACAGGGCGTGATTCGTATCACAGCGTCGAATTTGAGCCATCCATACTCTGAGAGAGCACTTTCGGAGTAGGATGAATGCCAGCCCTTATGGTCGCAACTGGTAATGAAACCACCATCAAGAACCTCCTTGCCGCCTACGTCGGCGAATCGAACGCCCGTGCGCAGTACAAGGCTTTTGCCGACCAGGCGGATGCCGAAGGGCTCTCCGGAGTCGCCAGCCTCTTTCGTGCCGCGGCGCGAGCTGAGCAAATTCACGCCACCAACCAGGCCCGTGTGCTACGGCAGATGGGCGCAGAAGCACGGGCCGAGGTCTCCGCATTCAAGGTGCGCAACACCCTCGAAAACCTGAAGACCGCCCTCGCCACTGAGAGGTACGAAATCGAATCCATGTACCCCGGTTTCATTGCAGAAGCCACAGCCCACATCAACAGCACCGCTTCACGCGCCTTTATTTGGGCCCTCGAAGCCGAAAAGACCCACCATCGGCTCTACAGTGAGGCAATTCCCCTGGTTGAAGCCGGCCAGACAACCTCCTGGATCGGTGCCGCGCGCGAATTCTACGTCTGCCCGGTTTGCGCCTGCACGTCAGAACAGAAGGCGGCCGACAACTGCACGATCTGCGGCTACCCTGCCGAGCGAGTTGAGTCCGTCAGCTAGACCATATCCGGCGCGCCATCCCCGCGCATCCCTGTTCCAGCCAGTCCCGTCCTTTCAATGAACTGAAGTGAACGGCGACGCCGGCAGTCCATCGCTATTGAACAAATTGCATCGCGGGCTGTTGGCCCAGCCGTACCGTACAAACACAGGCTCCGCAACCGCGGGGCTGGTGGCCACCACGGTTGACCCATCAATCGTCGCCGTTGCCGCCGAAAACTTGCCGTCAGCGCCCGCTACTTCAAAACCTGTCAATTCGCCGCCCTTTGCCGACATCCCTTTGCCGTGATCAAACCAGGCCCTGATCGACCCGCCTTCCGGCGTTGCTTGCCGAAAAATGGGACCCGAATCCTCTACTGTTTCTCCATAACTGAGCACCCGGGCAGCAAGAGCCAGCCGGTGGCCCACATCCACCTTGTCGGTCGGGTGCACGTCATCGGGATTGCCGATATCGATCGTGACGGCCATCGCTGTATTGCGCAGCCCCAGCGTCTTCAATTGCTGTTCGCGCAGGTTGGCCCAGTCTTCATGCGGCGTGGATATGTAGTTGGAAATCTGCACGTAGAGAAACGGGAAGTCGCCCACTCCCCACTGGCGGCGCCAGTCCTCGATCAGCGTACGCATGATGCGGTCGTAGAGACCGAAGCGCTCCAATGCGCTGTTGCTCTCACCCTGGTACCAGATCACCCCGCGAATCGGCAACGGCGTGAGCGGTCCAATCATGCCGTTCCAAAGCAGGCCCGGCCCCCAGCTCTCGAGCGGCGGATGCCAACCGAACTTGGGCTCCGGCCTCCCTTGCGCCTTTGCTTCGTCCCGCTGGCGCTGCTCGTCTTTCCCCTTGAGCAGTGCATCCGCCTCACTGTCCGTCATCTTGCCGCGTGAAATGAAAAGCGGAGCCAAGGCCGCATCTTCGCCGAGCGCGGTCAACCGTGTCCACGACTCGGCCACCGTACCACCCCACGTCGAGTCGATCACTCCCACCGCCACATGTTCACGCTGCGCAATCTCGCGAGCAAAATACCAGGCAACGGCAGAAAAATCGCGAGCGGTCTCAGAGCTCGACACCGCCCACCCTTCCGTATCGACATTATCCAGGGCGTAATCAGCAGCCTTCTTCTTCACCATCAACAGCCGAATTTGCGAATTATCCGCGTGCGGCAGATCGTCACCGGCTGTGGCCGCCCTGCTCATTGGAAACTCCATATTCGACTGCCCCGACGCAACCCATATGTCGCCGACCATCACATCATCCAGCGTGATCGTCTGCGCGGCCGCCCCGCTTCCCTCGCCGGCCGCGGGAGACCCCTGCACCGTCAACTGAAACGGACCTCCCGCCCTGCCAGGCTTCAAATAAATGCTCCAGCGGCCCAGTGGCCCGGCTTTGGTGGTTCGCGCTTCGCCGCGGAACCCGATACTCACTTGCTCGCCCGGCGCAGACATGCCCCAAATGTGAACCGGCAAATCGCGCTGGATAACCATATGGCTCGTAAGCACCGTAGGAAGCGTCACTTGCGCCGACGCCGACGCTCCCGGGATCAATAAAAAAAGAAGAAATAACCCGTTTCTCAACACAACCCTCGCGATCCAAATTGCCGGACGACTGGCACGCTTTTATTGAGGAGTTTTCCGGAAGCGTCCACGTTATCAGAGTTGGCCATCCGCACGCACGTCACACATTCGTCCCTTCCGTTCCACAGCAACAATTCACGATTTGCGGTGTCCAATTCCTCAGTGCGCATTCGTCCTCCGCATGTTCGCGGGCCAGAGTGCGACTGAACGACGAAAAGACCTCCTTTCACACCGGGATTTGGTACGCAGTGCAGTCATTTTTTCCAGTTCTAAAGCATCCTGGTTTGAGGAGGGATTCAAACAATCCGACCAAGGAGGAGAGATGCCTTCCACGCGCACCCCACGCGCCATTGCATTCGCTCTCATGGCCTTGCTGTATTTGCCATTTTTCTGCCCGGGCTCCCATGCGCAGGCTGCTTTGTTAATGGAGGAGCCTTACGGATTCTTCGGAGCACTCAATCCAACCGGTCATACGGCCGTCTATTTCGAGCGCATCTGCGCCGAGACGCCCGTTCAGCTGCGCCGTTGTCACGCGGGAGAGATAGGCGCAGTCATCGCCCGTTACCAGGGCATGTCCGGCTATGACTGGGTTGCGATCCCCCTCATTCCCTATCTCTATTCGGTCGAAAACGCATCCGATGTTCCCTCGCGCGCAGACCGTGAGACGGTGGAGAGATTCCGGGAGCGCTATCACGAAGCTCCCCTGCTGAGCCTCGGCGAAGACCTGCCGGAAGGGGGCCTGACGCGGGGCGGTTGGAAGGAGTTGGTGGGCGTGGCCTATGAACGCCGCATTTATGCCTTCCGCTTTGAAACCACCGAGGAGCAGGATGACGCATTGATCAAAGGAATGAATTCCGCGGAAAACCGTACCCATTTCCACCTGCTCTTCAGCAATTGTGCCGATTTTGCGCGGGTGATTCTCAACGAATACTTCCCCCGCACGTTCAAGCGCAGCATCTTTCCCGACGCCGGAATGACAACGCCCAAACAAATTACCTACAAGTTGGTCCGTTACGCGCGCAAGCATCCCGAGACGCGGCTCGCCGTCTTTGAAATCCCCCAGATTCCCGGCTATCGCCGCATGAGCCGGTCCAACAAGAGCATCAGCGAATCCCTCATCACCACCGCCTATGCCGTTCCAATCGCAATCGTGAATCCCTACCTCGCCGGCGGCCTGTTTGTCGACTACCTGGTGCGCGGCCGCTATCACCTCATCCCCCACCATCCGGAACTTCTTGATCCCAGCAACATTGCGGCATTGACATACTCTTCATCTCCCGAGCAGAATCCTGAAAGCGCGAGTACCCAGGCCAGACGCGCTGCTGGGAACGGACGTTCGGCCATGCTGCCGGGTGTAACAGCCAATCCAGGCCTGAAAGAAAACGAGTCCGAGCATGAGTAAGGCCCCACAGAGTCTGAAGAATCACGCTAAGTTTGATCCCCCCTTCCACTTTTTTCTCGCCCCGATTTTCATTGCAAACCTGATCATCGCCATCGTCCACCTGGTGCACCATTTCAACTTCTACTGCTCGTGGCTGGTGGTTTTGTCGATTGCTGCGATTGTGCTGCTCGTGCGGGCTCGCCAGTACTCGCTCAAGGTGCAGGACCGCATCATCCGTCTTGAAGAGCGTCTTCGCCTGCAGTCTCTGGCCCCCGTCGAGTGGCATGCGCAGATCTACCGGCTTACTGAAGATCAGTTAATCGGCCTGCGCTTCGCCGGTGACGACGAAGCGGTCGAGCTGGCCAAGCAGGCCCTCGAACACAATCTGAATCGCAAACAGATCAAGGAGCGCATCAAGAGCTGGCGTCCGGATTACTGGCGGGTCTAAGCTGGGCTCCCGGCAGACTGCCTCCTAGCAACAGAACGGGCGCTCCGCTCATTGGAAGCGCCCGTCGTGCTCTCCTCGTGAAATGAGTTCTAGTCGTCCGCCTGGATCCCCGCCGGTTCGGCACCGCTCACTTTAGCAGGAGGTTCTGTTCCTTCCGCCCCTGCCTGCGTCAGCGACTCCGTGTCCAATTCGTGCTCATGCCGGTAGTGCTCCACCGGCATCTTCCCGTCCCACCATGCCCAGTTCATGGGATACGAATCGGGATCAAAGAACACCTGGTAGAAATGCCAGACCACAATCGCAAGCGTAGCGAGAATGGCCTCGTAGAAGTGCACCGCGGTGGCCACATCCACCCACCAGCGTGCCAGCAAGTCGCCGACCAGCACCTTGGCCCACAGCATGATACCGGTAAGCCCCATCAGCGCCGTGCCCCAAACCAACGCCCAGTACTCCGCCTTTTCTCCATAGGTAAAGCGCCCGAATCGTGGCTTCTCGCTTCTGAGCCCAAGATAGTACAGCATCGTCTTTAAAGCATCGAATGCGTCCTTCGGCCCCGGCGCAAGATCGCGAATCAATCGCCGACCCTCCCGTGACGCCGCAACGTAGAAGACGTGATAAATTCCCGCGCTGATCAGCACCACCCCAGCCACGCGATGAACCACACTGCGCAGCCGCTCTCCCATCCCGAGCAATTCAGCAAACCAGGAATCGGGAAACTTGAGCGCAAACCCCGTGATGACCAGGATGATGAAGCTCGTAAACAGAATCAGGTGCTGCCAGCGCTGGTTCGTCGTCATGCGCACCATCATCGGGTTTTGCATCCTGCGCCGCGCCGCTGCCTTGCTGCGCCAGATGATCGCGTTATGCAGGAACATCGCTCCAATCACCAGCAGGATTAAACCGATATAAACAAGCCGCACCCACCGCACCACGAACGACCCCATGTCGTTCGGAGGAACACCGTCCTCCAGGTGCACGCGCGTCAACGTGAACTTCTGCGTGACTCCCCTGTGGCACTTGCCGCAGGTGGTGTCGAGGTTCGCCCGATTGATCGTCGAGTGCGGGTCGCTCGACGGCAAAATGTTATGAACACCGTGGCAACTCGAACAGTTGGCCGCAACCAGCGAACCGCCCTCTGCGGCCAGTCCGTGATAACTGTCCATGTAACTCGAGACACGGTTTCCAGGCAGGCCAAACTCCCGCGAAAGCCGCACACCCTCGTGACAACGCGCACACGTATCGCGCGAAATGTTCGCTGCCGCTACCGGCGAATTGGGATCGGCATGCGCCTTGATCGAGTGAATGCCGTGGCAGTCCGTGCACACGGGCGACATCCCGTTGCCCCGCGCAATCGCCTGCCCATGCACGCTTTGATTAAATGTCTGCTCGATGTCCGTGTGGCACTTGCCGCAGGTCCCCGGAACATTGAATTTGGATATGGGTGACTTGGCGTCGTTGGCCGCAATAATCTCGTGCGATCCATGGCAGTCCGTGCAGACCGCCGCCTTCGCCGATCCCTTCTCCACCGCACGCCCGTGCACGCTGTCCTGGTAGGAGATGAAGGGCTGGGTACTCTCGCCATTCGACTCCATCAAGAACTTCTGCCCGTGGCACCGGCCGCATGTAAAAGGAATGTTCGCGTGATTTACCGGCGATCTGGGATCGCCGCCCGCCAGCACTTCGTGCGCGCCACCGTGGCAGTCTTCGCAATTTGCCGCGGGCATCTTCCCGGTCTTGCTCGCTATGGCGTGCGTGCTGTGCGCGTATGCTTGCTGCGCGTCTGTGTGGCACTGCGCGCATGTCACCTTCTGCGGTGGCGTCTCGTGCGCCAGGCTCTTCACATCCTTGTGGCAATCCACGCAGGCCAACTTCATCGAAGCGTGGATCGAATGCTTGAGCTTCTTTCCGTCCACAAACAGGCTGACCGTCTTGCCATTCACTTCCGTCGTCAAAGTCGAGTCGGAGTGACAACTAAGGCAATCTTCGTCCTTGAGTTTGTGTTGTGCGCGAGCCGCGCAGGTCGAAACCAGGAGGGATAAAACCAGCGTTGAACACAGGAATCTACTTGCAGAATTCACGCCATCAAGCTGATTCCTTCGCAAAAACCCCCGCAGTGACTGGAATCACAAGGAGCACGTCCATGCATCACGATCACGGGTTTGATTCCATCGAATCGATGCAATTGGCGCGCAGAAGGTCAAAGTGATGAGCAAGCAGGAACTCGCTCACCGCCCTTACACGCAGCCAATCTCCGGACCCCTCGTCAGCTGAAATACGCGCTCAGCGTCAGAACCAGGAGAGTCAGTCCAATCAAAATCGCGGTAAACCCAATCACCTTTGAGAAATTCAGTTGCCAGGTCTGTGGCGCCTCCCCAAGCTTCGCTTCCAGTTTCCCCTGCGCGGCGAGTCTCTTGTATTCCAGCGGCCGCTTCTTCTTGAATTCCTCTTCACTCTCCACGCCCGTAAAAATCACCATATCCATGGGGAAACTGTCAGGCCGCAAGTGCGTATTGACGAAGTGAATGGAAAAGATGAACAAGATCGCGAGCAGGCCTTCTTCGCTGTGAATCACCAGCGCCGCATTCAGCGCCCAACCCGGCAGAAAGCGCGCGAAGAACGGGGCAAACCACATCGCATAACCCGAGAAGCCAATCACGATCATGCCCCAGAAAACCGCCCAGTAGTCGAACTTCTCCCAATACGCATAACGTTCAAATTGTGGCTTCGGTCCCAGTCCAACAAACCAGCGAAGATGTCCGAAGAGGTCCTTCACGTCCTTCCAGTTAGCGACCATCGAGGTCGATCCCCAGAAAATTCCTTTTTCATGACGCACAACCGCACGCGTAAAGAGGTCCTTTACGTGAATGAGGAAGGCCAGAGTCAAGACGAGTGCGCAAAACTTATGAAAGAAGAGAATCGCTCCGAATCCGCCTACACCTTTGGCCAGCCCGCGCGCCCAGATGCTCTCGCTGAAACGCAGCGGCAGCCCGGTTCCCGCCAAGCCAAGAAAGCTGGTGAACAATGCCGCATGGAGGTATCTCTGTTCACGCGTGAAGCGCATGAAGTGGCGGCCCTTCGCGTGGGTTGTCTCGGCATGTTTTTCTTCTAGTAGCTCTACATCAGGCATTCTTGCCTCCTTCTGCCGACTTCCGTCTGATCTGGTCATAGCGCGCGCGGATCAGCCACAGTATGGTGTGAATCACAAAGAACGTCAGCGTGCCGGCCAGCAGCAGATTCATGAACAACCGCACAAAATACAGTGCCGGGTTCAGCTTGCGATCATGCGCGTTGGCGTGCGGCTGGTATTGCACGAAGCTCAGGTTCGCGCCCGTATGACACCTGCCGCAGGTCGCCACAAGATTGGCCTTCGAGATCGGCGATCGCGGATCGGATGCAGGCAAAATCTCGTGCGCTCCATGGCAGTCCCAGCAGCGCGCCGTCTCCACATAGCCGCCCAGTGAGCCCAGCTGCGAGTGGAACGTGTCCCGGTAAGTCGATAGCTTGTCCTTGTGGCATGAGCCGCAAATCGGCGTGGACTGCGTGCGGAAGGCTGCTTCCGTAGGCTGCAGAATCGCATGAGCCGTGTGACAGTCCGTGCAGACCGGCGCCTTCAGGTTGCCGGTAAGTACGGCGTGACCGTGCGCGCCATTCTGGTAATCGTCGTTGATCTTCGCGTGGCAGCTTCCGCACGTCTTGGGAATGTTGGCCTTGTTGGTCGGGCTCTGCGGATCCGTGTGGCTCAGGATGTGGTGCGATCCGTGGCAGCTCTGGCAATTTGCCGCCACCAGCAGCCCTTCCTTGCTCAGCGCAAACCCGTGGATCGAGTCCATGTACGACGGATAAACGCTAGCCAATCCGTGCTTCTTTGCCATGCCGTCCGTGCTGTGACAATTGCCGCAGGTGCGCGGCACGTTCAGCGGATAGACCGCCGACCTCGAGTCCGACTTGGGAAAAATCGTGTGCGCATCGCCATGGCAACTGGTGCAGGGATGGTCCTTCCCGTCGGCATGCACACTGCCCGCGAGAGCTGATGCCTGCTCGGTGTGGCAAGTCTTGCACTCGACCGGTGCAATGTGGTCCGGGTGCGGATAGTCCTTGATGTCAGCGTGGCAATCGTTGCATTTCATGCTGCCGTGAATGCTGGCGCTGAATGTCTGTCCATCGACAGCGATGCTGTGCCCGGCAGAGTCCTGCATGGTCTTGTCCGCGTGGCAGGTCAGGCAATCCGTCTGTGCGTAAAGAACGCGAGGCCCAAGCGCAATCAGCAATGCGAGCAGCCCAATAATCGTTGAAACTCTGAAATGGACGGTTGCATGCAACCTGTCGCACAGCCACTCGCTCAGGCGCAGCGGGATTGCAATCAGGAATGCTGCGGTTCGTGCGGCTTCGGTCATTCTGCCGTCTTCTTTCCCCACGCGGAAGAGAGGTATGCCCCCTTCTCACGTGGCTCCCCCGCCGGGGATCGCCCCACTTCGGCCAAAAACTTCTCGCGGGGATTGCACCTCTGAGGAAAGTCCTTTGCAAAAAAACCCGCAGTGATAGGGGTCACAACTGCAATGCCAACAATCAGAACCCGCTACGTCTTTCGCGTGATCTGCAGCACTTCGATTCACGGTTGCTCTCAGCGATCGGCCCGGACTGACAGATTCCGATCACACGCCCTCGTTGAAGGCCACTCCGGTCCACGACACGGTCGTCAAGGTGATGCGGGTCACATGCCTCGGTGTTCCCAGTCGAGGACAATAAGTCCGCTGCTTGAGGAACAATCTATGTCCACGGCTGCGGTAATCGAACCAAGAACCATGCTCACCCTCCCCGGCGACGCGATCCGCCAGATCCTGTGGCGTTTTGCTGACCGATACGATTTGCAGATGCTGGTGCAGTCCGCACGCGGCGTGGCACGCGGCACCGTGGCACACTTGGTTGCCGCCGGAGAGCGCAACAACCACGAGTGGACCCCGGCCAAGAACGAGATGATCGAGGCGTTCGACCGCGCCGGTCTGACCGCGATCTTCATGGAGCCGGAAGAGGGTGGCTTCATCATCGGGCCCAAGAACCTCGCGCTCGCCCTGTCCGCCTTCGAACTGGCATGGGTAGACGGCGGAGCAGCCACCGCAAGCCTCGCAGGATTCCTCGCCCTGTCGCCCATCCACGAGCGCGGCACCGCGGAGCAGTCACGCCACTACAAGACGCTGTCCGCCCCTCCCCAGCCGGGCGAAATTCGCAAGCCCTGGCGCGGTGCATTCGTCCTCACTGAGCCCATCCCTTACGTTGGCGTCGACACCGGCATGTTGAGTGGCAAGGTTCGCGTGGCCGATTGGAAAGACGGCGCAGAGCCCTGGCTCCAGGTCGACAAGCGCGGACGTTTCATCACCAATATCGCCTTCGCCAACTTTGTCACCGCCGCAGTCAACTCTGACGATCCTCGCATCAAGGGCAGTTGCGTAGTGATCCTTGAAGAGACCGACGAGGGCACCTTCGACCACGGAACCGCAACAAAGAAACTCGTGCATCAGCTTTCGTCCACCGGCGATCCCATCTTCAATTTGAAAGTTCCGGCAAATCGCATTGTCGGCGGCTACACCGTCAAGGATGGTGTGATCGTCCCCAACTTCAATCACGGTGAAATCATCGAGGCCGTCTTCCGCCGTACCCGCGTGACAGTCGGACTCATGACCGCGGCCAAACTGCTATCAGCCGTCGAGCCGGTCATCCGCTATCAACGCGGCCGTTTCCGGGGAGCCGAGACTGCCAAGCCCGGCTCAATCCGCTACGAACAAGGCATCCAGCAGCGGGAAGACGCTCTTCATCGTCTCGTTGACATCTGGGCAACAGGCGAAGCTGCCGCATCGCTTGGCTTTGCCGCCGCGCGTGCCTTCGACGTTCTCGATCCCATCGAAAAAGAGAAGACCGCAATCCTGAAAGAACGCGGCATCCAGGGTGGGCGCGCGGAGTTGAAAGCCCTGCGCGAATGCGAGCAGCGCGCCATAGAATTACTTGCCTTTAAAGACGACGATCTGCGCAACGCCGCCCTGGCCGCCGAACCGCTGGTCGATTTTGTGCTCAAGGACGCCGAAGCCAACGTGCTCTGCCCCGCCACCAAGCTGTGGAACACCGGCCACGGCGCCAATATGATGCGCGAGGCCGTCAGCCTGATGGGCGGTTACGGCATCACCGAAGATTGCCCCGGCTTCCTCGCCAGCAAGTGGATGGATGCGCAACTCGAAGCCACCTACGAAGGCCCCGAAGCCGTACAGCGCCGCCAACTGACCGTCACCATGGCCTCTGAAGTCTTTCTCGCCCAGTTCCACGTATGGACCGCCGAAATGCGCACCATCGCATCGACGCGCCCCGGCACCGGCGCCTGCACCTTGGCCTCCGCGATGCAAATGTGGCAATGGACGCTGAACCATCTGCAGAAGGCCACCGACCCCGACGGCGACAAGCTTTATCACGGTCAACGCCAGGGTGTGACCTTCCCCATGGCCGATGCGCTCTGCTGGCTCCTTGCCTCCCGCTGCCAGATTCTCGATGTGCTCGAACTTGAATCTCGCGGCGCAACCGATGCCGTGGCCTCCGAGGGCCTCGACGGAACCGTCCAGTTCCTCAGCGACCTCTGCCACACGCAAGCGGCGCAGGCTGCCGGCGAAGTAAACCGCATCTGTGCCGAACTCGTCTTCGGCTACAACCGCCATCCCGCATGGGACGAAGAGGGCCATACCAACTGCTTCCTGGCCAGTGAACTTGAAGAATACGAAGAGACCATGCCCGGCATCTCAGCTTTTGCGGTCGACGTATTGTCCGCAAACGGCACCCATCCGCACAAGGCAGGTCCCTGTGCCGGTTGTGCTGGAAACGGCGATTTCCTCCGCCTCCAGAACAAGCTATGCAGTTGCCTCAGCGGCTCGCGCCTGGCCAAAGACCGCGCCGCCGAAACCGTGAGTAAGGTCATGATTCCCGAAGCGCTGGACTATCCCGCATGAGCATGGGCTTCCAATCTGGCAAGAACCTGGGTGCCCCATCCTTGCGGCATCTTTTCGTCGCAAGGGTGGGAGACCAAAGACTCCAGCAGGGCTGCCTCCAAAGGAGGACAGCATGAGCGAGATTCCCCAAGCGGAAGAGATAGCGCCCGACATCGAACACCCTTCAATGGAAGTCGACATCGCCTGCGCCGGCTTCGGCCCTGCCATGGGCGGCTTTCTCACCACGTTGACCAATGCCTGGAATGAGAACCCCGCCGACCCTGCATTCGAAAGTAAGGTTGCCCCTGGCATGCCGTTACAGGTGCTCTGCTACGAGCGCGCCGACGACCTCGCCTCCGGCGTCAGCGGCGTAGTCACCCGTGCCCAGGGAATCCGTGCCAGCTTCCCCGACCTGAATCTGCTTGAGATCCCCATGGCCACCAAGGTCACGCAGGAGCGGATGCTCTACCTGCTCGACCCCATCGGCGCCAGTCGGCGCTCCGTCACATTGCGTGCGGCCGACTCGGCGTTGCGCGCCTTCTCATCCGTGCTCGGCGTCCGCAACGATGCCTTCTACCTGCCCTGGACACCGGCATTCCTGCATAAGCACGGCGGCATGGTGTTCTCAATTGGCCAGTTCAACCAATGGGTCGCTTCGCAACTCATGACCTCGGGGCTGGTCCAGATCTGGCCCGGAACGCCCGTCAGTGGCCCGCTTTTTTCCGGCAACGTCATTGAGGGACTTCGTCTCACCGATCAGGGAGTCGACAAGCTCGGTGCGCCGGCTGAAGACTTCATGCCAGGCATGGATGTTCGCGCGCATTTGACGGTCGTTGGCGATGGTCCAACGGGAGCGGTGAGCCGGGCAATTGACCAACAGCTCGGGCTGCCTGCCGGGGACGCCCGTCATGAGTGGGCGCTGGGCATGAAGATGGTGATCGAACTGCCCGCCGAATTGCCGCCAGACCTCCAGCCCGGCACCGTCTGGCACACCTTTGGCTACCCTGAGCCGGAGATCTTCGGCTTTCTCTACGTGCATCCTGAGCGGCTTGTCTCAGTAGGCATCTTTGTTCCCTCGTGGCTCAACGATCCTTCGCGCACCGCATATCGGTATCTGCAGCACTACATCCAGCACCCCGCTCTGTGGAAGTACCTGAAAGACGGAACGCTGCGCTCATGGGGCGCAAAGTCGCTTGAAGAGTCAGGTCGCCGCCGTGAGCCATTCCTCACCCGCGACGGTTTCGCACGCATCGGCGAGAGCTCAGGGTCAACCAATATGCTCACCGGCTCGGGCGTCGATGAGGCGTGGACCACCGGCGTCCAACTCGGCGAATCGGTCGTCGAACTGCTGCGCGCGGGCAAGCCTTTCACCGATGAAAACCTTAAGGCCACCTATGTCCAGCGCCGTCGCGCAAGCTGGGTTGAGTGCGGTGCCCGCGAAGCGGAGAATGCACGCAACGGATTCCACGGCGGCGTGGTCAAAGGCTTGATCGGGATGGCTCTCGCCGGGCTAACCGGGGGACGCCTCTGGCTCAAATCGGTCATTCCGGCAGCGCGCAAAGAGGACGAGTCGCATCCAGCCGGTATAAATCAGGAGAGATTCGCTGAGCTGATGAACGCCGCGAGGGCAGGCGGCCGACCCCTCCACGATGCACTCCTGTCCGAGCGCGGCTGGCCAGAAATTCCATTCGACGGCCGTTTGCTTGTCACGCAGCAGGACGCGCTGCTAATAGGCGGCAAGGTCCAGGCCATGCCCGGCTTTGCCGATCATGTTGCATTCCGTGACACGAGCCTTTGCTCCGCCTGTTCCGAAAAGACTTGCGTCGCCATGTGCTCTGGGCAGGCCATCACCCAGGGTCCGGACGGGCTGCCCATCTTCGAACGCGAAAAATGCGTACATTGCGGCGCCTGCCTGTGGAACTGCTCACATTCACTCGACGGAAACCGAAGCAACATTCAATTCCATGCCGGAGCCGGCGGCCTCCATTCCGCCGAGAACTAAGGTTGGAAGAAACTTCATCCACTAGAGGAAGATTTCATGGCAAGTATCTTACAAATAGTCGTTTGTGCCGGTATCGCGCCTGACCCGCTGCAGACTCTGGAGCCGGTTACCGGACCTGCCGGTCCCGGCCTCAAAAATGAGATGGTCCTCCCCGCGGTCCTCGACCCCTGGGCTGCCAGCGCCCTCTATGAAGCTGCCAATCTGGCCGCAAAAAATCCCGGCAGCAAACTCTGGCTCGTGTCTCTCGGCCCCAAGGCCAAGCTGCAGCAGGTCATGATGACCGTAGCGCAAAAAGTCCCCTTCGAGCTGGTCCCCATCGACGGTCCCATCGGCGGATTTCCCGACGCCCACTCCACTGCTGCAGTGCTTGCCGATGCCATCAACGCCATACCCGGGCTTGATAAATCGAAGCTCCTGCTTTTTGGCGGCTGGGAATCCGCAACCCGCGGAGCCGGAATCACCCTGCAACTGATTGGCGAAATCCTCGGAATTACCGACCAGTTTCAGGGGGTAGACCAGATCGAGCTTCGCGACGACGGCTCATTTGAAGTGTTGGAGCGCGTCGAAGGTGGCAAACATCAGGTCGCGATCTGCGCGGGCGCGCCGGCTGTTCTCGGCTGGGCCACCGGCAATCTTTCCGAGCCGCGCAACAATCCGCAGATCGGCATGGCCAACATGCGCAGCATCATGCCCGCACTGCAAAAAGCCAAACCCGCAACGCTCGCTGCCAATGGCTTGCACTACGCCTCCGTGAGCCTTCCAAAGCAGCAGCGCACCACCCGCGTCGTTAAAGACAGCACACCGGACGAGATTGCGCGCGAACTCGTCGAGTGGATGGGAGCGGAGTAAAGATGGAATCGATTCTCGTACTAACCCATGTGGACGAAACCGGCTTCGCCCTTACTCGCGGTTCCCTTGAGGCTGTCACCGCCGGAAAAGATCTGGCCTCCCGCCTGGCCGCGTCGCTCACAATCGGCATGGTCGCCGCCGACCCAGCAGCGGCATCGTCCGTCCTCGCAACAGCCGGAGCCCGCCTTCTGGTTGTTTCCGGCGAAGCCTTTACGCAGCCCCGTTATGCCACCGATGCGGCCGCATGCGAAGCCCTCTGCCGCGCCGCACAGGCCACAATTGTTCTTGCCCCCTCCAGTTCACGCATTGTTCGCGTCGCTGCAGGCGTCGCGTATCGTCTCGGCGGCCACATCGACACACACATCACCGCTCTTGCGTGCGCCAAAAACGACACCTCCGACTCGATTGAGGCCACTCGCTGGTTTTACCGTCAGCGGATCGAAGCGGTCATCAGCCGCAATACGCGCCCTTGGTTCCTGCTTCTCGACGCAGGCACTCACGCCGCATTCTCGGGAACACCCGGTCCCGTTGAATTAGAGCGGGTCCCGGTCGAATTGCCGCTTCTCCGTACAACCGTCACCGGCGTGCGCGCCCCTGCACTCGACGCCCAAACCATCCGTCCCGACGCCCGCATGTTGTTTGTCGCTGGTGCAGGTTGGACGAAAAAACAACCTGATGGCCAGGTCCATCCCAGCGAGGCTGGCGAGTTGATCCTTGGTTTTTTGCGCGCAACGGGCGCATCCCTCGGCAGCAGCAAGTCCCTTGTCGATCAAGGCACCGAGAATCAGCCGGTGCTTCCCTTCCTTACGCACATGAACCAGATCGGCCAGACCGGCGCCACGCCGCGCCACCCAAAGGGCCTTTCCACCTGCTGTCATGGCGAGGAGCCGCACGTGGTGGGCTGGCGATTCATCGGCGAACGGCGCGCTATCAGTCTGGACCCCAACTGCGGCTGGACCCGAGGCAAAGCCGACGTCGTCTACGTCGCCGACGCCTTCCAGGTCATCGCTAAAGTGAATGCCCTGCTCGCCAACACCAAGCCGTAAGGCTCATCGGGCGCCGCCAAACCAGGGTGCCCCACCCTTGAATCGTTTTGTGATTCAAGGGTGGGAAACCGCAAATCTAAATCCGCATACTTCAAAAGGCGCGCGCCTTCAGTTTCTGCTGCGCATCTTCGAGAGCAGCCGCAGAATCTCAAGATAGAGCCAGACCAGCGTCACCATGATGCCGAAGGCGCCGTACCACTCCATGTATTTGGGAGCACCATACTGCACGCCCTGCTCGATGAAATCGAAATCGAGCACCAGGTTCAGCGCCGCAATGCCCACCACCAGCAAACTGAATCCGATCCCGATCGGCCCGGCGCCATTGATCGCCACAAACTGGATGCGAAAGAATCCGAGTACCATCTCAAGCAGGTAGAAAACCATGATCCCGCCCGTCGCAGCGATAATGCCCAGGCGAAACTTCTGCGTCACCTTGATCATTCCGGAGCGATATGCGAGCAGCAGCACGAAGAGCGTTCCAAATGTCAGGGCCACTGCTTGCATCGCAATGCCCGGATACCGCAGGTCGACAACCGCCGACAATCCTCCCAGCACCAGACCTTCCAGCAGTGCGTAAATCGGCGCCGTGACCGGAGACCATTCCTTCTTGAAGACGGTGACCATCGCGCAAATAAATCCGCCCACCAGTCCGCCAAGCATCAAGGGCGCTACGGCTGAGGCATCGCGTGATTGCAGGAACAGGTGCCATGTCCAGGCTGCGGTCGCCATAGCGCAAACCAGCAGAATGCCGGTTTTGTTCACGGTGCCGCCCAACGTCATGCGGCTGGCCTCATCGACCAGCCCCCCATAGCGTGGTCCCGATAGATCGCGGAACGTGCTCTCGCTCAGTGCCGGATTCGATGTCTTCATCAGTGCCATTTGAGTTCTCTCCCGGTGGATGCTCTTGTCACTCAGCAAGGTTCCACCACTCTTTCAATCTTACCTTGCGCAGCAGCGAAGTCTTTCAAACAGCAGGGATTTAGACGGCCAAGCAACTGCAAGAAATTAACTTACGCGCCAACCTCAAGTCACTGGTGTTTCGTCCGGCATCTGCCATGCTCCTGTCGAGGCAACCACTTTCCTCGCACCTGCATCTATTGGTCAATTATTACCTTTGTGGCAACCCAAAAGCTGCTGGAGAGACGCACCGTGAAACTCCCCGGATCCCCTGCGTCGCTTCCCCCTCCAAGCTCTGGGAAGTCAATCGGTTACTGCGCTCAGGAGATCAAGTATGAAGAGGGCCCGAGAAGCGCCTGTCGTTGACTCGACGACTGCGGACGCCGCCTCTAATGGCGTGAACAGTGGAAACGGACATCTGGCCACATCCCCTCCCACCTCAGTGGACTTGGGCCTCATCCTCGCCGGATTGCAGACCATGCGTGACGGTGATTTCTCCGTCCGCCTGCCTGTCGCCTGGACGGGCCTCGAAGGCAAGATCGCCGACACGTTTAACGACATCATCGCGGCCAACGAACAGATGGCGCGAGAACTGAAACGCGTCGGTTTGGCCGTTGGCAAAGAGGGCAAGACCCGGGAACGGACTCGCTTCCAGCAGCTCCGGGGCGCATGGGGCGAGATGGAAGTCTCGGTCAATACCCTCGTAGAAGACCTGTTGCGGCCGACCACCGAGGTCACCCGCGCTATCGCTGCGGTCGCGCAGGGCAACCTCACCCAGACGGTACGCCTGGATGTAGACGGAAGACCCCTCGAAGGCGAATTCCTGCGCTCCGCCAACATCGTCAACACGATGATTCAACAACTCGGCGTGTTCACCGCCGAGGTCACGCGCGTGGCCCGCGAAGTCGGCACCGACGGCAAGCTGGGCGGCCAGGCGCAGGTCCCGGGAGTTGCCGGGACATGGAAAGATCTGACCGACTCCGTGAATTCCATGGCAAGCAACCTCACCGGTCAGGTCCGCAACATCGCTGAGGTGGCAACCGCCGTCGCCAGCGGCGATCTCTCCCGAAAGATTACGGTCGACGTCCGCGGTGAAATTCTCCAGCTCAAAGAAGCCATCAACACGATGGTCGATCAGCTCCGCTCATTTGCTTCGGAAGTGACGCGCGTCGCGCGCGAAGTCGGCACCGATGGAAAACTCGGCGGCCAGGCTGTCGTCCCCGGAGTCGCTGGTACCTGGAAAGACCTTACCGACTCAGTCAACGCCATGGCTGGCAACCTGACCGCCCAGGTCAGAAACATTGCCGAGGTCACGACAGCCGTAGCCCGCGGCGACCTTTCCAGAAAAATTACCGTTGACGTGAAGGGCGAAATCCTCGAGCTCAAAGACACCATCAACACCATGGTCGACCAACTCAATGCATTCGCAGGCGAGGTCACACGCGTCGCGCGCGAAGTTGGAACGGAAGGCAAGCTCGGCGGCCAGGCGCAAGTGCCGGGCGTCGGCGGAACGTGGAAGGATCTCACGGACAACGTCAACTTCATGGCCAGCAACCTCACTGGCCAGGTGAGAAATATCGCTGAGGTCGCAACCGCCATCGCCAATGGCGACCTTTCTCGCAAAATCACTGTCGATGTTCGCGGCGAAATCCTGCAACTCAAAGAAACGCTCAACACGATGGTCGACCAGCTCAACCGCTTCGCCGGCGAAGTAACCCGCGTGGCCCGCGAAGTTGGCACCGAAGGCAGGCTTGGCGGACAAGCCAATGTGCCCGGTGTCGCCGGAACATGGAAAGACCTCACCGACTCGGTCAACTCCATGGCCGGCAACCTGACCGGTCAGGTCCGGAACATTGCCGAAGTTACAACCGCCGTCGCGCGCGGCGACTTGTCTCGCAAAATCACCGTCGATGTGAAAGGCGAGATCCTCGAACTCAAAAACACCATCAACACGATGGTCGATCAGTTGAATGCATTCGCCGGCGAAGTGACGCGCGTTGCGCGTGAGGTCGGCACCGAAGGCAAGTTGGGCGGCCAGGCGCAGGTATCCGGAGTCGCCGGCACATGGAAGGATCTCACCGACTCCGTCAACTTCATGGCCGGCAACCTCACCGCACAGGTCCGCAACATCGCCGAAGTGGCAACAGCCGTTGCGCGTGGCGATCTCTCGCGCAAAATCACCGTCGACGTGAGAGGCGAAATCCTCGAGCTTAAAGACACCATCAACACCATGGTCGATCAGCTCCGAGCCTTCGCATCCGAAGTCACGCGTGTAGCTCGCGAAGTGGGTACAGACGGCAAGCTCGGCGGCCAGGCACAGGTGCCCGGTGTCGCCGGTACATGGAAAGATCTCACAGACTCTGTGAATTCCATGGCGAGTAACCTCACCGGACAGGTAAGAAACATCGCCGAAGTTTCTACCGCCATCGCCAGCGGAGATTTGTCAAAGAAAATCACCGTCAACGTGAGCGGAGAGATTCTTCTCCTCAAAGAAACCATCAACACCACCGTCGATCAGCTCAACGCCTTCGCCGGTGAAGTCACCCGCGTCGCTCGCGAGGTGGGCACCGAAGGACGACTCGGTGGACAGGCAAACGTTCCCGGTGTCGCCGGAACATGGAAGGACTTGACCGACTCCGTCAACTCAATGGCAGGCAACCTCACCGGCCAGGTCAGAAACATTGCAGAAGTAACTACGGCCGTCGCGCGCGGCGACTTATCCCGCAAGATCACAGTCGACGTCAAAGGCGAAATCCTTGAGCTCAAGAACACCATCAACACCATGGTCGACCAGCTGAATGCCTTCGCCGGCGAAGTCACTCGCGTGGCTCGCGAAGTCGGCACCGACGGCAAGCTTGGCGGCCAGGCACAGGTCCCCGGTGTCGCCGGAACATGGAAAGATCTCACCGACAAC